>WNEY01001318.1_pt1 | contig 17350 bp, 19 predicted proteins | sample 5400531 | NCBI WGS metagenome assembly WNEY01 (sample SAMN13153338, study PRJNA577476) | soil metagenome | isolation source: 200 cm saprolite under Douglas fir tree site 1 | place: USA:California | collected 2015-04-18
CGGCCTGCGGCGCGCACGACCATCTCCGAGCCATGTCACCGCTCGCCTCGGCCGCCGAGCGGCCTGCGGCGCGCACGACCATCTCCGAGCCATGTCACCACTCGCCTCGGCCGCCGAGCGGCCTGCGGCGCGCACGACCATCTCCGAGCCATGTCACCGCTCGCCTCGGCCGCCGAGCGGCCTGCGGCGCGCACGACCATCTCCGAGCCATGTCACCGCTCGCCTCGGCCGCCGAGCGGCCTGCGGCGCGCACTACCATCTCCGAGCCATGTCACCGCTCGCCTCGGCCGCCGAGCGGCCTGCGGCTCGCACTACCATCTCCGAGCCATGTCACCGCTCGCCTCGGCCGCCGAGCGGCCTGCGGCTCGCACTACCATTCCAGGCGTGACTCGACGGGGTGGCCGGCGCGCCGGCGGACCCAGACGTTGACGCGCGCGATCGCGAAGAGGAGCGCGAGACTCAGCCGTGTGCGCCAGCGCAATCGGATGAAGCTGCCGCCGGAGAGCACGTTCAGCACCGCTTCGTACATCCCGCAGAAGGACCGGGGGTGCATGAACAGATCGAAGAAGGCGGGCTCGTAGTATTTGTGGATGAACTTGAACAGCGGCGCGACCCCGCGCTCCGCGCGTCGCTGGTAGGGACGGAAGCGCCGCGCGTTGAAGCGGCCGGCGCGGAACGCGTCCAGGATGGCCTCCGCTGCGAGCTGTCCCGTGCGCAGCGCGATGTAGACGCCGCCCGAGAAGATCGGGTCCACGAAGGTGATGGCGTCGCCGACGGCCACGAAGCGGTCGCCGACGAGCGGCCGGTTCGTGTAGGCGAAGTTCGCCTCCCGATGCACCTCGGTGATGCGCTCGGCGCGGGTCAGGCCGGCCGCCACCGCCGGGCAGCGCGCGATCATCCACACGTACAGGTCCTCGGTCGTCCCGTTCCACGCGCGCACGGTGCGGGCGTGCATGACCGCGCCCACGCTCGTCGTGTCGTTGGCGAGCGGGATCCACCAGAACCAGCCGTCGTGGAACACGTGGATCCGGATATTGCCCTCTTCCTTGCCCGAGAGTCGATCGGCGCCCCGAAAGTGAGCGAAGAGCGCGACCTTGCCGAGGTTCGGGTGCCGGCGGCGCTCGCCCATCTTCGTGGCGATGAAGCTGCTGCGCCCGCTGGCGTCGACGAGCATCGTCGCCCTCACCCGTTCTGGGGCCCCTCCGCCGCTCACCCGCACGGTCACGCCCTCGCGATCGAAGTCGGCCGACTCGACGCTCGCGGGCTGGAAGACGGTCGCGCCGCAGCGGCGGGCGTGGTCGAGCAGGAGCGTGTCGAACTCGGCGCGCGGCACCTGGTAGGCGTAGTTGGGCCACGCCTGCCCCGGCAGGAAGTAGAAGCTCCGGTCGAGGCCGTTCTCCTCGTCGAAGAACATGGCCCCGTACTTGATCTGGAAGCCGTGAGCCTCGATCTCACGACGCACGCCCATCTGCTCGAGCAACAGCATCGTGGCCGGCATGAGCGACTCACCGACGTGAAACCGCGGGAAGACCTCGCGCTCGAAGAGGGCCACCCTCAGCCCGCCCTGGCTTAGGAACGTCCCGGCCGACGATCCACCGGGTCCACCGCCGACGACGACGACGTCGTACCGGACGTCGCTCACGACGACGGCTCCCGCGCCACGGCCGCCCGCAGCTTCGGCATGGTTGGGGTCGGGCTCGCGGACAGTCGGGCCTGGTTATAGAAGCGCCGCACGAGCGGCGAGACGAGATCGGGCCCGCGTCGCCTCACCACCGTCTCCACCGTCGCGACGGCCAGCAGCAACGGCGACGCCATCATGGCCTGAGCGACCACGGTGGCGCGCCGGCGGCGGGGATGACGCCACCATTCACCCAGCCGGGCCGATGCCCGGTGAGCGGCGACCGCGGAGACGGCGGCTCCCCAACTGGCGAACGTATCGCCGTGGGCGGCGCCCGCTTCGAGCATCGCGGCGTGGCGCACGCTCAGGCGCTCGCCACTGACGACGGAGCCGATCTCGCGGGCGGCCGCTCGAGCTTCGGTGGTCCATCGCCGCGCCGTCCCCGCGGCCAGGTAGGCCCCGATGGCGAACCCGTCGCCGACCGGATGGAAGCGGCTTCGCCGGACGGTGCGGGCCAGGACGGCGATCGGAACTTCGATCACGCTGGCGCCGGCCGTGGCCGCCGCGATCAGGACCTCCGTCTCGAAAACGAAGCCACCACGCCGCGGGCTGAGATCGCCCAGCAGCTTCAGCGGATAGACGCGGAACCCCGACTGAGTGTCGCGCAGCCGCAGACCGCTCACCCAGTTGATGAAGAAGCCCGCGACGCGGATCGCGTTGAGCCGGCCCAGCGGCACGCCGGCAGCGCCGCCATGCTCGGGGACGCGGCTTCCGATGACGATCGCGTCGGGAGCGCGTCGAGCAGTGGCCAGGAGCTTCGGCACGTCGGCGGCGCAATGCTGGCCGTCGCCGTCGAGCGTGATGACGTGTGTGGCGCCGCGAAGCCGCGCCGCGGCCAGCCCCGTCCGCAGGGCCTGGCCCTTGCCGAGCCGTCGGGCGTGGCGGATGACCTCGGCGCCCGCGTCGGCCGCGCTCGCTCCGCTCCCATCGCGCGAGCCGTCGTCCACGACGAGCACGGGCGCGTGCCGCCGCGCACCCGCCACGACACTGGCAACGGTCGCCTCCTCGTCGAACACCGGAATGACGATCCAGGGCGTCATGGCCCGACGATCACCGCGACGTGACTGCCGCCTCGCCCCACGCCGTGGACCAGGCTCGGCCTTCCGCTCGCTCGGGCGGCACAGGCCGCGGCCACGACGCCGAGTGCGCCGGCGCCGGCGTGCGCTCCGGTGAAGCGGCGAAGCGCTGAGCGGCGTTCGTGATCGGCACCGAGCGCGGCGTCGAGGAGGCCCGTCTCCCATGCGTCACGGGCCTGGTCGCCGCTCGCCGAGACGTACACTGCGCCGAGGTCGCGCGCACTGATGCCGGCGATGGCGAGAGCATCGGCGACGACTGACGAGCGCACGCTTCGCCCGACGCCATGAGGCCGCGCGACGAGAGCGCCTGAGGCCGCCCCCACGATCTCGCCCAGCCTGCGGGCGCCGCGCTCACGTGCCGCCGCCTCGGTCTCGAGCACGAGCACCACGGCGCCTTCGCCCCGAAGCTCCTCTTCCGCTCCCAATCCATCCAGCATCGAGCCGAGGAACGGATCGATCTGATCGACGCCGCCGGCCAGGACAGCGCGCGCGCGCCCGCTCGCGATCGCCGCCGCGCCCCGCACGACGGCGAGCTCACCGGCGATCATTGGCGCGTTGAGCGTGAGCGAGGGCGCCTTCGCTCCCACCGCGATGGTCGTCGCCGCCGCCATCGTGTTCATCACCGTGTTGGGAAAGATCAGCGCCGACAGGCCGGACGGTCCCGACGCCAGATAGCCGTCGGCGAACTCGACCGTCGAGCGGAGATCGCCGAACTCGGTCCCGAGCACGAGGCCGACGTCATCGCCCGCCGCCAACCCGGCGTCGTCGAGGGCGAGGCGCCCGGCGACGACGGCGAACTGACAGACGCGCGAGAGGCGGCGCGCCTCGCCGTCAGCGAGCAGGGACACCAGCGCCGAATCGGCCATGGGACCGAGCGCCGGGCGCGGCTCGGATAGAAACGCCGTCACCGAAGCAGCACCCCCGGTGAAACCGGCTGTGACAGCGCCGACGCCGGTGATGACGATCCGCGGCTTCACGGCCGGCGGAAGAGCAGCGTCACGTTCTGGCCCCCGAAGCCGAACGAGTTGGAGATCGCGCACTCGACGGCTGCCTCGCGCGCCACGCCCGGCACGCAGTCGAAGGCGACCTCGGCGTCCGGCGTCGTGAGATTCGCCGTCGGTGGCACCGTCTCGTGGACGAGGGCCAAAATAGTGGCGACGGCCTCCAGGCTCCCGGCGGCCGCCATGGTGTGGCCGATCATCGACTTGGTCGAGCTGACCAGGACGGTTCCGTCACCGAAGACAGCGCGCAGCGCGCGCGCCTCGATCCGGTCGTTCTGGAGCGTCGCCGTGCCGTGAGCGTTGACGTAACCGACGGACTTCGGCGGGACGCGGGCCCGTGCCAGCGCGGCCGCCATCGCGCGCGCCATGCCCTCGCCGTCGGGATGGGGCGAGGTGACGTGGAAGGCGTCGGTCGTCATCCCCGAGCCGGCCAGCTCGGCGTAGATCCGCGCTCCGCGTGCGCGGGCGTGGGCGGCGTCCTCCAGCACGACGAAGCCGGCGCCCTCGCCGATGGACATGCCGCGCCGGGCGCGATCGAACGGACGGCACGGATCCGGATCGAGCAGGCGAAGCGCGTTGAAGCCCATGAAGCAGATGCGCGTGAGCGCGTCGGCGCCGCCGGCGAGCGCCACCGGCACCACGCCATCGGCGATGAGATCGGCGGCGACGGCGAGGGACATCGCGCCCGAGCTACAGGCCGTGACCAGCGTCTCGCGCGGCCCACCGAGCCCGAGGCGCGAGCCCACGACGTCGGCGTGCGAGTACGGGAGGATCGAGCGCAGCACCCGCGTCGCCCGTGGCCTCGCACCGCTGCGCCTGGTGCGCCAGTACCACGCTTCCGCTTCCAGCATGCCGCCTCCGACGGCGCCGACGATGAGCGCGGCGCGCCTCCGTTCGTTGGCGCCGAGGCCGGCGTCGTCGATCGCTTCGCGAGCGGCGGCGAGGGCCAGGCGGTCGGCGCGCGAGCGGCGGGGCGACCCGGGGACGGGATCAGGCACCTCGGCGGCGATCCGGCAGCGGAAGCCTTCGGTCTCGATCAACGTGACCGGGCGGATCGCGCACGTCCCCGAGCGCACGCCTTCCCAATACGCCTTCACGCCGGGCCCGAAGGGGCTGATGACGCCGAGGCCGGTGACGACGACGCGGCTCATGTCGTGGTCGCGCGCTCGGCGATGAAGCTGCACAGGGTCCGGAACGAGGCGAAGTGCGGCGCCAGATCCTGGACGTCGTCCATCACGATCCCGAAACGGTCTTCGACGGCGAGCGAGAGCTCGATGAAGTCGAGCGAGTCGAGCCCGATCGACCCGTCCACGCCCTTGGGCAGCGGCGTGTCGAGCATCACGTCGGCCACGCGGTGCGGCTCGAAGCGGAGCCGGGTCACGAAGATCGTGCGCAGCTCGTCCAGGACCTCTTTCGGTTCCATGCCCTCCTCAGGCCTCGGTCAGCGCGGCGGTGCGCCCGCGCCACCGGCCGGTCACCGTCCACGGATCATCGCCTGTCGCGCGCGCCAGTGCGAGCGCGACGAGCGGGCCGCACGCAAGCGTCTCGCCGGCGCGGCGCTGCGCGTCGGTCGTCAGCCCCGAGACGTCGCCGCCGTCGATCACCTCGAGGCGGCGGTCGCCGGCCACGAGCAGCGCGCAGGCGGCGGCCTCGGTCAGCGGGCGCCCGAGCAACCGCCGATCGCGTGCGAAGAGATCGGCGCACTCGGCAAACGTCTCGACGGCGAGCACCAGCGCCCGCTCGCACGCCCCGTCGGCGATCAGCCGGGCCGCCCAGGCCAGAGCCTCCAGCGTCACCGCGGCGCCGCCGATCAGCGTGACGTAGGGCCCGCGCAGTCCGTACTCGATCGTCACCTCGGCGGGCACCGCGCTCGGCGCCGTGTAGGGAAAATGCAGCGCGCCGGCGCTGCCGGGGTCGCCGGCCTCGATGAACGCGCGGTTCGACGACCCATAGGCCGCCGCGGTGACATACAGCAGCGCTGTGCCAGTGCCGACGAGCGCCGCGCGGGTGAGCCCCGCGTCCTCGAGCGTCGCCTGCACCGCCGCCACCGCGAGCAGGCATTCGCGCGTAGCCCTTCGGAAGCGCTCGCCGTCGAGCCGCGGCGTGGCGGCCGTCACCACGGCGCGATCGCCGGCGGCCACCGTCGCGTCGGCCGGCAGCTTCGCGACGCCGCGGCCCCAGCCCGTGATCACGCCGACGCCGGCCAGCGTCACGCCGCTCACTGTACCGTCCCTTCCAGCACCAGCGCGGCGTTGCAGCCACCGAAGCCGAGCGACGTGCTGAGACTCACACGCGGCTGGGCCACTCGGGGCGCCTGCGGCACGTAATCGAGGTCGCAGTCGGCGTCTGGCTCCTCGAAGCCGAGCGTGTGCGGAATCACCCCGTGCCGCGCGGCCAGCAGGCACATGATCGCCTCGAGCGTCGCCGCCGCCCCCATCGTGTGCCCCATCCCCGCTTTGATGGAGTTCACCGGAACGGCGGTGGCGCGCTGGCCCAGCACGCGCTTGAGCACCGCGGTCTCGGTGCGATCGTTGAGCGCGGTCCCGGTGCCGTGGGCGCTCACGAAGTCCACGGCGCCGGAGTCCAGGTCGGCCTGGGCGAGGGCGAGCCGGATCGCGTGCTCGAGGCCGCGGCCTTCCGGATCGGGCGCCGCGATGTGCGTTGCGTCGCTGGTGGAGGCGTGGCCCAGCAGGCGGCCCAGTCGCGGTCGTGAGCCGTCAGCGTCGCGCGCCATGAGAACGAGCGCGGCAGCTTCGCCGAGGAGCAGGCCGCTGCGCCGGCGATCGAACGGTCGGACGCGATCGCGCGTCAGCGAGCGCAACGCATCGAAGCCGCGCATGACGAAGCGGCAGAGGACGTCGTAGCCGCCGGCCACGATCAGGTCGGCGCGGCCGGCGCGCAGGAGATCGGCGGCGAGCCCGACCGCGGTCGCGCCCGACGCGCACGCCGTCGACACGGTGAGCACCGGCCCGCGCGCATCGAGGTGTCGGGCCAGGGCGTGGGCGGGGCTGTCGTACAGCCCGGCGGCCGCAGCGCGCAGCGTCGGGACGTCGGCGATTGCCGCTTCGAGCGCTTCGACGCCGCCCAGCGCCGTGCCCACCACGACGCCGACGCGCGTGCGATCGGCGTCCAGCGTTGCGCGCGCGCGAAGATCGTCGGCGGCGGCGCACAGCAGGCTCGATGCGCGGCACCGGAGGCCGCGCTCATCGCGCGCCGGCAGCTTCTTGATCTCGCCGCCCCGCCCGACCTTGAGATCGTTCACCGGGAACCGCTCGATGACCGAGATCCCGTCGGCTCCGGTCAGCAGACCGGTCCAGAAGGCGTCGAGGTCGCCCCCGATCGGCGTGACGACGCCGGCGGCGAGGATGGCGACGGGCTCAGGAGGCAGAGGGCACGCTCCAGGCATCGAAGAAATTGAACCACTGCTCGGAGTGAGCCCGAACGGCCGCCTCCAGCGCGTTCACCCACCGGGCGAGCGCGTCGACCTCGAAGCCTTCGGCGACCGCGATCGGCGCGTCGACGGCGATCGTGTAGCGCCGGTCGCGCTCGAGGATGCAGAAGCTCGGCACGACGGATACCCCGGCCGCACGGGCGAGGACGAACGGGCCCAGCGGGAATGGCGCGGGCGATCCAAAGAACGACATCGCGACGTCGCCACGATTGCCGAGGCCACGATCACCCTGCATGGCGACGACCTCACCACGCCGGAGCGCGCCCACCAGCGAGAGCACGGAGGTTGGATCTCGACGGGTGACGAACCTCACCGCGCCGGGGACGGCGCGGAGGAATCGCTCGACCCCAGGGTCGGCCTCGGGCGCGACGACGACGTGGGTCGGCCGTGGCAGCGTGCGCGCGAGCAGCCGGCCGGCCAGCTCCCAGTTGCCGAGGTGCGCGGTGAGCACGATGATGCCGCGGCCGTTGGTGCCGGCATCCGTCAGGTGCTCGCCGCCGCGGATGGCGGCCAGCAAGCGCTCGGGGAGACGACGCCGTCGATTGGCGACGATGAGGTCGGCGAAGCAGACGGCGAAGTAACGGAAGACTTCGCGCGCGAGCGCAGCGCGCGCCGGCGGTTCAAGGTCGGGCCGCACGCGGGCCAGGTTCGCCTCGACCCGCGCGCGCTCGTCCGGCAAGGCTGCGGCGGCGACACGTCCGAGCGTTGCGGCCAGCCTCAACCGCGCGGGACGCGGCAGCGCGGAGGCCACCACGGCGGCGGCGCGATAGGCCGCGACGTGATTGAACCGATGGGAGTACCAGCGGGGCGGGCGCGCCGGCGGCGCGGCCGGGACCGACGGCGCCGCGGTCGTCATCAGAGGAGCCACCAGTGATACATGCGAAAGACCCGGATCGGTCCGGGCCGCGTGTCGTAGAGCCGGGTGGCCATGAAATGACGCGTCGGGCGCTCGAAGGTGATGACGCCGGGCTCGGCCGGATCGTTCGGATCCCAGACCGTCAGCTCGAGCGCCGTCTCCGTCGGCCGATAGGCGAACGCGACCACCGTGTGGTTCAGCTCCGGCGTCGGCCAGTTGGTGACGAGGAGCTGGACGAGCCGTCCGTGGTCGAGATCGGCCACGATCTCGCCGGCCACGCCTTCCTGGTGGCTGCGCGTGACGGGGAGCGTGACGCGCCAGTTCGTCGGGTGCACGAGGGTCCAGAGGCGACCGCCCAGACCCGCCTTCACCGCCGCCTCCTCGGCGGCCGAGAAATCGCGGAGCCCCGCGTAGCCGGGAATCACGACCCGATCGTCGGGAATCCGCGCCGGGTGCCAGGGCACCTCGGCCACCACGCGGCGGACACGCTCGACGTAGCCGGCCTCGTCGAGCCTGGGCAGGGCCGGATCGAAGCGCGCGAAGAGGAAGAACTGGCGCACCGCCCGCGCCAGCACGAAGCAGTAGTTGGCGTAGAGGTCAGGCGTGTCCGGGTGGCGGGCGCGGATCTCGTTCGGGAACGCGAACGTATCGCGGGCGAAATCGAATCCGGGCGCCGCGACCGACGCCGGTGGCGACACCGGCGGCGGCGCCGGCGGCAACGTGCCGGCGCACGCGGTCGTGAACACGAGAAGCCCGAGCAGTGAGTAGCGGACGAGGATCTCCAAGCGCTCTAACCCTAAATGCGCGGTCCCGGCGACGTCAAGGCCCCGAGGCCTTGTGGTATCCTCGCGCCGCTTGTTGTACCAGATCCTTTACGACGCAATCCTCAGCCGTCTGCCCGAGCCGACGGCGATCGCGCTCGGCCAGACTGCGCTGCGACTCCTGCCCTTCGACCGCCTGCCGGCGTTTCGTCTCGACGATCCACGGCTGGGAGTGACCGTGGGCGGCGTCCGTCTTCCCAACCCGGTGATCCTGGCGGCGATGTACTACGATCGCCGCATCCTCGAGCGCGCGATGAGGCTCGGCTTCGGCGCCGTCACGACCAAGACCATCACGCGCGAGCCACGCCCCGGGCACCCGCAGCCGAACCTCGTGCGCGTGCGCACCGCGGCCGGCCCCGGCCTCGTCAACTGCAACGGCTTCCAGAATCCCGGGCTCGCCGCGTTCGCGGAGACGCTCCGGCGTGTGCCTCGTCGCGTCCCCCTGATCGCTAGCGTGGCCGGCGAATCCGAGGACGACTACGTGGACCTGGCGCGGACGCTGGCGCCGCTCGCCGATCTCGTCGAGCTGAATGTCTCGTCGCCCAACACGCGCCTGGTCTACGCGTGGAGCACGCGACCGAAAGATCTGCGACGGATGCTCGAGCGCGTCCGCGCGGCGATTGCCGTGCCGGTGATCGTCAAGCTCTCGCCCGATTTCGCCGACGTCAACGAGCGCGAGATCATTCCGGCCGCGCTCGAGGCCGGCGTGCGGGCCTTGAACTACGGCAACACGCGCCGTGTGGACGAGTCGCGGCTCAGCCAGCGCAGCGGCGGGCTGTCCGGTCCTGAGATCTTCGCCGCCACGCTCGCCAACGTGAAGCGCACACGCAAGCAATTCGGCCACGCTCTCGATCTCATCGCCACCGGCGGCGTCGATGCGCCTGACAAAGCGCTGGCTCTGCTCGATGCGGGCGCAACGGCCGTCTCCTACTTCACGGGATTCATCACGCGCGGGCCGATTCTCGCGCGGAAGATCCTCGACGCGCTGCTCGCGCGCGCCGGCCGCTAGCAAATATTGTTCACAGCTTGTCCACATGTCCACCGTTATCCACAGGCGACGAAATCGCACGGTGGGACGGGCTCTCGCGGCGAGCATCGGAAAAAACGACGGTCTGTTCATCCACCGGTGGCGGGGTCGCGCAGTTTTGGGCGTTTCCCGCCCTCGTGCGCGCCGATGCACGCGCCAAGCACGCTGGCGATGCGGCGAAACGAGGCCTTGACACTCGGAACACGGCGCTCGTAAGTTTGGCGACACTTCATGGACATTTTGCAATCGCGAACTGCCCGCTGCTCGTGGTCGAGGTGAGCGGCGCCTCTCGCGGTCGCGATCTCCACCGGCGGGATCTGAGAGGAACGGGGCACGATGGATGCTAGTCGAAAGCCACTCGCCAAGATCGAAGGTCGGCGGCGGATGCGTCTCAGTGGAGTCACGGTGGCGTGGCGGGGGACCCCGAACCTCGATGATTGGGTCGCCTACATCGTCACCGGCACGCGGTCCAAGAAGCTGATCCTGGCCGACCACGCCTCCGAGCGGAAGGTCAAGGGACTCCTGTCGCGGCTGCAGACCCTGTCCCGGAAGGACATCGAGAAGCTCGCCAAGGGCTGAGGCGGTCAGATCAGGCCGCGCTCCGCGAGGCTCACGTAGCGGCCACGGCCGATCACGACGTGGTCGTGGAGGCGGAGGTCCAGCAGGCGCGCGCACTCGACCAGTTGACGCGTGAGGCGGATGTCCTCCCGACTCGGCGTGGGATCGCCGCTCGGATGGTTGTGCAGCAAGATGACCGCCGCCGCCGACTCCAGGATGGCGGGCTTGAAGACCTCGCGCGGATGCACGAGGCTGGCCGAGAGCGTGCCCTCCGACACGATGCGATCACGCAGGAGACCGTTCTGAGCATCGAGCAGCGCGACGCGGAACACTTCGCGCTTGAGATCTTCCATCAACGGCCCGAAGGCGGCGTAAACCTCGGCCGGGGTTCCCAGCGTGGCCCGCTGCCCCGGCGTCCGTGACCTGAGCCGCCGCGTCAGCTCGAACGCGGCGGCCAGCCGGGCCGCCCTGACCGGACCGACGCCGTGCTGGCGGGCCAGCTCGGTGACTTCACGCGAGGCCACCTCGCCCAGCGATCCGTACGTCGCGAGGATCTCGCGCGCGACGTCGAGGGCCGTGTGACCACGCGTGCCCGACCCGAGCTGGAGCGCGAGGAGCTCGGCGTCGGCCAGCGCTTCCGGGCCGTGAGCGTAGAGCCGCTCGCGCGGGCGGTCGTACTCGGGCCAGGCGCTCACCCTGGTGAGGGTGGCGCCACTCGCGGCGCGCGGTCAATGCCGCGAGTCAGATACGCCGCGCTCGATCCTGATCTCCCGCGGCTCGTCCCCGACGCCCTCGATGTGCACGTGGATCGTCCGCTTCGGGAGCAACGGCCCCGCCTTCTCCGCCCACTCGATGACGGTGACGCCGTCGCCGTCGATCATCTCCTCGAGCCCGAGATCGACGAGCTCGGTCACGCTGGCCGTCCGGTAGGCGTCGACGTGATGGACGGGCAATCGACCTCGATACTCGTTGACGAGGACGAAGGTCGGGCTGGTGGCATGGCTCGTGACGCCGGCACCGCGAGCGAGTCCCTGGACGAAGCAGGTCTTGCCGGCGCCGAGCTCGCCGATCAGCGCCACGACGTCGCCCGGACCGAGCGTCTGCCCCAGGCGCTCACCGGCCGCCTCGGTGTCCTCGGGACTCGCGCTGGCGATCGTCGTCGACGCCGTCACGCCCGCCGAGGCTTCACGCTCGCGAACGCGTCAGGCAGTGCGGCGATCACGTCGCTCGCGATGAGCGCTTCCTCGCCGACCCGTCCCGCCGCGACGTCGCCGGCGCTTCCGTGCAAATACACGCCGGTCTGCACCGCCGCATCGGGCTCGAGGCCGCGCGCCAACAGAGCCCCGATGATTCCCGTGAGCACATCGCCGGTTCCACCGCTGGCCATCCCCGGGTTGCCGGTCGGACTGACGAAGGTCGTGCCGCCCGGCTCCGCGATGACCGTGCCGGCGCCCTTGAGCACGAGGTAGACGCGGTGAGCGGTGGCGAAGGCCCGCGCGGTCTCGATGCGGTCGCGCTCCACGTCGGCGACGGATCGCCCCAGCATCCGCGCCAGCTCGCCCGGGTGCGGCGTGAGACAGCGCGGCGCCGGCGCGCCGTGAAGCACGTCGAGGTGGCCGGCGAGCGCCGTCAGCGCGTCGGCGTCGACCACGAGCGGGCGGCGAAGGTCATGGGCGAGCTCGCGCGCGAGCGCCTGGGTGTCGTCATCGAGTCCCAGCCCCGGTCCCACCGCTACGGCGTCACGCGCCTCGGCCAGCGCGCCGAGCACGTCGCGAGCCTTGAGCGAGATGGAGCGCGCGGGAGTCTCGGGCACCGGCTCGGTCATCGCTTCGAGCACCAGCGCCGCCACGATGGGTTGCTGGCTCGCGGCGGTGGCGACGGTGACGAGGCCGGCGCCGCTCCGCATCGCGGCGCGCGCGGCCAGCGCCGCCGCGCCCGTCTTGCCGACGGAGCCCGCGACGATCAGCAGCCTTCCGTACGTCCCCTTGTGGGCGCTGTGTGGGCGTGGCGGCAGATGGCGGGCCACGTCGGCCGCTTCGAGGAGGAACGTCGAGGCCTCACGCCGCACTTCGCCGTCGGGAACGCCGATCGCCACGACGACCACGCGGCCTGCCCAGTCGAGGCCGGCCCCCGTGACGAGGCCGCGCTTGAGCCCGGCGAACGTCGTCGTCACCTCAGCGTTGACTGCCGGGCCCGCGGGAGGCCCACCGTCGGCGGGAAGACCGGACGGAATGTCGAGCGACACGACGCGGCGCCGGCTCGCGTTGATGGCCGCGATGGCGCCCGCCGTCACTCCGCTCGGCGCTCCTCGCGCGCCCGTGCCGAGCAGCGCGTCCACCACCACATCGGCGTCACCGAGCGCTTCGGCCAGACGAAGCTCGTCTTCGACGACGACGGGACGAAGACCCGTCCGTCGCAGCGCCGCCAGCTTGGCGCCCGCATCGCCGCTGATCTCCCCCGGGGGAGCCGTGAGCCAGACGGCGACGCGCGCGCCGCTCTGCTTGAGGCGGCGTGCGACGACGAAGCCGTCACCGCCGTTTCCCCCCTTGCCGCACACCACGACGACGCGCGCGCCGCGTCCGCCTCGGGGCAGGAGCCGCGCGATCTCCTCGGCGGCGCCCCGCCCCGCGTTCTCCATCAGGGTGGCGCCGGGGATGCCGAGCGCGTCGATGGCCCGGCGATCGAGCCGGCGCATCTCCTCGGCGGTGAAGACCGGCAGCACGGTCAGCGCGGCAGGGTCGCGGCCTGAGTGAGAAAGTCGGCGAGGATCGCCGTGTAGATCTCCCGTCCCTCGTTGCGGGCCATCTTCGGCAGCTCGATGTGCAGCGCCTGCGTGGGCAGGCGGAGAATGCCATCGCGCTTCGCGCCGCTGGCCGCATACACCACCGGGTCGGCCGGCTCGACGAGAACGTCGAGGCGCTGACTTCCCGGGTGGGCTCGGAGATGCGCGTCGCGGATGAGCTCCAGCAGCGTCTTGAGGCGTAGGGCGTCGTTGCGATCGGCGCCCACGGTCGCGATCTCGATCCGCGTGGCCGACTCGCGGCGATTGTTGCCGTGAATCTCCACGTAGAAGGCGAGCGGGCCCTGGGCGACCGTCCGCACGCGCTGCTCGTAGGCTTCGTAGACGCGGCGAGCGCCGTCGGTCGACACTTCCTGGGCGGCCGACCGGCCCGGAACGCCCTCCAGGGGGCGATTCACCTGATAGCGCCGGCCGGGCCCGTCGGGACGATCGGGCTCGAGGGCGAAGCCGGTGGCGACGACGAGGCCGAAGCCCGTGCGCCGGGCGAGATCCGCCGCGATGTCGCCGGTGCGAGGATCCGACGTGCCGTGCGGCGCCGCGATGACGAAGCCGGGCCGGCCGGCCCGGGTCGCGATGTAGCCGGGAGCGCCGTCGGGCTCCAGGCGCACCGGCTCGGCGGCGCATCCGTAGAGAATCATCGCGCCCGTGGCCACGCTAGCGAGTCGCCGGAGTCGCATCGGCAGCGACGAGCATCGCCTGGGCCATCGCATACTCGCCGTCGTGCGTGAGCGCCAGCAGGAGACGTTCGCCGCCGCCCCGGGCGCGGCCGATCTCCCGCGAGCGTCCGCTCAAGACGAGCACGGGCGCCTGGCCGCGCTCGCGTCGCACCTCGAGCTCGCGCCAGTTGATCCCCAGGCGCAGGCCCGTGCCTAGCGCCTTGAGGCCGGCTTCTTTGGCGGCGAAGCGCGCGGCGAAGTGCTGGACGGGATCGCGGCGGGCCCGGCAGTAGGCGATCTCGCCATCGGTGAAGACGCGCCGGAGGAAGCGCTCCTGCCAGCGCTCGAGGACGGCGCGCATCCGCGGCAGGTGGACGAGATCCACGCCGATGCCGCGCACACAGGGCGAGGTCACGGCACTCCGATCAGCTCGCGGATGATCCCAGCCAGATCGTCGGCCATGGTCCGGATGCGGCCACCGTCGGCGCCCTCGATCATCACGCGCGCGAGGGATTCCGTGCCGGAGTAGCGGATCAGGATTCGCCCGGCGCCGTTCATCTCACTCTCGAAGCCGCGGACGCGCTCCGACAATCCGGCCAGCGTCTCGATGGGCGGCTTGGTGCGCACGGCCACGTTGACGAGCACCTGCGGGAACTTTCGCAGGCAGCCGGACAGCTCGGCCAGCGACGTGCCCGTCTCTCGGATCACCGCCAGCAGGGCCAGGGCGGACAGGATGCCGTCGCCGGCCGGGCTGTGATCGAGAAAGAGGAGATGACCCGATTGCTCGCCGCCGAGGTTGGCGCCGCGGCGTTGCATCTCCTCGTACACGTAGCGGTCGCCCACCTGGGTCTTCACGATCTCGATGCCGCCGGCGCGGAGCGACTCGTCCAGCCCGAGGTTCGCCATGACGGTCGTCACCACGACGTTGCCCTTGAGCCGCCCGCGGCTGGCCAGGTGACGGCCGGCGACGGCGAGCGCGTAGTCGCCGTCGCGGATCTCGCCGCGACCGTCGATGGACATCAGCCGGTCACCGTCGCCGTCGAAGGCGAAGCCGATGTCGGCGCCCACCGCGCGGACCTTGCTCTGGAGCGCTTCCGGATGCAGCGCCCCCGAACCGGCGTTGATGTTGGTGCCGGAGGGACGGCACCCGATGCACACCACGCGCGCGCCCAGCCGGCGGAACACGCGGGGCGCCACCCGATACGTCGCGCCGTGCGCGCAGTCGATCGCGATCGTCATGCCCCCGAGGTCGACCCCGAAGCAGTGGCTCAGATAGTCGATGTAGTAGCGCTCGGCCCGATCGTAGGTCACGTGGCGCCCGATGCCGGCCCCGCTCGCCCGCGGCGCGCGGTCGGCACCCTTGAGCCCCGCTTCGATCTCGTCCTCCCAGGCGTCGGGGAACTTCGTGCCCTCCGAGGAGAAGAGCTTGATCCCGTTGTCGGCGAAGGGATTGTGCGACGCCGAGAGCACGATGCCGCCATCGGCGTCGAGCGCGCGCGTGACCAGGGCGATCCCCGGCGTCGGCAGCACCCCGGCGGCGAAGCAATCGCCACCCGCGCTCAGCACCCCCGCCGTCATGGCCGCTTCCAGGAGCGGGCCCGAGCGCCGCGTGTCGCGGCCGATCACAAGCTTGACGCGGTCGCGGCCGCGCTGAGCTAGCAGCGTCGCCACCAGTTGGCGGCCGACGCGGTACGCGAGATCGGGCGTGAGGGGCTCTTCGTTGGCCACGCCACGGATCCCGTCGGTCCCGAACAGTCGCGTCACTCTCTCCCACTCCGCTGCATTGCCGTCTCCGGTCGGATCTCCACCGTCACCTGCACGCGGCCGGCGCGGATCGGATATACGTTGTCGGGAAGCACGAGACCGACGGTCTGCGTCAGGGTGGCCCGGCTGCCGGCGACGTCCACCGGCGCCGTGTCCACGGTGTCCCGTGTTTCGATTGTAGAACGAGGCCCCTTCACCAACACAGTTTGCGGATCGACGACGACACGGGTCACCGCGTAGCCGCTGGCCGGTTCCCCGCGCAGATTGGCCACCGCCCGCACGGTCTTCTCCGCCGCCTTGGCGACCGCAACGCGCAGCTGGGCGGGCGTGATCCGGGTCACCCGCACACCAGGCGGCGCCTGGACATCGGACGGGGCGAGCGTGAGCTGGCTCTCGCCCTCGGGCAGATGGGCGACGTTGACCCGCACCCGAAGCGCGTCACTCGTGAGACGACTCACGGCCCACCGCCCCACCTCCACCTGCAGCTCGACGCGATCGCGGGGGTCGGGCGAGAGCACGGCACTGTCGGGCAGGCCGACGTACTCGACGGGGGCCGCGAGCGCGAGCTGACTGCGCTCACCGACGGCGACGAAGAGCCAGAGCCCGGCGGCGACGGCGAGGGACAGGAGCTTGAGGTGCCAGTGTCGTACGAGGAACGACAGCATCAAGCGCCGAGCTTGAGTCGGGCCGGCACCGCGGGAGCCGGCGCCGCCACCGTCGGCACCCCCTCGATCAATTCCTGAAGGCGCTGGCGCAGCGCGGCGGGGTCCGGCATCGTCTCCATGTGGCCGTCCACCGCGATCGCCACGCGGCCGGTCTCCTCGGAGACGACGAGCGCGATCGCGTCGCTCTCCTCGCTGATGCCGAGCGCGGCGCGATGGCGCGTCCCCAGCTGGCGACCCGTGTGGGGCGAGCGTGACAGCGGCAGGAAGCAGCCGGCGGCCCGGGCACGGTCGCCCTGGATGATGATGGCGCCGTCGTGGAGCGGCGACTGCGGCAGGAAGACCGTCTCGAGCAGATCGGCCGACACGAGCGCGTCGAGGGGGACGCCGAGCTCGACGTAGTAGCGAAGACCCGCGGTGCGCTCGAAGACGATCAGCGCGCCGATGCGACGACCGGCCAGCGTGTGCGCCGTCTTCACGAGCTCCTCCACGACATGGGCGCGCTCGGCGGCGCGCGTACCGCCGAAGGCCAGCCACAGCCGGCCCTGGCCGACTCCCGTCAGCACTCGGCGCAGCTCGGGTTGGAAGAGCACGACGAGCGCGATCGCCCAGAACGACCAGAAGTTGTCGAAGATCCAGGTGATGCTCCACAACTCGAAGGAACGGGCCAGGAACGAGCCGGCCACGAGCACGCCGAGCCCGACCAGCATCTGGATGCTGCGGGTACCCCGGAGCAGCACGAGGCCCCGGTAGACGACGGCGGCGACGAGCACGATGTCGAGCGCGTCGCGCCAGCGCAGCGCGGCCAGGATCTCTTTCATCGGCGGCTCGCCCGCGCCACGCGTTCGGCCACGGCGACGGCGTCCCGCGTGTCCGCCACGTCGTGCGTCCGGATCAGCGCAGCGCCATTGACCACGGCGAGGGCCGCGGCGGCCAGCGATCCGGCCAGACGATCGGCGGGCTGACGGCGTCCGGTGATCGCGCCGATGAACGACTTTCG
>WNEY01006257.1_pt1 | contig 17343 bp, 13 predicted proteins | sample 5400531 | NCBI WGS metagenome assembly WNEY01 (sample SAMN13153338, study PRJNA577476) | soil metagenome | isolation source: 200 cm saprolite under Douglas fir tree site 1 | place: USA:California | collected 2015-04-18
GAGTGGAAGGCATAAAGCTTGCGACTGTGATCCAGGCGGCTGGTCAAGATTGGCCGGAAGGTGAATCGCTGTCCGATTCTGCGCTGATGGAGCAGCTTGTCCGCCGGCTCCCTGAGGCGCTTGAAATTCTCTATGACCGCCACTCGCGAGCTGTTTATTCCCTGGCCCTGCGAATTGCACAGCAGGCTACCTCTGCCGAAGAGATCGTCCAGGATGTTTTTCTCCAACTCTGGCGCAAAGCGCACCACTACCAGGTTTCGCGGGGACCGCTTGAGCCTTGGCTGCTCACGCTGGCGCGCAACCGCAGCCTGGACCACATGCGGCTGAAACGTGAAAAACAGCGGCGGCGGGAAGACACCCTGGAGGAACAGCTGCTGGCCTGTACGGCGCCCAATCCCGAGCACATTGCCGACCGCGAGCACCGCGCTGCCCGGGTACGCGTGCTGATGCGCTCGCTGCCCGAGCGGCAGCGCCGAGCCATCGAGTTGGCCTATTTTGACGGCATGACGCACAGCGAAATCGCGCGGGAGCTGAACGAGCCCCTGGGCACGGTTAAGAGCTGGATCCGCACAGGGCTGTTGCGGCTCCGAGAAGCATTGGAAGAGCGTTAGTGAGCGACTGCGAACAACTGAAGGAATACTACGAAGCCTACGCGCTCGGTGCGCTGGAGGGGGAGGAGCGCGCCGCACTGGATGCGCACCTTGAGCGCCGGTGCCCGGTCTGCACCGCTGAGTTGGAGCGCGCGCGTTGGCTGGTGGCACAGCTCGCCTATCTGGCGCCGGAAGCGGAGCCGCCTGCCGCACTGCGCCGCAAGGTTCTGGCTGGCGCAGGCACCACGAAGCCTTCGGAGCAGCGTGGCTGGATTCCCCTGTGGGCTTGGGTCGGCGCGGCGGCCCTGGTGCTGTTCGCGCTGTTCTCAATCTTCGAGATGCGCCGGTACCAAGCAGAACTCGCCAGTTTACAGGACGAGATTCGAGCCGCGCGCAGCCGAACCCTGGAGCTGCAATCGGAACGCCAGCTATACCAGCGCGCTCTGGCGATCCGAACGGCTTCCGGGACTCGGGAGATCGATCTGAAACCCAGTGGGAAGAGTGCTTTACCTGAGGTTCGCGCCTTTTGGCACGCCCAGATGGGCTTGGTTTTGGCTGGCAACGAGGTCCCTTCGCCGGCACCCAACCACACCTTCCAGCTCTGGGTCGTGCCCAAGAAGGGCGCCCCGCTCAGCGCGGGTATTTTCAATCCAGACGCCGCTGGCACCGTATTGCTGGTTGCCACTCCGAGCGCGACCTTGGCCGAAGCGGCTGCCCTGGCCGTCAGCGAAGAACCTGCGGGCGGTCTGCCCCAGCCCACCAAAGATCACATCCTCTGGGTTGGGCCGGTGAGTTAGAGCCCTTCTAGCCGAACCATCGGCAAGACGCCGGCCCTACCGATGGCGCGCTGAAGTGCAGTTTGCGTGTCGCTTGGTCGAGACGCGGTACGACAGAGTTGCGGCAAGCCGCCGCCTCCATGCTTCTCTGAGGAAGACACCTCGACCCTTCCAGAATGACAATGAAAATGCCCGGCTCAGGACTGGCTGAGAGCGAGCTTCGCGCGCTTGTAGCGATAAGCCAGGCGAATCCGCCGCCGGATTAGGGCCTCGCGGTAGCGGCGGCGCTCCACTGCGGTTTTCAGGATCAGCGGCGGAACAGGTTTGGGCCGGCCCGCCTCATCGATAGCCACGAAGGTCACATAGGCCGTAGTGGTGTGCTTGCGCTCGCCGGTCAAGATATTTTCTGAGAACACTTTGACGCCGACTTCCATGGAGGTGCGAAATACACGGTTGATGTTTGCCCTGAGGATAATCAACTCACCCACCCGAATCGGATTGCGAAAGTCCACGTAGTCCACCGAGGCGGTGACCACGTGACTCTGGCTGTGGCGGTGCGCCGCAATCGCTGCGGCGATATCCACCAGGTGCATCACGCGGCCGCCGAGAATATTTCCCAATACATTGGCGTCTTGCGGCAGAACCACTTCCACCATCTCGACTTTTGACGCTCTGACAGGTTTGCCCGCGGCAATATGGCCGTCGTGCCCAGCTTTCCCCGGCTGCCCTTTTATGGCCACGTCGGATTCCGCCCCCGGTGTGAATTGTCTTCCATTCGGAGCCTTCCGCCTCGCTCAGGGTCATCGTAGCGAGGCCATGTCCATCACCCCATCCAAGGGTTTGCGCTTAGGGGCGCCCGCCGCGGCGGACGCCCACACAACGACTATTTCACTCAGGCCCAGTTTCGCGGGTTGACCAGCGCCACCGTGCATTTGGCGACGCACCGGCAGCCGGATATAATACGCTGTTTCGCGCCATGCCCCAATCGCAGAAAACACGCCGCCAGATGCTCGAAGAGTTTGCTGCCGCCAATCCCAACGACGCCTTTGCGCGGTACGGCCTAGCGCTGGAGTGTTCGAAAAGCGGCGACCACAGCGCCGCTATTGAACATTTCCGCCAACTGTTAGCCGCTCACCCGGATTACGTGGCCGGCTATTTTCACTACGGACAACTCCTGGCCCGCCTGGCCCGCACCGAGGAAGCCCGGCAAGTCCTCAGCGCCGGCATCGTTGTTGCCCGGCGGGTGGGTGATCAGCACGCCGGCTCCGAAATGGAGGCCGCGCTCGCGGAGCTGAGTTAAATGCCGGCAGTCTACGGACTGTAGCGCAGGCCTCTCTGGCGGCTTGTGAAACATACTGGCAGCGATCACCGCGGCGATTCTATTGCGCCGCGAGGACAACGCCGTATACTGCGCGCCAACCCCAACGAAGCACTTGGGCTTATGCTGTCGGCGGCATAATTCCCTTCCCCGATTCTGTTATCATCGTCTTACGCGACACGATGGCACTAGAACGCATCCCGCTGTTTCCGCTCGAGGTGGTGCTGCTTCCCGGCACGCCGCTGCCGCTGCATATCTTCGAGCCACGGTACCGTCTCATGGTCAAGCACTGCCTGGAGCACCACTCCCTCTTCGGTGTTGTTCTGGCGCGATCCGAGAGCATAGCTGAGGTGGGCTGCGGCGCGGAGATCGTCGAAATCGTCAAGAAATACGATGACGGCCGCATGGACATCCTGACGATAGGCCGGGCGCCCTTTCGCGTCAGCGAGGTCTTTCGCGACCAGCCGTATCTGGAAGGCGCTGTGGAATTTCTGGAGGAGGACACGAGCGATGGGCCGCTGGCAACCCGGCGGAATCTTCAGGAACTCTATGAGAAATGCCACAAACTGATCTACGGCAGCGAGTCCAAGCCAACTGAAATGACGGAAGGCTATTCGCTGACGTTTCAAATTGCGACCGAGCTGCCACTCGATCTCGACTACAAACAGGAACTCTTGGAAATTCGCGCAGAGTCCGCGCGCCAGGAGCGCTTGCTCGAACGCTTGAACCAGTGGCTCCCGAAGCTCGCTCATGTCGAGCGGGTGCGCGCCAAAGCCGCGGGCAACGGCCACGGGTTCCAGTAGATCGGGCTCATCGGGACCCAGCCCCTGCACTGCACAGAACATTATGGCGGCGCAGATAACTTTGCGTCGCTCGCTCTCATCTATAATGGTAGACGACACTCCACGGTCTGCCGGTGGGGTGGAAGGATCTAGGGACCCTAATGAACAGCGAAGCAAAAGGCAAACCTGAAAGCTTGGGGCGGCTGCGGCACAGCCCATGGGCCGAACCGCGGCTCGCCAACCGGTCCGTGAAAGAGGAAATGCGCGAAAACCTCCTATGCGGGCTGGGTGAAGGAGGAACACTCTTCCCGGGCATCCACGGTTACGAAGATACCGTCATCCCACAAATCGTGAACGCTATCCTGGCGCGACATAATTTCATCTTGCTCGGCCTGCGCGGCCAAGCGAAAAGCCGCATCCTCCGTGGCCTGGTGCAGTTCTTGGACGCGGAAATTCCCGTGGTCGCCGGCTGCGAGATCAATGACAATCCCTTCCGGCCGATTTGTCGCGCCTGCCGCGAGCTGATTTCCGCCCGCGGCGACGAAACACCGATTGCTTGGCTGCCGCGCGATCAGCGATACGTGGAAAAGCTCGCCACCCCGGATGTGACCATTGCCGACATCATCGGAGACATTGACCCCATCAAAGCGGCCCGCGGCGGCCGCGATCTCTCCGACGAACTGACCTTGCACTACGGCCTGCTTCCCCGTGCCAACCGCGGCATTTTCGCGATCAACGAGTTGCCTGACCTCGCCGGGAAAATTCAGGTGGGCTTGTTTAACATCATGCAAGAGGGCGACATCCAGATTAAGGGTTATCCCATCCGGCTCCCGCTCGACGTGCTGCTGGTCTTCACCGCCAATCCCGAGGATTACACGGCCCGCGGCAAGATCATCACCCCGCTGAAAGATCGTGTCGGCTCGGAGGTTCGCACGCATTACCCCGCGTCGATCGAGGAAGGCCTGGCCATAACTGCGCAAGAGGCCTGGACCAGCCGCGACGGTCAGCGGCGGCTGGAGATACCCGGCTACATCCGCGAGGTGATCGAGGAGATTGCCTTCCTGGCGCGCGAGGATAAGCGCATCGACCGTCGCTCCGGGGTCAGCCAACGGCTGCCGATTGCTTGCCTGGAGAGCGTGGTCAGCAATGCCGAGCAGCGTGCCGTGCGTAACCGCGAGGTTGTGGTCGCCGCGCGAATCGTTGACGTTTACGCCGCGATCCCCGCGATGACCGGCAAAATGGAGCTCGAGTACGAGGGCGAGCTGCGCGGCGCTGAGAACATCGCTCGCGAACTGATCCGCGCGGCCGCAGGTAAGGTGTTCTCCAAATATGTGGGCGAGGCAAATCTGCAGCCCGTCGTGCAGTGGTTCGAAATGGGCGGCGAACTGAAGATGCCTGAATCCGCATCAGCCGCCGAAACCTTCGCCCAATTAAAGCGCATCCAGGGCCTAATCGAGCACATCGAGCGGCTCGGCGTGACCGGCAAGGCCGATTCCGCTGCGTCCGTCTCGGCGGCCGAGTTCATCCTCGAGGGCCTCTGGGCGCACAAGCGCATCAACCGGAACGAAGAGCGCGGCTTCTACGCCGAGCGCCCCAAGCCGCCCGAGCCGCGCGAGCAATACGGACGGCCGCCGCGCCGCCAGTTCAATTAGTGGCCGGCTTTGTGGCAAAGGTGCTGTCCCAGGGGCGCGGTCGCCAGGCCAGAAAAGGTCGCGACACAGGCCACTTAACCACCGGTCAGAAGCCGGCGCCACGGAGTTCAAGCAGGGGGCAAGATGAAGTTCATTCGCTGGTCGCGTTATACGGGCGAGCCCTCGGACGCCGTGGACCTTCAGGAGCTTGTCAAGCGCCTCTCCGACTTTTTCCTCCAAAGCGGTTTCGAGTCGCAGTTCTACGGGATCTCGGAGATGGACCCCGAGCGATCGATGGAAAAGCTCCGCCAAGCCATCCTCCGCGCGCTGCAGGAGGGCGACCTGATTCCCGATGAGGGGATGCAGGAGCTGCTGGAAAACACCGACCTGAGTAAGAACGAGCAGCTGCGAGAGTTGCTCGACCAACTGATCGAGCGGCTGGCGCAGGAAGGATATATCTCCCCGCAGCCGCCGCAGGTCACCCCTCCCCCGGAGAAGACTCCTCGCGGACAGATCGGCGGTCACCAAGACGCTCAGGCACAAGCTCGGTTTGAGATCACGGACAAGACGCTAGACTTTCTCGGATTCAAGACGCTGAAGGACCTACTGGCGTCGCTCGGCAAGAGCAGCTTTGGCCGGCACGACACGCGTGATCTGGCCACCGGGGTCGAGTCCGGAGGTGTCTCCCGGCACTACCAGTTTGGCGATACCCTCAACCTCGACATCAGCGCCACCCTGTTCAACGCCGTTCGCCGCGAGGGGGCGAAGGTCCCCATCGAGTTGGACTATCCCGACCTGATGGTCCACCAGTGCGAATACCAGAGTTCCTGCGCAACTGTGCTCATGCTCGATTGTAGCCACAGCATGATCCTGTACGGCGAGGACCGCTTCACCCCGGCGAAGAAAGTGGCTCTGGCGCTCTCGCACCTGATCCGCACGCAGTACCCCGGAGACTCGCTGCATCTGGTTTTGTTCCACGACAGCGCCGAAGAAGTGCCCCTGGGCGAGCTGGCGCGCGTGCAGGTGGGCCCCTACTACACCAACACGCGCGAAGGTCTGCGTCTGGCACAGCGAATCCTGATGCGCCAGAAGAAAGACATGCGGCAGATCGTCATGATCACCGACGGCAAGCCTTCGGCACTTACGCTGCCGGACGGCCGCATCTACAAGAACGCCTTTGGCCTGGACCCGCTGGTGGTCACACAGACGCTGGAGGAAGTGGCCAAGTGCAGAAAAGCCGGAATCCTGATCAATACCTTCATGCTGGCCAGCGAGTATAGCCTGGTCCATTTCGTGCAAAAGGTGGCGGAACTGTGCCGCGGGAAGGCCTACTTCACCACGCCCTATACGCTTGGACAGTACCTCCTCATGGACTACATGCAGCGTAAGACGCGCCACATCCACTGATCCTCACGACTCGCTGATACTCACATTGCGGCATATCGGCGCGCTCCAACGCGCCGCCTGTAACGCCGGCGCCTCGCCGGCGGTTTGCCCAAAATCGCCAGCCGGGCGCTGGGGCTACAAATCCCTGCGGGCCGCAGCCAGTTGCTCTACAGGCCAGCGCGACGGGCGCATAGATTTTGCCCTCCGAGCCATTTGGGTTAACATTTAGAGGTGAGTTTCGCGCGGCTACTGAAGCGGCTGTTCGGAGGTAAACCCATGACCAAGATATTGGCCGGGCATCAGGCGCCGACCTTTGCGCTCAACGGTGCCAATGGCCAACCCTTCTCGCTCGCCGATGCCTTGCGAAAGGGTCCTGTGGTCGCCGCCTTTTTCAAAATCTCCTGCCCGGTCTGTCAGTTCACGCTTCCCTTCCTTGAGCGGCTCTATGAAACCTACGGAGATGACCGCGTCAGCTTTGTGGCTATCTCGCAGGACGACAAGCGCGACACGAAAGAATTCTGCGCCGAATACGACCTCAGCCTTCCTACCGTCTTGGACACCGACGGCTACCCCGTTTCCAACCAGTACGGGCTGACGAATGTTCCGACGGTTTTCCTGATCGAGCCCAGCGGGAAAGTATCTGTCAGCAGCATAGGTTTCTCCAAAGCCGACCTCGAGAAAATCTCTTCCGAAGTGGCGCGCCACCTCGGCCGCTCTCCGGCACCGGTCTTCCGCCCCGATGAAGTGGTACCCGATTACAAACCAGGTTGAGGGTCTAAGAACTAGGTTCCGGCGGAACCTTCATTCTGACATCTTCAGGACGCAGACAAGCTGCTCAGGAGACTAGGTGCAGCCCGCGACCTGCGAACTAAAGAAGCTCCTGCTCGATCCACTTCTTCTTGTGTTTGGGAGGCTTGCGACGCTTGTCGGCGAGAACGCGCTGAGCCGGCGGCTGCCCGGTTAGTTCGCGGGCGCGGCGCCGCGCTTCCTTCGCCGCGCTGTACTTTCTTCGGGATTTCTTCTTGGCCAAAGTTTGAGTGAAACGTCAAACTTGTGGTCCGGGTCTCTTGACTCGTGCTCTTGATAATGCCCCGCCTCTGAAGAGGCGGGCTACACACGTGATGGCGGAAGCGTGTGGGAGTCGAACCCACCATCCGACCCGCGAAGGGCCGGATCGCCGGCTTTGAAGGCCGGGAAGGTCACCGGACCCTTTTCGCCTCCGGATCGGATTATAGAAGCGGAGGGCTTGCCGTTTCAATCTATGCGGGGGCCATGGCGCTGCGAGGGGCGCCCGCTGTAGCGCCGGGGTCCCGCCAGCGTGTGCATTAGCTATCTGACTGTCGCGCGACGCGGCTGGGAGATTGCTGGGGAATATGTGGCTGAGACTTCTGCCAGGAATCCCCGATTGAATCTTTTAGGCATGCACTAAGATGTGGGCCGCTGAGCCCTTAACGGGTGCCCTGGGTTCCACGTCAGAAGGAAACGGTTTCGGAAACCTGAGCCAACTCTGATCTCGGGCCTAGTAAAACTGCCAAAGAGAATTGCAGGTAAGGCTGAGCCATGCCTGTGGCGACGGCCCATTGCTCGCCAGCGCAGCCCTCCTGAGCCATTGCCCTGGCCGGCGCCACTCGGTATCCTTCGTGACTACAAGGAGGTCCGGATGGCCCGCCTCGTTGCTGCAGCCCCTCTCGACTTTTGCCAGGCGCTGCTGGAGATTTACACGGTCAACGACCGAATCAACCAAATCCTGCTCGAACGTCTCGACCCTCACGCGTGGCGGGCCAAGCCGCCTGGCGGCAGAGGACGCACCATCGCCGCAATCTTCGCGCACATGCACAACATCCGCCGCAAGTGGCTGAGGCTCTCAGCCCCGCATCTGAAGCTGCCGGCCCCGCTCGACCGCACCCGCTGTACCCAGAAGCAGGCTCGGGCCGCACTGGCCGAGAGCGCTGCGCGCTGCTCCCGGATGCTCGCGGACGCCCTGGTCAGTCCTGGGGGCCGGGTCAAGCACTTTCGCCGGGACGGTTGGGCGAGGCCCTGGCCTGCGGGCGCCGCCATGTTTGCCTACATGGTCTCGCATGACGTGCATCATCGCGGACAGGTGTGCATGCTGGCGCGGCAGCTCGGATTCTCGCTGCCGGGCCCGGCCGCTTACGGAATCTGGAATTGGGAAAAACTGTGGAGGGAGTGTGGGTTCACGCACCCGCGGTGAGGTCCTGGGCGCGCCCCACCCACCTTCGGCGGTCCGCCCAGGCGGGTGGCGGCCAGCCATTCTTGTGCGGAAACGAAATCATTTTGACCACGGGCAACCGCCTCCCAAGAGTCCGCGCGATTTCGTTGTAGCTCATTTGCTTGTAGTAGCACAGCACAAGCGGAAGCCGGTAGTGCTCCGGCAAGCGATTTAGTTTAGTTCTTCCCTCACTTAACGCTGCTCTTCATCGCGCAGAACCTGCGCGAGGGGCGAAGCGGTCGAAACATCCGGCAGGGCGGCAATCTCGTCTTCCTTGACGCAGTGGCGTTGCTCGCGTGCGCGTCGGCGCAGTTCGTCAATGCATTGCCGGCTTGCCACCTGCGACAGCCACGGCCGGAACGGCAGCGATGGATCATGGCTTCCCAGAACGCGGTGCAGCTTTAACCTGAATCCGCCGTGAACCTGGTCAGAGAAATCGAGTTTCAGCACACCAAGAGAGGCCGCTGACCACTTTCGGGGCACTGCAACCAAACATCACTTTTAGTGATGTTTCATTGCAACGGGCAAAATAGCCTCCGAAGACCCTATTGGCAAGGCTTTCGGGCATTTGCATGAGGCTCATGACGCCGGATTCGCCCCGCTTCTTCCATTGTGATTGATACGACGGCCAATCGCACGGTCAGGGGCATCCGCGTACGCTCGCTCCAGCGGCGCGATTTGCTCAGGCTCATGGCGGATCTCACCTCTTGATGTCCGGATCATTCATATTTGCTGCTGGCGAACGAAGCCGATACAGCCGCCTATTCCGGGCGGCTCCGGGAGCTTTCCCGCAGGGCGGTGGCTTCGGCCGGGCGGGCTGAAGAGAAGGAGACGCCAGCGGGTTCGGGGTGCGTCTGCAGAAGGCCATTAAATCTTCGAGAATCGGAAGGTGCTAATTGTTTTTTCGGCCTGAGGCCCCATGCCCAGCCGATGGTAACCTCTTCGCCGGTCCACAGTGCGCCTGGAGCGCATCGAGAACTTCGCTTTCCAACGCGCCCGTCGAGGGGAGCGCGGACCAGTTCGACGGTCGCAACACGGCTAGAGAGGTTGCACCCTCGCCGAGGATGCGCACGCGTACTTCGATGCGGGTCCGGTTATCGTTGACGGGGAAAAAACTCAGACTCAGGCTGGCTCTTGCCTGAGCCCAATCAATTTGACCACCGATTTTTTTGGTGTCTGCAACTCGCGCGAGTTCCTCAGCCGAGATGACACGGAAAGCCGAGAGCTGCTTTTTTTCCTTCTCATACTCAAGAACACCCCAGCCTTTCTCTTCCAAGGAAGATCTCGCGCACTGCACCAGGGCGGACACAGGCCCCTTCTCGACCAGAAGAGGAGACGTCGGGCTCGGCTCGGGCTTGGCGTCTGTTTTTTCCTGCCCGCGCCGTCGCGACGCGGGCTCGCGCTCTTGATGCGAGGACTCCGAAGGCGAAGAGCTCGGATTGGCAACCGCGTCGCTCGTTCGCGGGGTTCCGCCGAGGGAGATCGGAGGTGAGAGCAAACTGGCGAGGAGAGCGAGGAGCAGCAGCCGATTCGGGTGGCTGAAGGCGGTGGTGGACATGTTGGCTTCTTGCTCGTGGGACTTGTACACACTGCCCTCACGCGCTCAACTGCAGCACCTCTATGTTCGCGCCGCGAATACAACCCAGTCAAGCGGAGGGCCGGGGGAATTCTCGCCCCCGACCCTCGTTACAGAATTAGTCTTCGTGGCCGCCACGTTTAGCGAACTGGATGTTGGGGTCACCCAGCGAGTTGTCTCCCCAAGCCATGATGACGCCGTTGTGGCGACCGGTGGAATCGCGAGCGATGCCGATGTAGTCGCCCATATAAGCGGCATTCACCACGAGGTCCTCCCCGATGATGGCCGCGAAAGACGACTTGGTCACCCGTTTGTTTTTGAACGTTCCGTCCTCGTCCAAGATGGCCACGAAGGCATCGATCAGGAAGTTTCTGGGGTCGTTGCGCCGGTCATAGAAGAACACGAAGACCTTCCCCTCATTGTCCACCTCGACGGCAGGCATGATCTGGTCCACCTTCAAGGTAATGGGGTCATCGTTGACGCGCACCGGTGGCGACCAACTCGCACCGCCGTTCGTAGAACGCGAGAGCAAGATGTCGCCAAAGCAGTAGCGAATCGGGAGGCCGGCCGAGCATCCGGGACCTCCGAAGGGGTCGGTTTGGCTGAGATTGCGCCCATCCTGCCAGGTGATGTACACGTTGCCTAGCGTCTCCTCCGACGAGCGGTCCACGGCCAAGCCCTGAAAGTCGAGGAAATTTCGGAACCTTCCTTGCACGCGGACGCCGCTTCCCACGGGCGTCACCGAACTGACCAACACAGTTGGCCCGAAGCTGGCGCCGGCATTGGTGGACTTCCTAACCTTGATCTGCCGGGTAGCTCCGCCGCCCTGTCCGGTGGGGTAGGACTCCCAGGCGACGTGCACATCGTTGCCCTGTCCAACCGCGACGTGGGAACCCTGCACAAAGGGGATAAAGCCACAGACTTGGTCGATGACCAACGGAGAGCTCCAGGTGGCTCCGCCATTGGTCGATCGCACATACTCAATGGCCGTTCTGGGGATGATGCGGTTGAAAGGCGGCCCAGTCCTGCCGCAAGAGGTGAGCGAGAAGTCGAAGTCAGTGTAGGTCACGTGGATGATGTCGCTGCCTCCGGAGCGGTTGACCGCCATCCACGGCTTGTCCAGGAAGTGGAAAAACGCGTTCTTGCTGGATGCCATGACAGCCCCGCCAAAGCTTCCTCCTCCATCAACGGATTTGGAGACGGAGATGCCGCTGAGGAAGACGTGCGGAACGAAAAGGGTGTCCTCGGCGAGGGACGCGTAGTAGAAGGTGGAGCTGTCGGTGCAGCCGATAACAGGGTCGCCCAAGAGATCGCGGAACCGCACTCCCGCAGGGAGCGGGTCCGACACCAGGGTGCCCTTATCCTTGAACTTCTCGCCCGCATCCGTGGAGAGAGACCAGCCGTTGAAGCTGAAACTGAAACTGAGACTGGGGCTGGTTGGGGGCCCCAGCATCGTCAGCACAAAGCTGCCAGAGTCGTTAAAGCCGATGATCGCATTGTCGTCGCACCAGCCCACGCCGGTCTCGCTCTGGGTATTCCCGGCCTGGCGAGAGATGAAGTCTTCGGGTTCTAGCGGGTTGCTCGCCAGCCTCCCCTCCATTGCTTTCGTGAGGGAATCCGCGCGATCTCCCAGGGTGACGAATTGCAAGCCGCCTGAGGAGAGTTTGTTTTCACCATCAGGCCCCAGGTTTTCGCGAATGCTATTGGCCAGGTTAATCAAATCCTGAATGTGCTGCATATCTTCGTCTGGATCACTACTGCCCTGCAGGGCGGCGAGATGAAGAGACTTACCAACCGGGGCTGCGCCTGCGCCAGCCACTCCCCCCAACGGAGCAGTCGAAACTGTTGCCAGCACCAACGGTGGGATGAGCAGCAGCCTGAAAACGCGAAGGCGGGTTCGGATCTTCATGTGAACTCTCCTTTCAAACAGAAATGTTGGCGAGTAGTCTGATGGACTGAGGGGTTGCGTGAGCTGCTAGTTTGCTTCGCCGCAGACATGCACGCCGGGAGCACCGTGGACGCCCGCGCCAGAAGCCGACTCCGGCTGCCAACGTCCGGGGGACCGAGTTCCCACCCGGCGGGAACACAGCAAGGAATCCTCCTGCTCGGTTTGTGCTGTGCGCGGCAGATCGCCGCAGAGGGATGCGGGCGCTCGCTGCTCATAGAGTTTTCTTCCCAACAAAAAACGATTGGAACCCAAGACCATGGCCCTGCCTGCGTGCCGGAAGGGGAACGCTTCACCCGAGCCCCCAGTCGGGCGAGATGGACAAACCGCCAACTGGGCGCGATGGTATGCTGCGCTGTCTAGGCTGTCAACATACAAAGCCTGTATACCTGTGGAAAATGCGGCAACCACCGGCTCGCAGTGAAGGCTTGCCAGCGCGCGCCCCATTCCATTCCAGGGCGGCTGATAGATCACGCTGTTCCTCCTGGCCATCAACATCGGCATCTACGCTGCCCAGGCATTCTACGTCCGCTCGGTCGGCGCGGAGGTTCCCAGGCCTCTACACAACTACGCCGGGGAAGGCCGAGTCTTGACTCAATATGCGAGTCCTTTAAATTGCAGTATTGCAATACGTGTCCAGATCGCTCCCCTCGGCCCTCCAGACTTCATGGCAAAAATTCTGGATGGAGAAGAACCGACGGCGGAGATCGGTGTAAATCATTAAAGCCGCATTGGCGTGCCAGAAGGGTCCTTCCGAGTTTCTCCCCAACCTTCGCTTCCAAACAGGTCACGAGGTTCTTCTCCGGTGAGTCGAAACCACAACATTCCGGCGCAACGGTTGTTCCGTTCCGAAACCATTCCGTAGCCCTTCAACTTCCCGATCATCTCCTGTAACTTATCTCCTACGGCGATTCTCTACTTTGCCCGCAAAGCGGTGTCAGTTCTGGTGTCAGTTCGTTCTGCAATTTGGGGCAGTTTAGCGCAGCCAAGCGCAAACGTCGAATCTCGTAACCTGCAGGATTTTCAGCCTGTTGCAGTTTCGCGCAGTTTAGCGCAAAGAATCTCGTGCGGCTTTGAAGGCCGGGAAGGTCACCGGACCCTTTTCGCCTCCGGATCGGATTATAGAAGCGATGGGCTTGCCGTTTCAATCTATGCGGGGCCATGGCGCTGCGAGGGGCGCGCTGTAGCGCCGGCGTCCCGCCGGTGGGTGCATTGGTCTCACTGGTCTCGGTGCGGGATGATGTGGCGGCGGCGAGGTTCAAATGCCGTGCCAAGATAAGCTCGGCCACGAAAACGTACCGGTACATTGACGACAACAAAGTCGCGCTACAAGGCACGAACACCGTCGGGCCGGAAGTTGGCGCTGCACGAGCCAGTGATAGCCAGGGCGGGGTTTCAAGCCTTGCGGACGTCGTGGCGCTCGAGCGCCTCCACCAGTTCGTATATCTTGGCGCTGGTGCACACTTCGTAGTAGGTGTGAGTTCCCGGAGTACCAATCTTGCCGTCGGGCAGCAGTTGGCGGACAAAGCCCTTGCGGATGACGATCGGCTCGAGCGAGTCGCCGATGGGCACTTCGCCGAAGTGAAAGATGGCGCGCTCGCGGCCCCACGGCATCAGGCATTCGGCCTCAGTCGATCCGAGCGAGATCTCTTCGCTGAGCTTAGCGAAGCCCTCTTCGTTCAGCTCGACCCCGTTCATATTGAAGCGAATCAGAAACTCATCCGCCTCCTCCTCCGGGGCACCTTCCATCATCGTTTGAAAGAGGAATAGCTTAAACAGCGATGCATTCTGCGCCAGAAGCCGGCGCGCCACCTTGGAGCAACCGGAGAGCCTATCGGAGAGGTTCAGCGCCTTCGAGATCATGATCCTAGAGTCGCTATCCATCCAGTAGGTGGGAGGGGAATTCTGATAGGCAATACCGAGACCGAGTTCTAGTCGCGGGAGGTTGCTGGCTTGCGCGCGATCGTTATAGGCCCGGGATACAGCCAGGATCTCGCGAGCCAACAAGCAGGCCTTGGCCACGGCGCGCTGCCGGGAACGGTTCGACTCGGTCTCAAAGATCGCCAGGACAATGGCATCGCCTTCGATAAACACCTTGGCGGCGCCGTAGCGCTCCAGGATCCGCTTGACCGGCTCATACAAGTTGAGACTCAGATGGGAGGCCGGGTTCAAGCCGCGGGCAAACAGATCCTTGGTGATTTGCGTGGAGCCGCGCACGTCAGCTTTGATGACGGCATGAGATACCACGCGGTCTTCCGCTGGCCGCGACTCCTCCGGCAGCAGGAATTCGTAGAGGCTGTTGTTGAGCCGCGAAAGCTCGCGGGTGCGCTCCGAGCGAATCAGGTTGATGCGCTCCACGCCGGCGGCCAGGCGCTGGTAGTCGCGCAGGTCGCGCCGCAGGCGCATGAAATCTTCCGCAAAGCGGATGGCAATAGGGCGGATCTCATCGGGCGGATAGCGGCGCAGTTTTTTCGCCAGGTCTTCGATGCGTGTTAGGGAAAAGCGCCGCGCCGGAAACTGCTTCAGGATCTCCTCAACGTGCTTCAACTCCTCGCGGAAGACCAGCGCCTTTTTCAGCTGCTGCAGGTGCACGGGCGGGCAGTAATCGCGGTAAAGATTTCGCAGCTCGTAGCTGGCCAGGACGTGGACCAACAGGTCGCGCTGCCGCAGGCGGCTGATCCACTCTGCGAGGAGTTGCGCGCGGGTTTCGCTTCCCGCTCCGGCTTCTTCCCCCGGCCAGTTGGGGTCGAATAGCCGGCGCGCGTTCTCGGGCTGGTTCAAGTAGTCGGCCAGGCGGCTCTGATACTGCTCGGTGAGGAATTCAGCCTTTTGTTTGGCCGCTTCGAGGCGCGGGCCCAGTTCTTCGAGCTTCTGCTGGAGATGCTTGTGACGGTTCTCGGCGTCGGCCAACGCAGCGCGAAGCGTGGCGGGGTTCGCGTGCCAGCCCACACGCGATAGCAAACCCTCTCCCCGCTCCATCCGGCGCAGCAACCCCTCCCGCTCTTCCTCCAGGCGGGCCAGCTCCCCGCGGGTGCTGAGCGCGGCATCCACCTGGGTGTTGTGAGACTTCCAGGCCTCGCTCATCTCCTCGCCGTGATCGCCGGCTAGAACAAACTCTCTCAGAAAATCGAGTAACAGCGCGTCAATGGTTTCCATGCGGTCCTGGTCGCGCGAATAGTTGCCGAGCAAAACGTACTGCTCCAGATAAAGCGTGTCGTCCTTGCCGCCCTCGACAAAGACCAGCCGGTTTTTCAGCAGGTCATAGCATTCGGTGGGCTCTTCCCCAAACAAGGCGCGACGCGATTTAGCCAGTGTGTTTTCTTCTACCTCCATCAGCATTTGGTAGACCTGCTGGCCGACCTGCCGGAAGATGTTGCGCCGGTTCGCCTGCAGGTCGGCCAGCCGCGCTTTCACCACATGCGCCTGCTCTGTGCACTCGTAAGCTGGGCCGCGATGCCGGATCCACTCCTTGCCCTCGAGCACCAGGTTGGCAAACTGATTGCCGATTTCCTGCGTCAAGAATTTGACCAGCGACAGGCGCAGCAGCAGATCTAATTCGATGTTCTTCTCGTACTTGGCGCGGCCCAGCGAAGACTGCATCAGCTCTGTCAGATATTTCTTGAAAGTACTGGTCTCCGGCGCCTTGGACGACCGCCACTCGAGCCCGGAAAACTGCGGCAGCTTGGAGGTCTGCCGGACCAGGTCCAGCAGATACGACCTCGTGAATTCCACAAACCGGGGGCTCAGAAACACATCGAAGTGGATGTTGTCCACCCCGATGGCCAGCGTGCCCAGGGGCAAATCGGCCGAATAAGTTTTCAGATTAATCCGGGCGCGGCGCCCCGCAGAAGGCACGGCTGTGCGCTCCATCATTCACCTGGCAGTGGGCGGGGCCTCGGCTTCGAGCCGCAGCCTCCGCCTGATTTTGTCAAGTCCAGTACGGGCAAACAAGAAGGCGACCCCAACCCGTTAATAGCGGAGGGGGCTGCGGGCAGTGGAAGGCGATGCTTGGGGCGCATCCCGTCCAGCCAGGACCTCCAGGGCCAGGTTCCGCCCCGAGACAGCACTCAAGAGATAGTGATGCGTCGCGTGTTGTCGTCCACGTGCTCCAGCAGAACGTGAACCGACGGCCAGTCCGTGCGCAGGGAGAGCCGCTCGGCCCATTCCACGACCACCACAGCCGGTTCAGCCAGAACATCTTCCAGTGCGAGCGTCTCCAAGTCGTGGAAACCCTCGACGCGATAAAGGTCAACGTGGTACACCTTGAAGTGATTGTGAAACACGTGCACCAGCGTGAAGGTCGGGCTGGTGACTTCCTCTTCCTTTCCCGCGCCCAGGCCGCTGACGATGCCCTTGGCGAAGATAGTCTTCCCGGTGCCCAGGTCGCCCGAAAGTAGAACGAGAACGGGCGGATTCAGGCGTCCGGCGAGCTGTCTGCCCATGGCGATGGTCTCTTCGGCAGACCGGGATAGAAATTCGCTACCGGTCACGGTCCAGCTCCGCCCGCACCTGCGCAAACGCTTGTGGAATAGCTTCAATCAAGTCGGATGCGATTAGCGGCGGTTCGCCCGCCCGCGCAGCGGCGAGGTCGCCTGCGAGCCCATGCAGATAAACACCGAATCCGAGGGTGCGCTCCCAATGGGTGGCGCCGAATTGAGCGGTCAGCCCGGCCAGCATCCCGGTAAGGACATCGCCAGTGCCGGCCGTGGCCATGCCAGGGTTCCCGGTGGAATTGATGAAGGCGCGCCCGTCTGGTGTGGCCACAATCGTATGAAAACCTTTGAGCACGACGAACGCATTCCAGCGCGCCGCGGCCTGCAAGGCGACCTCGAGGCGGTTGGCTTGCACTTCTCCGGTCGAGCATCCCAATAGCCGTGCCATCTCTCCGGGATGTGGTGTGAGGGCAAGCGCCGGGGCCTTGCGGCGGCGCAGCTCGTCGGCATGCCCAGTGAAGGCATTCAGCCCGTCGGCATCCACAACCAGCGGCAGGGCGCAATCCGCGACAATGGTGCGCGCGAATTGCTGGGTTTCTGGATGCGCGGAGAGACCAGGCCCGATGGCCAGAACACTCTTGCCCCTTGCCAGCTCAACGAACCGGCCGTATTCAAG
>WNEY01001323.1_pt1 | contig 17334 bp, 15 predicted proteins | sample 5400531 | NCBI WGS metagenome assembly WNEY01 (sample SAMN13153338, study PRJNA577476) | soil metagenome | isolation source: 200 cm saprolite under Douglas fir tree site 1 | place: USA:California | collected 2015-04-18
ATATCGGGGAGACAGGATTTGAACCTGCGGCCCCCTGAACCCCATTCAGGTGCGCTACCAGGCTGCGCCACTCCCCGACGCGCTGCCTATTCTACGGCCCCCACCCTGCCCTCCCGCAAGCGGGGGGGAGGGAAAAGCCTCACTCTTCTCCGCGCCGTCTGAAGACCATATGGATGGGCGTCCCTTCAAAGCCGAAGGCATGCCGTAGTTGCGTTTCGAGGAAACGGCGATACGAAAAATGAACGAGCTCAGGATCGTTGACGAAGAACACGAACGTCGGTGTCGTCGACTCGGCCTGGGTCGCGTACATCACGCGCAGGCGTTTCCCGTGTCTCGTCGGCGTCTCGCGCTGGCCCAGTAAGGTTCGAAGCCACTTATTCAGCTCCGGCGTGGCGACTCGCCGGCGGCGCTCCTCGGTCACCTTGAGCGCCACTTGCAGCGGCTGCGCCACGCGCTGCCCGGTCTTCGCCGAAATGTACGACACCGGCGCCCACGGCGCAAAGCTCAAGGCCTCCTTGATCTTCTTGCGCCACACCTTCTCCTCTTTCTCTTCGGGCGTCAGCAGGTCCCACTTGTTGAGCACCAGCACCAGGCCGCGGCCGGCCTCCACCACGTAGCCCGCGATATGCACGTCCTGCGCGGTGATGCCGTCCCTGGCGTCGATGACGACGATCCCGATATCGGCGCGCTCCATCGCCCGTAGCCCCCGCAGGAGGGAGTACTGCTCGACGCCGCTGGTCAGTCCCCGACGCCGGATCCCGGCGGTGTCGACCAGCAGCACACGCTTGCCCTCGAAGTCCACGATGGAGTCGACCGGGTCTCGCGTGGTCCCAGGAACCGCCGTGACCAGGCTGCGCTCGTCGCCGGCGACCGCGTTAACCAGCGAAGACTTCCCGACATTCGGACGACCCAGGATGGCCACCCGAGCCGCCAGCTGATCGTCGACCACTTCCGGTTGCGGCGGCGGCAGCCGTTCGACCACCGCATCCAACAGGTCGCCGCTTCCCGTGCCGTGCAACGCGGAGATCGCCCACGGATCGCCAAGACCGAGCTCATAAAATTCGGCGGCCAGGCCCTCACGGCCGCGCCCGTCCGTCTTGTTCGCGACCACCAGCACCGGACGGCGCGATTTGCGCAGCAGCTGGGCGATGTCATGATCGATGGCCGTCGGCCCTTCCCGCACGTCCAGCACAAACAGAACCAGGTCCGCCTCATCGATCGCCAGGCGGCTCTGCTCCTCCATCCGTCGCCGCAGCTCGCGCTGCGCCGGGACTTCGTCTCGATCTTTGCCGAGCACCAGCCCGGCCGTGTCGACGATGACAAACCGGCGCCCGCGCCACTCGCTTTCGGCATAGAGGCGGTCACGGGTCAGCCCCGCCAGCGGGTCGACGATGGCTCGACGCTCGCCCAGGATGCGGTTGAAGAGGGCGGATTTTCCGACGTTGGGGCGGCCGACGATCGCCACCAGAGGCAGCGCCATCAGTCAGGCCGTGGGATTATCAACATATGTGTAGTCGCGCAAACGGCGCGACGAAAACTCAAACCTATAATAGGCACCGTGTCGGACGGCCGGGTGGTTCTGAAAGAGAACCGGATCATGATGGTGTCCGATGAGATGGGTGACATCCCCGCAGGAAACACCACCGGGCTCGGCCTCTACTTTTCTGATACCCGCTTTCTCTCCGCCTACGAGTTTCGGCTGAGCCGCTTGCAGCCGATCCTGCTCTCGGCGTCCGTCGACGAGAGCTACGTCGCCACCTTTCAGATGGTCAATCCCGTGCTCCTGCTCGATGAAGGCAAGCGCCGCATCCCCCAGCAGAGCCTGAGCATTCGCCGCAGCCGGTTCATCTATGGCGGCCTCCACGAGCGGATCGGCGTTCAAAATTGCGGCCACGAGCCGGTCGACATCGAATGCTCGCTTCGCCTAGATGCCGACTTTCGTGACATGTTCGATGTGCGTGGCTACAAGGACCAGTACCGCGGCACCGTCCGGCCGCTCGAGGTCGGCGATCGAGGCATGACCTACACCTACGATGGCCGCGACGGCGTGATCCGCCGCACCGAAGTCGTGGTCAATCGCGCTCCAGCCAGCCAGCAAGACGGCGCCCTGACCTGGCACTTCCACCTGGAATCCAAAGAGACGGTAACCCTGGTGATCGACGTCATCCCGGTGATCGGCGAGAACGAGTCGACCCTGAACTACCTCTACGACGATGCGCTGCAGGCGTTGCAGGCCTCCTATCGCCGCTGGCACGACAACACCAGCCGGATCCGCACCGACAACGCCTTCCTCGACCGCGGCCTGCTGCGTCGCAGCCAGATGGACCTCCGAATCTTGCTCGAGGAATACGACACCGGCCTCTTTCCCATGGCCGGCATTCCCTGGTTCTCGGCACCATTCGGTCGGGATGCGTTGATCGCGTCGATGCAAACGTTGATGATCAATCCAGAAATTGCCCGCGGGACCCTTCGCTACCTGGCTCAACAGCAGGGACGGCGCGTCGACACCAGCCGCGAGGAGGAACCCGGCAGGATCCTGCACGAGCTCCGCTACGGCGAGCTGGCCAACCTCAAGTTGATCCCGCACACGCCCTACTACGGATCCGTCGACAGCACGCCCCTCTTCCTCGTGTGCACCGTCGAAATGATGGACTGGCTCAATGACCAGGATCTTTTCGTCGAACTCCTGCCCTCACTGCTGAGCGCGTTGAAGTGGGTCGATCAATACGGCGATTCGGACCACGATGGCTTCATCGAATATGCCGAGCGCGCCAGCGGCGGGGTGCGCAACCAGGGTTGGAAGGATTCCTCCGACTCCCTCCTCTATCCAGACGGCCGCCCGGCGGAACTGCCCGTGGCACTGGTCGAGGTGCAGGGATACGTCTACCAGGCGAAGGTTGGGCTCAGTCGCATCTTCGAGCGCCTCGGCCAGTCAGTCATGGCGGAGCGGCTGGCCCGCGAGGCGGCCGAGCTCCGGCGCCGTTTCGAGTTGTCCTTCTGGCTCGACAAGGAGCAGTTTTACGCCCAGGGTCTCGACCGCAACAAGACGCCGATCCCATCGATCACATCTAATCCCGCCCATTGCCTGTGGGCCGGCATTATCGACCCCGAGCGTGCCGAGATCCTGCGGGATCGGCTGATGGCGCCCGACATGTTCTCGGGTTGGGGAATCCGTACGCTGTCATCGGACTCGCCCCACTACAACCCCATGAGCTATCACAACGGCACCATCTGGCCGCACGACAACTCGATCGCGGCCGCGGGCCTGCGCCGTTACCGGCACGCTGCCGCGGCGGGCCAGGTCATCGATGGCATCATGGAAGCCGGCGTCCGCATGCCCGATTACCGTCTACCCGAATTGTTCTGCGGATTTCGGCGCGACACGCAATACAACAACGGCCCCGCCGAATACCTCGTCTCCTGCAACCCGCAGGCGTGGGGTGCGGGCGCGGCCTTCCATCTCATGCAGACGGCTCTCGGTATCGTGCCCGACACCACCGCCGGCCGTCTCTACCTCAACCCCGTTCCATTCGGCCAGGCGCGCAGCGTCGAGATTCGCGGCATGCGGGTCGGCAACGGCAAGCTTTCGTTCAAGGTTGCCTACAACGGCGGCCGGCCCGATGTCGAGGTGCTGGAGAAGCCCGACGACCTCGACGTGATCCTCGATGAACCACCCCTCATCACCTAACTAGCGTTGGGAACTCGCGCACGCGTTGGGCTCCTGCACTACACCTGCCCGCCCATCATCGGCGGCGTCGAAACCATCCTCTACGAGCAGGCAACCCGGCTCGCGGCTCGCGGCTACCCGGTCACCATCCTCAGCGGCCGCGGCGGTCCGTTGCCGGATCGGAAGATTGCGAAGCTCGTGATCATCGGGGAGCTCGACTCGCGCGAGACGGCGGTCAGCGCCGTTCGCGACGCGCTCGACCGCGGCGAGATCCCTTCAGAGTTCGCCACGCTTCGCGCCAACATCATCGAGCGCCTGTCGACGGAACTGGCCGAGCTCGATGTCGTGATCGTCCACAACGCGTTGACGCTGCACTTCAACCTGCCACTGACTGCGGCGCTCTGGACTCTCGCCGAAAGCGATCGGCCGCGCATCATCTCGTGGGTCCATGACATCAGCTGGCTCAACCCCATCTACCGGCCCTGGATGCATGACGGCGAGCCCTGGGATCTGCTTCGTCGCCAGCACCCCAACATCACCTCGATCTTTGTGTCGAACCAGCGACTCGAGGAGTGGCGCGAGTTGACCGGCGCCACCCTGGATGCGACCCATGTCATTCCCAACGGCATCGACCCCGCGGCACTCCTCAGGCTTGGCCCGCGCACCAGAGAGCTCGTGACTCGCTTCGGCCTGCTCGGCGCCGACATCGTTATGCTCGCGCCGGTCCGCATCACCAAGCGGAAGAATCTCGAGTGGGCGATCGACGCCGCCGCCGGGGTGCGCGCCACCGGCCGAACGGTGCAGCTGCTCATCAGCGGTCCGCCCGGCCCACACAATTCGCGGTCGCTCGACTATGTCGCCGACCTCAAACGCCAAACGGAGCGGCTCGGCCTCCAGGAATCAGTTCGTTTCCTCTTCGAGGAAAGCGGTGGGTCGACCGGCGACTACGCGATCGACGCGGCCACCCTTTCCGACCTTTATATGCTGAGCGATGTCGTGATCCTCCCCAGTGCGAGCGAGGGCTTCGGCCTGCCGCTCGCCGAAGCCGCCATCTTCCGTGTGCCGGTCGTCTGCACCGACCTCCCGGCATTCCGCGAGGTTGCCCCCGATGGCGCCACCTTTGTGCCGACATCGGCCGGCTCACCGGCCTTTACCGCCGCCGTGCTCAGCGCCATCGATGCGCCGCCGGCCCGGCTACGCCGTCGCGTGCTCGGCGCGCTCGCCTGGGATCGCATCATCACCGAACAGATCGAACCCCTACTGACGTCGCGCTCGTGAGCCACTATCGCGTCCTGATCCCCACGACCAATCCGTCGCGGACCGGCCCGCTGCTGAAGGCGGTCTCCCCCTTCCTCAATGCCGAGGATTCGCGCGGCACCCTGCTGGGCGTGATCGAGATGGCGCCCGAGCGGCCGCTGAGCGAGGGAGTCGAGGTGGCCCGCGCGTACCGCGCCCTGCTCTCCCGCATCACCCGTTACGCCGAACGCGGCCCGGGCGAGCTGCGCGGCCAGGTCCGGATCGCGCACGTCGCCGCGCAAGGGATTCGTGAGGCGGTGCTGGAGACCGATACCAATCTGCTCGTGCTCGAAGCCGCGTCCCAGACGCCTCGCCAGGACGGCCTCTGGGTCAACGCCGTCGAAGACCTGCTGGTCGATCCTCCGTGCGACGTCGCGCTGGTGCGGCCAGACACAGCTCCGATCCGCAGCGTGCTGGTGCCCGTGCGTGGCGGCCCGAGCGCCCAGCTCGCGCTGCGGCTGGCCGCCACCGTCTGCAAGGAGACCGGTGCCGAGCTCTGCGTTCTCCACATCTTCAACCCACGGATTTCGGCGGAGTCGCAAAAACGCGAGGAGTCGGCTTTCCTCAAGCTCTCGAGCACGGTCGATGTCCCGGTCCGGCGAATCACGTTGCTGTCGGCTTCCGTGCGCGAGGCGATCATCCGCGAGGCGGCGCAGCACCAGATGGTCGTCTTGGGCGCAACCCTGAGCCTGATGCACCGTCCGATGGTGCTCGGCGCACCCGTCACCCGCCTGCTTCGCCGGCTGCCCGGCAATGTCATGGTGGTCAAGACCGCGGGCCCGGTGACGGCCGTGAAAGACCCGGACCGACCGTTCCGGGTGGAGAACCGTGCCGCGGCGGCCGAGCGTGTCGACCGCTGGTTCGCCGAGAACACGTTTCATAGCAAGGAGTTCGCGGACCTGCGCCGCCTGGTGGATCTCAAGCAGCGGCAGGGTCTGACCATCAGCCTTGGCCTGCCCACCCTCAACGAGCAGGACACGATCGGCAAGGTGGTGCGCACCTTCAAGACCGCGCTGATGGACCGGGTGCCGCTGGTCGACGAGATCGTCGTCATCGACTCCGGCTCTAGCGATCGGACGGCGGCCATCGCGGAGCGCGCCGGCGTTCGGGTGGTGCAGCACAGCGAGATCCTGCCCCGCTACGGCGTCTTCCAGGGCAAAGGTGAGGCGCTCTGGAAGAGCCTCTACGCGCTGAACGGCGACCTGATCTGCTGGGTCGACACCGACATCAGCAACATTCACCCGAAGTTCGTCTATGGCCTACTCGGGCCGTTGCTGAGTGATCCTGAGATCCATTACGTCAAAGGCTTCTACCGGCGCCCGCTGAAATTCGGCACCGAGTTCCAGGCGCAAGGCGGTGGCCGGGTCACCGAGCTGGCCGCGCGGCCGATGCTCAACCTCTTCTTTCCAGAGCTATCCGGCCTGGTGCAACCGCTCTCCGGCGAGTATGCGGGCCGCCGCCGCGTGCTGGAGAGCGTGCCCTTCTTCACCGGATACGGCGTCGAACTGGGCTTGTTGCTCGCGATTTCCGAGGCATACAGAATGCGCGCCATCGCCCAGGTCGACCTGGGCATGCGGGTTCATCGCAACCAAACGCTCTTCGACCTCTCGAAGATGGCGTTCGCCATCATGCAAGTGGGCCTGAAACACCTCGGTGATCGCCACCGGATTCATCTGCTCGAGGAAGTCAACAAGACCATGAAGCTGATCCACTACGACGACGAGCGCTACTGGATCGAACAGAAGGAAATCGAAGACCAGGAACGCCCGCCGATGAATTCCGTCCCGGAATACTTCTTGGCCCGGCACCGCGCCCAGCCCGAATAACTCAGCCGATGCGTCGTGGGTATGCGGCTCTCGGGTTGCTGGCCCTGATCTGGGGCGCGTCGTTTCTCTTCATCAAGCTCGCGGTGCGCGACATGAGCCCGGCGACCCTGGTGCTGTCGCGCGCCGTCTTCGGCGCGGTCACGCTGGGCGTGATCTTCGCGGCCCGCCGGCAGAGCCCCTTTCCCGTCGGGACACGCACCCGCCTGCTGCCCTTCGTCCTGCTGGCCATTTTCGGCAGCTTCCTGCCGTGGTTTGCCTTCGGGTTCGGCGAGCTGTCGATCAGCAGCGCGCTCGCCAGCATCTTGAACGCGACCACGCCGCTGTGGACCGCGGTCTTCGCCTACTGGGTCACCCCGATGGAACGTCCGAGCACGCTCAACTACCTCGGCGTCGCGATCGGCTTCCTGGGCGTCGGCCTTCTGATTGCTCCCGACCTGATCGGCCAGCCCTTGCGGGCGACCACCATCGGGACGCTCGCCGTGGCCGGCGCTGCCGCGAGTTACGCAGTCGCTGCGTTGATTCAACGGCGCCGGCTGCGCGGCGTCAGCCCCCTCCAGGTCGGCTTCTGGCAGTTGGCCCTGACCACGCCGCTGGCGCTGGCGGCCGCGCTCCCCACAATCGGTGCGACGCACCTGCGGTTGCCGTCGATCGCGGCCATGCTCGTCCTCGGCGTGGGCGGCTCCGGCATCGCCTACCTTCTTTACTACTACATGATGAACACGCTCGGCGCGACCCGGGCCACCACGGTGACCTTCCTGCTTCCGGTGACCGCCGTCTTCTGGGGCGCGAGCATTCTCCGCGAGGCGATCACCGTCCCCATCCTGGCCGGGATGGCCGTCATCCTGCTGGGGGTCTTCCTGACGAGCCGCCAACGAACCCGGCGCGCGGCGGCCGCGGAGGCGGCCCTTACCTGAAATCTCATCTGGCGGCGGTACAATCTCGCGTTGACATGCGCCGGCTTGCTCTCGCACTGAGCGCGCTCGCCCTGATGCTCGGCGCCTGCAGCAATCCGATGACCGGCGCCTCCGTCAGTCCCCCACCGACCCCGACGCCGATCCCCACCCCTTCCGCCACCCCGACCCCGGCGCCCCTGCCCAGCCTCGTCAACGGTCGCCTCATCGTCTCCAACCTCGACGACAACGGCGCGGCGGTCGTCGCGGGCATCCTCTATCCAGAGAGCGGTGGCGTCTGCGGGGCCAACGGCAAATACGACAGTTGCCCGGTCACCGATGGGCTGGCGCAACGCCTCGATTCGAACCCGCTGGGACGCGCGGAGCCGCTCTGCCGCTGTCAGAACACCTACCAGTCCAGGACCATCACGACCGAAGCGCTGCCACCCGATAACCCCGGTGCGATCGCACACGTCGTGCTCGACTTCGGCGGCGGAGCCACCGCAAAGCTGGATATCACCGTGCTGCGCACGGCAGGCGGATGGTTCGCCAGCGACACCAGCTGTACGGGCCAGGATGCAGGGACGACCTCGATCTACGCTGCCACCCCCCCACCCTGCAGCTAGGTGCTAAAACTCTTGTTATGACGGTGACCTGGTACACCCTACTGAAATACCTGCACGTCCTCCTCGCAATCACCGCGGTCGGCAGCAACATCACCTATGGAGTCTGGAAAACGTTGGGAGCGCGCGAGCCAGCGCATGCGCCGTTCGCCTTGAAAGGGATCGCGTTCATCGACCGCCGCGTCGCCAATCCTGCCTATGGGCTGCTTTTGATCACCGGGCTCGTGCTCCTGGCCGCCGGCCAATGGGGCTTTCGCGGCTGGGTCGTGGCCGGCCTGATCCTCTTCGTGCTCCTGATCGTGGTGGCCGTCGGCTTTTACTCGCGCGTCGTCCGGCAGCAGATCCAGGTGATGGACGCCGAAGGTATCGCGAGCGCCAACTACAAGCGACTCGACGGACAGGCGACGACCTACGGGATCGTCAGCCTGGTGATTGCGCTCCTCATCGTCTTCGTAATGGTGGTCAAGCCGTTTCCGTAAGCGGCTCCTCCTGGAAGACGCCGCCGTCATCCAGGCGCCACGATCGTGCCTCGCGTAGCGTTCCTTTCTGCACTGACGCCACCACGTAGCTATAGAACGACCAGCCGTGGTCGGCATCGAATCGCGAAGGGATCGCCGGATGATCCGGATGGCTGTGCGCAAATCCGATGATCTCCAGTCCCCGCGACTCGGCGTCTTTCTGAACACCCAGCTGCTCCAGCGGATCGAGGGCATAGCGGTCCCATGGCCGGTCGGTGATGGTGTTGCGCATGCCGCGGAATTCGGCGACCGTGTGATCGTCGCCATCGGCGTGGCCGATCAGCGCCCCGCAGGCCTCGTTGGGATAGCCGGCTTCGAGATGCTGCCGCACCTGGTCCATCACGGACCGCGGGATTCGCAGCGTCAAAACTTCCGGCGGTAGAGTCCCGAGCTCAAATAGCGGTCGCCGCCGTCGGGGAACACCATCACGAACACGCCCTCCGAGGTGCGGCGCGCCACCTCGCGGGCGGCGTACAGCGCGGCGCCCGAGGAGTTCCCGACCAGCAGCCCTTCGGAACGCGCCAGGTCGTGGGCCAGCTCGTAGGCGGCCTCCGTCGGCACGCTGACTTTTTCGTCCTGCACGCTTGGGTCGTAAATGCCCGGCACGATCGAGCTCTCCATGTGTTTGAGCCCCTCGAGGCCGTGCAGGCCATCGGACGGCTCGGCGGCGATCACCCGGATCGCCCGGTTGTGGCGCTTGAGGAACCGACCTACTCCCATCAGCGTGCCACTGGTTCCGATGCCGGCGACGAAATGGGTGACTTCGCCGTGCGTCTGGTCCAGGATCTCGGGCCCTGTCGTGTCGAAGTGGGCGCGCCAGTTGAAGGGGTTGTTGTACTGGTCCGGCATGAAATACACGCCCGGCGCCGACTCCTTGATCCGGTGTGCCTCGCGGATGGCGCCATCCGATCCCTCGAGGGCTGGCGTGAAAATCGCTTCCGCACCGAAGGCTTTGACGATCTCGCGGCGTTCCTCGTTGACGTTCTCCGGCATCACCAGCTTGACCTGGTACCCCTTGGCGGCACTGATCAGGGCGTAGGCAATGCCGGTATTCCCCGACGTCGAGTCCAGGATGACCTTCTCCACCGTGAGCTCGCCGGTCCGTTCGGCCTCCTCGATCATGCGTAGTGCCGGCCGGTCTTTGACCGAGCCGCCCGGATTGAACCATTCGGCCTTGGCATAGAACGTGATATGCGGAAACTCCTTTTCCAGCAAGCGAATGCGGATCAGCGGCGTGTTGCCGATCCGCTGGAGGATGGACTGGTCCGGAAGGTTCTCGAACACGGACAGCGCGCGGTGCGGCATGACCCGCTAATTCTAAGGGCGGCCGATCGGCGGCCCCGATTTCCGAATTCGGTCGCACCACCCGCTAACGCGCTATACTGCCGCCGAATTCGTCCATCAGTTCGTTTCGGAGGTAGTCAATGGCCGCAGCAGCAGCGCCCGCCGCCGTTACCGGAGCCAAAGCCGGCTTCTGGATCCGCGTCGTTGCGTTCATCATCGACAGCATCATCGTCGGCGTCATCAACGCGATCATCGCCGCTATCCTCAACAGCTCGACCACCGGCCGTAGCGGAATCCAGACGCTCCTGGGCATCATCTACTTCACGTACTTCTGGTCGGCCAGCAGTCCCTGGCCGGGTCAAACCATCGGTGACAAGCTGCTCAGTCTTCGGGTGATCAGGACGGACGGCAGCGACCTCACCATTGTCCAGGCGCTGATTCGGTACGTCGGGCTGTTTATCTCCTTCATCGTGATCTTCATCGGCGTCATCTGGGTCGCGTTCGATCCCAACAAGCAAGGCTGGCACGACAAGATCGCCGGCACCTACGTGATCAAGGTCTCCTAGCGCGTCACTGCTGCGCCGGTTCCGGCTCGATCAGAAAGACCGGATGGTCGGCCGGATCCGGCAGGGCGGCGAACTCTTTGGCGACGAAGCCTCCGTATTTGCGCCCGTACTTCTGGACGTAGGCGGCCACCAATGGGCCGCGCTGCGCCACCGGGATTTCCGTGGCGGCGAAATGCACCCTTCGTCCGCCCGCCCGTAGCTCGCACTTGCCGACCGCGCGCAGATTGCGCGCCCAGTGCGTGTTGCCTCGCGGCGCCACGAGGTATCGCTTTCCTTCGTAGTCCAGCGGCAGGACCGGCATGGTATAGCGCCGCCCGGAGGTCCGTCCCTGGACCGTCAGCGCGGGGGCGAGCCCAAGCGCGGTCAGCAGGGGATTCATGAGCTTGTTGTTGAAAAAGCCCGACTTCCGGTAGGGCGCTGCCTGGCTCACGTGAGCGCCCGGTCGAAATCCGCGATCAGGTCGTCGATGTTTTCCAGGCCGGTCGAGCACCGCACCAGGCCGTCGCTGATGCCGGCGCCGGTTCGCTCGGCCGGATCCAACCCTCGATGCGAGGTCGAGGCCGGATGGCTGAGCGTGGTGGCAACATGGCCCAGGCTCGGCATCAGGCGGACCAGTTGCAGGCGCGACAGCATCGACTCCAGCGCCGCCCTGCCGCCCGCAAGCTCGAAGGAAAGCAGGGCGCCGGCGCCACCTGGTAGGAGTTTGCGGGCGCGCGCGCAATAGGGACTGCCCTCCAGCTTGGGATAGTTGACCTGGCGCACGGCCGCCTGCCCCTCGAGAAAGCGTGCGAGCTGCAGCGCATTCGAGGTGTGTCGCGCCATCCGAACCGCGAGCGTCCGGATCCCGCGCAACGTCAACCAGGCATCGAACGGCCCGAGTGTCGGACCGAATGTGTGGGCGAAGGCCCGCGCCCCCTCGATCCATGAGGGCGTGCCGACCACGAGGCCGCCGATGACATCGGCATGGCCGCTCAAATTCTTGGTCGCGCTGTAGATGACGACGTCGGCGCCCCAGCGCAGCGGCTGACTCAACGCCGGCGTCGGCACGGTGTTGTCGACCACGAGCAACGCGCCAGCCTCGTGGGCGATCGCGGCCAGCGCCTCCAGGTCGGGAACGCGGATCAGCGGGTTGGTGCACATTTCGCAGAGCAGCACGCGTGTTTGCGGGGTCACGGCTCGCCGGACGGCGTCCAGGTCCTGGAAATTCACGATGGCGCTCGTGATCCCAAAGCGCGGCAGGTCGTTGCGAAGGAAGGTGACCGTGGTGCCATAGCAGTCGTGCGCCGCCACCACGTGATCGCCCGCATTCATCTCGCTCATGAGCGCGACCGCGATGGCTGCCATGCCCGAGCCGACCGCGACCGCGTCGAGCCGGGTCTCGAGCCCGTTGGCCTCGAGGCCGGCAACCGCCGCCTCGAGCTGGCGGTGATTGTCCGTCCCCCACCGGCCATAACCGCGATGCTCGGCCATCGCCGCATCGAGGGTCTCGAGGTCGGGGTAGCCGCTCGCCGAGCCGACCGTGATGTCCGGCGTGATCGGCGCGTCTTTCCGGTCAAGGGTCGGCTCGCCGGCATGCACGGCGACCGTGTCCGAATGCGGCATCGCGTCAGCCTACCTGAAGCCGCTCGAACCTCAAGATCTGCTCCGCGTCGCCAAGCCGTTCAAGCACGGCCAGCCCGGCTTCCATCTGCGTCGCGTCGCCCGTCATCAACCCTCGCTCGCAGCGAGCGCGGGCGGCGTATGGCTGCGCGCCGGCCCGGTCGAACAGGGCAATCGATCGCTCGAGTCGGGCCGGGTCTCGTTGGGCTTGGCCAAGCGCTCGCTCGACCTGGGCTTCGAGCAACGGATAGTCGCCCTCGCGGCAGAACGCAAGGACCGCCACAAGTCCATCGGTGGATGGGAGTCGGTCATGATCGAGCAGCATGCTCAAGCCACGCTCGAGTCGCTCGACCTGCAGTCGCGGCCTGCGGAAGAAATGCTCGACGGCAGCCTGGCACGATTCGAGATCGGTGCGACCGTAGCCGCGCCACTGCCGAAAGGGCGAGCCCTCGGGGAACGCCGCCGCGATCTCATCGTGGATGGTCCCGTAGAGCTCCAGCAGGCCCTCGTCCTGTCGGGCTCGAGCGATATCGAGCGCGGCCATAAAACCGCGAAGTGCATAGCCCGCCGCGGACTGGCTGGATTCGAGCAAGAGCTGGCGCGCGCGCTGCGCCATGGCCAGGCTTTCGTCCCAGCGCCCCAGAAGCGTCAACACGTAGATCCGCCAGACCACCAGGTGAAGCACCACGGAGGGGACCTGCCCCGGTTGCACCTGGGCGAGGCCCTGCGCCGATACGCGTTCCGCTTCGTCGAGGTCACCCAGGAGGGCCGAGCTCCAGACCACCATGCTGTGCGCATCGACCTTTTCAAACATGTCGAGACGGTCTTGAAACGTCAGCCGCTGCCGTGAATATTCGCGGCTCCGGTGCCAGTCGTCGTGGATCAGGCCACCGGTCCCCGCCAGCGCGTCGAGGGCGGCACTTTGCAGGTTCGGGTCGTCCAACCGGCGCCCGATCTCGAGTGCCCGTTCCGCGCTGGCATCCGCCTCGGCGATCTCGGCCTCGCTGACGTGCCCGCCTGAGCCCTGAACCCAGAAGGGAAAAAATCCCTCCGCCGCGAAGTAGGCGGCCAGGGCCCGCTCATCGGTGACCTGGGCGGCAACGGCCCGAGCATCCCGGCGAAGCTCCGCCATCGCCTCCTCCGGCAGGCGGTTCGCCACCGACCCCTGAAACCGCGTGTAGCTGGTGAGCATCCCGGCGAGAATCTGCAACTGTTGAGTCGGCGTTCGACCCTGCTCGCGGCAGAGACGCAGCGCAGTGCGGTACGCCTCGACTCTCGCCTCGCCAGACTCCGCCATCTCACCCAGTCGCTGGTAAAGATCGGGCAGTCGCGTTGGCTGCGCCAGGTCGATGGCGCTGCGCAAATGGCGTCCACCCTCGAGGCTCGCCGCGGCGGACGCCGCGACATCGGCCGCGCGGCTCAGCCAATCAACCGCTTTGTCCCGTATCGTCTGGGTCTCGATGTCGTTGGGGCGTTGCGCCGTGGCGATCGCGGCCGCCTCCCGATAGTGGTAGCCGATCAACTCCGCCAGCGAATCTTCCCGCTCGCCGGCCAGCCCCTCCAGCCAGGCGGCGGCAGCCGCGTGGAGGCGTCCGCGCTCGGCTCGGGTCAAGGTCTGGTACGCGACCTCGCGGATCAGGATGTGGCGAAAGGCGAAGATGTCGGATCCGGTGGAGCGAAGGAGATCCTTCTCCGTCAGCTGATCGATGAGCTGCTCCACTCCCTGGAGCGTGGGTTCCAGGGCGAGCAATCCCGGCGGACGGAAGGCGCGTCCAAAGACGGAACCTAATTGGATAATTCGCCGCTGCTCGGGGGCGAGCAGGTCGAGGCGGGCCAGCACCGTGGCCTGGACGGTGTCCGGGAGCTGGTCGCCGCCGGCCCGCTCGGCGACCGATCGGATGAGCTCGCCCGCGAAGAAGGGATTGCCTTCAGCATGCCGCACGATGCGGTCGACCAGCTCGGCTGGGCATCCCTCCAGCAGCCGCTCGACCAGCTGCGCCGTTTCCCGATCGCTGAGCGGCTCGAGAGAGATGGACGTGTAGTTGCGGCGGCCGCCGCCCCAGCCGGGCCGGCGATCCAGTAGCTCGGGTCGGCTGAGCGCGATCATGAGCAATGGCAGGTCGCCGCGAGGTTGCATCACGAACTCGAAGAGGTCGAGCAGGCTATCGCTTGACCAGTGCAGGTCCTCGAAGACCAGCACCAGCGGCGCCCGCCGCGCGGCAATTTCGAAAAAGGTTCGCCATGCGGCCAGCAGCGCCGACCGGTCGCTAACCTCAGTCTCCCCCGCCCCTACCGTCGCGGCCAGCAGCTCCGCCTCGCGGTCTATCGCCTCCATTCCTGATCCGTCGAGCCAGGCTCGAATCGCCGACCGGACCGTGTGCGATTTGGCCTCATCAGGCACGCCGATCAAGCGGTAGAGCACGGCCCGCAGCGGCCAATAGGTCAGCCGCTGACCATAGGGCAGGCATTGGGCGATCGCCACCGTGGCCCGCGGCTCGATGTCAGGCAGGCGCTCGAGGAATTCTTCGAGGAGCCGCGTCTTGCCTACACCGGCGGGCGCGATGATGCTGACGAGAAAGGGGCGCTGCTCCTTGAGAGATCGACGCCCCACGATCTCGAGCTGCTGCAGGTCGGCCTCGCGACCGATCAGTGGCGTTCTCCGGGCGACTGGCTGCGGCGCGGCTCGGCCGAGCAAGGCGACAGCCCTGATCGGCTGCGACTTGCCGCGGGCGTCGATTTCGATTAGCGGCCCGAAGGTGAACCCCGCCCTGATGCTGCCCACGGTGCGTTCACCGCAGAGGATGCCCCAGGATTCCGCGGCTTGCTGCAGGCGTGCGGCGACATTGACCGGATCGCCACTCAGCGGAAAGTCTCCCGTAGCGCTCTCGCGCGACGCGACCACCTCGCCCGTGTTGATGCCCAAACGAATCGGCAGCCGGTCGCCCAGCGCCGGATCGGCGCGGACCCGGTCCCGAAGGGTCAACGCGGCCAACAGCGCCCGCTGTGGATCGTCGTCATGCGTGTGCGGGAAGCCGAAGACCGCCACCACGGCGTCGCCAATGAACTTTTCGAGGATCCCGCCGTGCTCCGTCACGGTTTCGCGGGCGACATCGTAGTAGCGCCGCAAGAGAACACGCACGTCTTCCGGGTCGAAGGCATCGCCCATCGCCGTCGATCCGGCGACGTCTGCAAAGAGGATGGTGACGACGCGGCGCTCTTCTGCCACGAACCGTTACCGCTTGAGGAAGCGAACGCGCCGGCGACGGCGAAAGCGCTCGCCGGTGCCTTTTGTCACGACGCTTATGCTCCCGTCGTTTTCGAGCACCGCCTGCTTGACATCGCTGAGTTTGTCGATACCGTGTTCACGGATCGCCATTTCGACGTCAGTCTCGCTAAGCCCTTCTTTCTCCAGCGCCGGCTTGCTGATTTGACCGTCCTGGACCACCACGGTGGGCGGCGGATCGATCAAGGCATCGAACCAGGGCCAGCGGTTGCGGACCAGCGCGACCATGCGGTTGAAGACCAGCAGGATCGTGATGATGATGACGCCGCCGGTGACCGAGTTGTCGGGGCCCGTGATCGCCGGCTGCAGCGCATTGGCGACCAGCAGCACGAGCACCAGGTCGAAGGTCGTGAACTGACCGAGTTCGCGTTTGCCGAAGAGGCGGAGGCCGATGAAGAAGACCACATAGATGATGACCGCGCGAATGACGAGATGGCTCCATGGGATACCGAGTTTGAAGATCTCGCCGATGTCGCCCATGTCAGGCGAATCTTAGTGGGTTACTGGATGCCTGAATCCAAAGTCCAGCAGCGTCGCCGCGTCGGTGAAATGCTGCGTGCTCCCGAGGACGACCACCAGGATGGTGCGGCCATTGCGGGTGGCAGCTGCGGCGAGGCAATACCCAGCGGCCCCGGTATAGCCGGGCTTGATCCCGATCGCGCCGGGATAGGTCCACAACAGCCGGTCGATATTGACCGGGTTGAACGCCTTGTGTAGCGGCGTCGCGTAGATCGACACCTGCTTCGACCCCACGATCGCGCGCAGGTCCGGGTAATCGGCGAATAGCGTCGCCCCCACGACGGCCAGATCGTAGGCGGAGCTGTAGTGATCAGCATCGTCCAACCCGCTGGGGTTGCTGAAGTGCGTCGCCCGCAGATGCAACGCGGCTGCCTTCTGGTTCATGAAATCGATGAACTTCGGCCGGTCGACGATGCCCATCGCGATCGCTTCGGCCGCGTCGTTGCCGGAGTCGAGCAGCATCCCCTCGAGCAGCTCGCGCACGGTCAGCTTCTCCCCGGTGCTGATACCCATGTGGTTGGGTTCGACCTGGGTCGCGGCATCCGGCACCGTGATCACGGTGTCGAGCGGCACCAGGTCGGCCGCCACCATGGCGGTCATCATCTTGGTGAGGGAGGCTTCCGCGTATCGAGTGCTCTGATCCTGCTGGTACAGGATCTGCCCGGCGGTCAGATCGACGACGATGGCAGCCCGGCCCTTGATCGACGGGACCTCGGCAATGGGATGCGTGCGCAGCCAACTGGCGCTCAACACCGGGACCTTGACCGCTGGCAGCTGGGCCGGAACCGGCTGCCGGGTCGGGGACGGGGTCGCCCGCGGTGTTGGGCGGATGGTCGGCCCAGGGCGAGCCGCGACGGTCGGACGCGCGCCGGCGGTGTGTGCGGTGGCAGCGACCGCGCGCATGTCGCGGTGGTTCTGCAACATCGAAAAGCCCCGGCTGCCCAGCAACAGCACGACGACCACGATCAGGAGGCGGATCACGGGTGTGCGGCGTCGCGGACGAGCACGGAGACTGCGGGCCGATCGGCGGCCGCGCGTCCCGAGGCTGTAGCCGGACGTAGGGTAAGACGTTCGCCTCAAGAAGTCGCCTCATGATGGCCAGATCGAGCGGTATTGTCAAGGAAGGAGGTGGTCGGGGATGCCACGGAACGCCTGGAGCCCGAAGCGGGAGCGCCAGTACAAGCACATCAAGGAGAGCCTCGAGGAGCGCGGAACCGGCGAGGACAAAGCCCAGGAGATCGCCGCCCGGACGGTGAACAAGGA
>WNEY01001324.1_pt1 | contig 17333 bp, 24 predicted proteins | sample 5400531 | NCBI WGS metagenome assembly WNEY01 (sample SAMN13153338, study PRJNA577476) | soil metagenome | isolation source: 200 cm saprolite under Douglas fir tree site 1 | place: USA:California | collected 2015-04-18
GGGTCGCCGGCCGGGGTCTATGCCGCTGGCCTTGAGGATCTCCCAGACGGTGGACGCTGCGACCTTGACCCCCAGGCCGGCGAGCTCGCCATGGATCCTGCGATACCCCCAGCCGGGGTTCTCACGGGCCAGCCGCCGGGTCCAGTGCCCGGATGTTGCGGCGGGTCGCCGGCCGGCCGGTCCTGCCGCCCGCGGACCGGGCGGCCCGGCGGCGGCGGGCGATGTCGCGGTGCCAGCGCAGGATCGTGTCCGGGGTAATCAGCAGCCGCAGCCCCGGGCGGCGCGCTTTCGGCATCACGCTGAGCAGGGTCACCAGCAGAGCCCGGTCCGCCCAGGTCAGGTTCGGGCGGCGTGGTTGCCGCCGCTGCAGGACAGCGAGCTGATGGCGCAGGATCAGGATTTCCGTGGTCTTCCAGGTCTCCTCACGCCGAGACAGCCGCAGCCAGCAGGCCGCCCGCGTGGTCAGGAGAAAGACGAACTGCAGGCACATGACTGGTGATCATCAAGGCCGGACGAGTGAGGAGGCAACTTTGCAGGTCAGGGCCGCGGACGAGATTCTCGGTGTCGCACAGGTGCACGAGGGCCTGGACGGCTCTTGGCGTGCTCCGAGAACGGCCAGTTCGCGGTTCGCCCGGCCGGGCGGTCATCGTGATGAGGCGCCGGGCAATCCAGCCGCGGCTGTGCACGGCTGCTGGGAGCGGATCTGGGAGCGGGGAGCCATGACAACTCGTGCAGACCCGTGCAGTCCCTACCCCGACTTGGCGACGTCAGCAGCTAGCTACTCCCATCCGGGGCCTCATGCAGTAGGCGAGGCTGATTCAACCTGGCACTTCAGGCGTTCAAACCGTCCGGCAGTAGCCTTGCCGACAGGTGCCGCAGGATCCATCTGTGGCCGGTCGATGTCATCAGCTTCTGCCTGATCCCGGTGACATCTGAGTGACAAACGACCTTGGCCGCTTTCAGACGAGCCTGTGACAGGCCTCTGACCTGCGGGTTTGGGTGGAGCTGAGGGGATTTGAACCCCTGACCCCCTCGATGCGAACGAGGTGCGCTACCGGACTGCGCTACAGCCCCAGGACCGGGAGCCAGCGTAGCAAATACTGGCGCTGCTCCGCTCCCGGCTTTCCAGTGCCCTAAGCCTAGTCGCCCACGGCCCGAACGGCCGCATCGGCGTACTGATCGTAGAGCTGGTCTCCGACCCGGCCGGAGATGTCGATGATCTCGGCGGTCCGCTCCGGCGCCTCAGGCTCTGAGCGCTCCTGGTCGAGCCGCCAGTCAGCGGCCTGGCGAGCAGCCTGACGGGCAGTCTCGTGGGCCTGGCGCGCCTCCCGAGCCCGCGCGGCCTCCCAGGCCTGGCGCTTATGGGCCAGCTCGGTGTCGGCCAGGGCGATCTCGCGGAGCAGCAGCACGTAGAGCACCAGCATTGCGACCGGCGGAACGCAGATCCACCACTGCACCAGGCCGGTAAAGGCGAACAGGACCGTGGCGGCCGTCAGGCCGACCAGGATGGTGAGCATCCGGCGGCGGGCGCGCAGCATCTGCTCACGGCTCTGGGACGGCCCGGCGGCCGACCGGCTCGAGCCGGGGCCGGGTTTGGCCGGGGCGTAGCTGTGCGGGTGCACATCGTCACGGTACTCCGAATTGGTGCCAGTTACGTCATCGGGGACGGTGCCGTCCAAATCGGCCGTTGGCGCGGCGGAGAACACCGGGGCAAACGCCTGGTAAGCCGGTCTCGGCTCGGTCTCGAAATGGCGCTCAGAACCCTCGGCGTCGACCCTATTGACTGCCGTCTCCTGGCCAGTTTCTGAGTCGATCTCAATTTCGAATTCGGCCGTCTCAAATTCTCGTTCGGTCTTGGCTGAGTGCGGCCGGCGTACCCAGGCCGGTATCAGGAACCCGGCCCAGATAGCGACTATCGCTAGATACAGAATCGAATCGCTCACACGAGACCCCCGAGCTCATGCGCGAACCTGGCTGGCTGGTGTTCCCGGTGCCAGCCGGAGGCGGAGCTGCACCCGGTCACCTGTCGCACGCTAAAGGTCTGGCCGGTCATTCACGAGTAGGCCGGTCGGTGTGTCGCGAGATAGGCCGATGGGCTGAATGAATACTGACGATATCGTTGCCTGCCGGTGACACTGTGTTTGCTGCACAGCGCCGGCCGGCCAAACAGCCTTAGCTAATCCGCTGCCTTGACGCTCGCAGGGCGCTGCGCCAGCGGGGCATCAGGCTGCCGGCCGCGTCCTCCATCGTGATCGCGTAGGAGATGTGGTCCCGCCAGGCGCCGTCGACGTGCAGGCAGCGGCGCCGGACACCCTCCTCGTGGAAACCTAGCTTCTCCACGACACGTCGGCTGGCCCGGTTCTCTGGCCTGATCGTGGCCTCGATTCGATGCAGGCCGACGATCGTAAAGCAATGGTCAAGGGCTAGGGCGAGCGCCGTTGGGGTTACCCCGAGCCCGGCGAACTCCTGGTCGATCCAGTAGCCGACCGAGGCCGTCCTGGCCGAGCCCCAGATGATGTTTCCCACTGTGAGCTGCCCGGCGAACTTCCCGCCGTACAGCATCACCCACGGCAGCGTGACGCCGTGCCTGGCTTCCTTGCGCATGGTGCGCACCATCGCGATGTACGGACCCAGGCTGCTCTGGTACAACGGCGTCTCGGGGTTGGTCGGCTCCCAGGGCCGCAGCCAATCGGCGTTGCGCACGCGGGTGGCTCGCCAGGGCGACGCGTCCCTGGTGAGCAGCGGCCGCAGGACAACCGGCGAGTTGAGCAGGCTCGACTCGGTGAGGGTTACCGGCCAGCCCCGTGCATATGCCATCGCCCTATCATCGCTCTTCCTGGCGTAACCGCGCCATCTGGACTGCGCCGAACCAGCTCCGCTTTCTTCGCGGGGGGACGACCCCCCGGAGCCCCCCGCCGCTTCCGCGTTCGTTTCGATGGGCCCGTCACGTTGCCGGACGCGCGTGATCGCCTCCCTTGGCCTGTTCAACGGCATGATTTATAACGCTTTGCAGAACCGACATCCCGTCTCGTACACCGCCGGTCGAGCCGGGGAGATTCACGATCAGCGTCGTTCCGGCCAGTCCGGCCAGGCCGCGGGACAGCATGGCCGTGGGAATGCCCGCGGTGACGCCGGCCGCCCTGATCGCCTCCGCTATGCCGGGGATCTCGCGGTCGATGACCAGGCGGGTCATCTCGGGGGTCAGGTCGCCCGGGGTGAGGCCGGTGCCGCCGGTCGTGACCACCAGGTCGTAGCCCGCCTCGACCGCCTCGCGCAGCGCGATCTCGACGGCGGTGCCGTCGGGGATAACCTGGGGGCCGTCGGTGTCGCAGCCGGCCGCGCGCAGCAGCTCGGCCAGGACCGGGCCTGACTTGTCGGGGTAGATGCCGGCCGAGGCGCGGTTGGAGATCGTGATAGCCAGGGCGCGGGTCATGGGCGTCGCCAGTGTCCGGTCTTGCCGCCTACCTTCTCATCGACCTTAACGTCGGTGATGGTGGCAGCTGGGTCAACTGCCTTGATCATGTCGATCAAGGCTAGGGCGCCGACGGTGACGGCGGTGAGCGCTTCCATCTCTACGCCGGTCCGGTCGGCGGTTCTTGCTGTTGCCTGAATGAGAACGCCGTGGTTGTCGACCGTCAGGTCGACAACCACGGCGTGCAGGCCGATCGGGTGACACAACGGAATCAGGTCCGGGGTGCGCTTGGCGCCCTGGATCGCGGCGATCCTGGCGACAGCGAGGGCATCGCCTTTGGGGACAGTCCCGTCGCGGAGGGCCGCGACGGCCGCCGGGGACAGCTGGACCCGGCCAGAAGCGGTCGCGCTTCGCGCGCTGATGTCCTTGCCGGACACGTCCACCATGCGGGCCTGGCCAGCTTCGTCGAGATGACTCAGTGCGGGGGCGGGACCGGGACCGGGACCGGGACCGGCGGGACCGGCCTCAGGCAACGACTCTCCGCTCATGGCAGCTCCACGATCTCGACCTCGGCCCCGGCCGCCAGCTCGGTCTGCGCCTCAGGCACCACGATGAGCACGTCTGCTCTGGCCAGCGAGGCGATCTGGTGCGACCCTTGCCCGGTCACCGGAGTCACCGCGCCTTCGGCGCGATCCCAGATTCCCCGCAAGAACGACCGCCGACCAGCCGGCGACGTGACCGGCGCTGCCAGCAAGGCCCGAACCCCGGACAATCTTTCCACTCCAAGGCCCTGCAAGACACGGACCGCCGGCTCGACGAAGATCCGGAACGACACCAGCGCGGACACCGGGTTGCCAGGCAGCGTGAAGATCGGGGTCAGTGCAGGGGAGCCGAGCAGGCCGAATCCCTGCGGCATCCCCGGCTGCATCGCCACCTTGCGGAACCCGACCGAGCCGAGGATCGTCAGGGCGGCTTTGACCGCGTCGTGCTCGCCGCCCATGCTGACGCCGCCGCTGGTGACCAGCAGGTCCGTGGTCGCCGCGGCCAGCTCGATCGCGGCGAGCACGGCGGCCGGCTCGTCGCGTACCGTCGCGTGCCTGACCACGTCGCAGCCGACTGACCGGGCCGCGGCCGCGAGCATGTAGCTGTTGGAGTCCCAGATCTTGCCGGGAACGAGCGGCGCCGACGGCTCGGTCAGCTCGTTGCCGGTCGAGATCACGGTCACCCGAGGGCGCCGTCGGGCCAGGACCGCGCCGTGCCCGGCCGCCGCGATCACGCCGATCTGGGCCGGCCCCAGCCTGGTCCCGGCGGGCAGCAGCAGGTCTCCTGGCTTGGCGTCGTCGCCCAGCCGGCGGACCGCGTGGCCTTTCTCGGCGGACGCAGTGATCGACACCGTGTCGCTGCCGCCATCGGTCCATTCGACCGGGATGATCGCGTCCGCGTCGGCCGGCAGCAGTGCCCCAGTCATGATCTTGATCGCACTGCCCGGGCTGAGCGTGCGGTTCAGCGTGTCGCCGGCGGCCACCTCGGCGGTGACCGGCAGCCGCACCGGGTGCTCGCGGCTAGCCGCCGCGACGTCGGCGGCGAACACCGCGTATCCGTCCATCGCCGAGTTGTCGAACCCGGGCAGCGGCCAGGCCGTCGTCACGTCGGTTGCGAGCACGGCGCCGTCGGCGCTCGCCTCGGTGATCGGGATCTCCTCCGGCGCGAGCGGGGTGAGCGCGGCGAAGATCTCGTCGCGGTAGTCGTCCACCGACTGCATCGAAGTCATCCCGCCTGCCTGCTAGCGCCGCCCGAGCCCGGGCTCTCTACCCAAACCGTGACAGCCGGTCTAGCCAATCAAGCCGTGGCAGTCGGTCGAGCAAGTCAGTTAGGGCAGCGTCTCAAGGTACTCCCTGAGCCAGGGTATGAACTCATCGGCCAGGTCCGGCCGTGAGCACGCCAACTCGACCGTGGTGCGCAGGAAGTCCTGCTTGTTCCCGGTATCGTAGCGACGCCCGCGGAACAGCACGCCGTGCACGCCCCCGCCATCGGAGCAACTGTCCCGATCCGCGATCGCCAGCGTCCGCAGCGCGTCGGTGAGCTGGATCTCCCCGCCCCGCCCGGGCGAGGTGTTGCGCAGCACCGAGAAGACCTGCGGGTCGCAGACGTACCGGCCGATCACGATCCAGTTGGACGGTGCTTCGCCTTCGGCGGGCTTCTCGACCAGGTCGGTGATCGCCACGATTTCCGGGTCGTCGGTCGGCTTGAACGCGGCGCAGCCGTACGCCGAGGTCTGCGAGGCCGGCACTTCCATCAGCGCGACGATGCTGCCGCCGTACCGCTTCCTCGCCGTGATCATGCGAGCGAGCAGGTCGTCCTTCATATCGATCAGGTCATCGCCGAGCATCACCGCGAACGGCTCGTCGCCCACGTGCTCGGCACCGCACAGTACCGCGTGGCCAAGCCCGCGGGGCGCGTCCTGCAGCACATAGCTCACCGAGGCAAGCTCGGTCGGCGCGATGACCTCCGCCAGCGCGCGCTGGTTGCCGCGGGCTAGGAGCCTGGCCTCCAGGTCATGCGCGCGGCTGAAGTGATCCGCGATCGACTGCTGACCGTCGCCGGTGACGAGCAGCACGTCCTGCAGCCCGGCGCTAACCGCCTCTTCGACCACGTACTGAATTGCCGGCTTGTCCACGACGGGCATCATGACTTTGGGAGTTACCTTCGTGGCCGGCAAGAACCTCGTGCCAAGCCCGGCTACCGGAACTACCGCTTTGGTGACCTCGCCTGAGTGAGCCATGCAAGAACCCTAACTACCGCGCTGGAGGACCTCGTGCACGGCATGGCAGAAAGCGATCACACCGCGTTGTCGTTTGGGCTTTCCCGAACTCATCAGGATAAACCTGATCGCGAAATAAGTACACAAAAAGCCTTGCTACGTAAGGAAATATTGGCGACTAGGTCAAAGCTCACTGACCGTGAACGCAAGACCGCAGGCCAGGGGCTGCGGGACGCGCTGCTCGACCTGCCGCAGGCCGCTATGGCGGGCACGATCGCCGCCTACGTCTCGATCGGAACCGAGCCAGAGACGGTTGGCCTGATATTTGCTTTGTGGAAGCGCGGGAGTTACCTGTTGCTCCCAGTGCTATGCGATGACAATGACTTGGACTGGGCTTCCTATGAAGGCCCGGATTCGCTGGCGCCGGGGCCGCGCGGGCTGCTGCAGCCGACCGAGCCGGTCCGTGGAGTGACCGCGATCACCAGCGCCGACCTCGTGATCGTGCCCGCGCTCGCGGTCGGGCGGGACGGGCACCGGCTCGGCCGGGGCGCGGGCTGCTATGACCGGGCGCTGGCCAGGGTCGGGTCGGCGGTGCCCACCGTCGCCCTGCTCTACGACAGCGAGCTGCTCGACGCCGTGCCCGCCGAACCGCATGACCAGCGGGTCAGGGCGGTTGCGCAACCGATGCGAGGAATCACCAGGCTCGGCTAACCGTTGCTAATATTTAGCAGTTCACCGAGCAGAGTGCTAACGCTTGATTTGGGGAGGACACGTGCCGACGTACGAGTACGCCTGCACTGAGTGCGGAGACCGGCTGGAGGTCATACAGAGGTTCAGCGACGACCCGCTGACGGTCTGTGAGGCTTGCGGCGGGAAGCTGCGTAAGGTGTTTTCCCCGGTTGGCATCGTGTTCAAGGGCTCTGGGTTCTACCGCACCGACAGCCGGAACGGGGGCGTCCCGGTCGGCAGCAAGACCGGCGAAGGCGACGGCGTCGGCTCGAAGTCGGACAGCAACGGGTCAGGCGACAAGGCCGACTCGACCGCCAAGTCCGAGCCGGCCAAGTCCAGCTCAAGCTCCAGCGACAGCGGCTCTTCGAGTTCCTCCGACAGCAACTCCTCGGCCGCCAGCGACAAGTCGAGTTCGTCAAATTCCGGTAAAAAGTCGGTCGGAACGAGCACCAAGGTAGCCTGACCACGTGACGGCTGACCCCGCAGCCGCCGGGCACGCCAGCATCGGCGTCATCGGCGGATCAGGTTTCTACGAATTTCTAGATGACACCACCGAGGTCGAGGTCCAGACCCCGTTCGGCCCGCCGAGCGATCCGCTCACGATCGGCACCGTCGGTGGGCGGTCGGTCGCGTTCTTGCCCAGGCACGGCCGGGATCACCGCTACCCGCCGCACCGCATTCCCTACCAGGCGAACCTGTGGGCGCTCCGCTCGGTCGGCGTCCGGCAGGTCCTGGCCCCGAGCGCGGTCGGCTCGCTCACGACTCGCTACGGGCCGGGAACGCTCGTCATCCCCGATCAGCTCGTCGACCGCACCGGTGGCCGCGACCAGACCTATTACTCAGAAGGCGGCGCGGTCCACGTGGCGTTCGCCGACCCGTACTGCCCGGTCGGCCGTACGGTCGCCGTCGAGGCTGCCCAGGGCGCCGGCTGGGACCCGGTTACCTCGGGGACGCTCGTGGTGATCGGCGGACCGAGGTTCTCCACCAGAGCGGAGTCCCGCTGGTACGCCGCCCAGGGCTGGACAATCGTCGGCATGACCGGGCACCCTGAGGCCATTCTCGCCCGCGAGCTCGCGCTCTGCTACACGCCTCTCTGCCTGGTCACCGACACCGACGCCGGCGCCCTAGAGGGCGAGGGCGTCACGCACGAGGAGGTACTGACCGTGTTCGCGGCCAACGTGAGCCGGCTGCGGGACCTGTTGCTCACCGTGATCGAGAAACTTCCGCAGGACAGATCGTGCCCGTGTCCTTCCGCCCTGGACGGACTCAAATTGCCGATCGATCTGCCCTGAGCAAAGCTTTCTCCTTAAAGGGCATTTTAGAGATCTAAGCGGGCGGCGCGACCTGAGATGTCGCGGCGCCCGCCTTAAGCGTCGGTAGCCTTCGCGCTATTTATGCGGCGCGGTCGGCTTATGGCGTGGGTGCAGGTGAATGGTAATTATCTTTGTGTGTTCTTGGTGGAAGCCGCGGGGAATGATGAGCCGCAGTTTCGCCAGCGCGGAGCGGGCCGGTGCGGCTGGGACTGGCAGCGGCCGCGGGTCGGTCAAGAGCGCCGAGCAGGTCGGTCCAGCCGGGCCTGGCAGCGCGCCCGGGCCAGGCGCGCAAGCCGTGACAGCCGGTCAGTCCGGGCCGCCCGGGCCGCCCGGCCCGACCAGCCAAGACCTCGCGGAGGTCGCCTCCGCGCTCAACTCGGGCGCGATCCACCTGCTGCGCAGCCTCGCCGCCGTCGACCGCCAACCCGGCGTGCCCGGCGCCCGCCTCTCGGCCTTGTCCGTGCTGGTCTTCGGCGGTTCCTGCACGCTGGGCGAGTTGGCCGCCGCCGAAGGAGTCGCGGGCCCAACCATGACGCGAATAGTCGACGGCCTCATAGCCGAACACCTAGCCGAGCGCCTCCCGCACCCCACCGACGGCCGCTCCGTCGTGATCGCCGCAACCCCCGCCGGCCAGGCCCTGATGCGAACGGCGCAGCGCCGCCGGATCGACACTCTGGTGACCGCCCTGGCTGGCCTGCCGCTCGACCAGCAGCGAGCCTTGGCGTCCGACGGCCCACTGCTGGACGAGCTAGCCGCCGCAGTCCGCGCGGCCAACTGACAGCCAGTGTTCGGCCCGGGCCGGCCCCGGCCGGCCCCGGCCGGCCCGGCCTGTGGCCGCCCGGCCGACCTCAGCAACATCGTTGCCCCACCGATGCTGTAGCTCGGATCGGAACTGCGACATCGTTGCCCCTCAGGTGTCGTAATAGCGACACCGCTGCCCCTCTGCTGCTGTAGTTCGGAGGTGAATTACAGCATCGGTGATCCCCTGATGCTGTTCTCGGACACGCTGATCCGGGGACGGCAGCCTTCGGCCGCGATCCGACCGGACCTCGTTATGAGCTACGGCTGAGCCCGATCAACCCGGTAGGCTTGGCGCAGCCCGCGCCATGTGCGGCACGCCCCGATAGCTCAGTGGATAGAGCGACTGCCTCCTAAGCAGTAGGTCCCGCGTTCGAGTCGCGGTCGGGGCGCTTCACGTCCTTGCAAGTAGGCGTGACTTTCATCGGCCCGGCGGCCGGTCTCATGATCGGGTGGGTTGGCTATGGTCAACTTGCCCAGGATGCCATGGAGGTCGGCCCCAGGCCTTGGGTGCTGTTCGTGATCCGGAAGATCAAGCCGTACGACAAAGTTGTCGAAGGTGTCGTTCGGATACGTGGCCCCTGGTGCCGCAATATAGGTGTATTTCTTCACTTGGTGCGCTGGCGTTTCGGTGGAATGGGAAACTGTGTGAGCCCGGATGCCGTCAATTTCCAGCACTGTGCTGGACGGCCGACCGCTGCCGTGCAGGTATCGGCCAGGCACGTAGAGACGAGGTTGGTGAGAGTCGCCGACGTGGCTTCGCCGGGCAGCAGAAAGAGGTGAAGTTGGGCACGTCGGTAAGCTTCTAGCTCGTCTTCGCGCTTGAGAATCTTCGCGTCGCGGGACAAGCATGCCCATCCGTATGGGCTAACGCGCGCGAGCCAGACCTCATCGTCGGTTCCTTGGGCTTCGGCACGGCTGCCGAATAGTTCGGCGGGTGTATGTAGCACGTAGCCCAAGTCTCTGAGGAAGCGGACAACTGACTTCGTGACCACGTTCTCGTCAGCGTAGAACTCAGGGGGCGCGGCCCAAGAGGACGCGTGCGGCGGTCCGGACGTCTTCGATGCTGACTCCATGCTCATCGGCTACCACCTGGGGATCCTCGCCGGCCTTCAGCATGTTCGCGACATCTTGAACGCGAGCGCGAGTGCCTTCGAATACCGGTTGCCCGAAGGACCGGAGTGGATCAATTACGACTTTGGATGGCTGGCAGTGTGGGAATGTCAGCCGCGCGGGTAGATCGTCGTCAGCCCACGTAATGTAGCTCAGGTATTGCTTGACTATTTCACGCATAACCAGTTGGCCGGTGCTGCCTTCCATCAGGTCCCGGCCCTCTTCTGAGCGCGAGTAATCCCAGAGCACGTCGATACCGTCAGTCGCGAGATTCGGTGCTACCAGTACATACTCGCGTCCAAACTCTGCTGAGAGCCGGTCGAGAGCTGGCCTGATCTTGGTTGGCTTGACACCAGCTTGACGGAGAGCCGTGAGTACATAAGCTTCGGCGACCGCGATAAAAGGAACTTGCGCCCTGCGGGCTGCAGCCGGGATGACATGGAGCAGTGGTCCGCCCCGGTCGTATCCCTGCGCCCAACGATGGAAGGTCGAACGAGCGACATCCAGAAACCTAGCCGCGTCGGCCATATCTAGGACGCCCATCGTGAATCGCTTGTCGTCCACGCCGCCTCACCTCCCGTAACCATGCTTACACAGATGGCGCACTGCTCGGTGTCATCCATCTTAAATCCGGCGATTCGTCATCTCTGCCTCATAGTGACAGAGATCGTCTCGGATCTTACGGCGCCGTCTTCGTGCGGTCGCTGCTGGCAGCTCGCCTCGACCTAGGCCGGTCACGTCGAAGTTGCTGGTGCATTGCCAACGGTGACCTTGCTCTACCAGACCTCTATGCCTCAGCAGTCGGCGTGCCCGTGGCGTGCCCGATCATGTCAACCGTAATCAGCGGTGAATCACGGTCACTCACGGGCACGCCTCAGCGAGGCTGACCTGCGTTGCTGCAGGTTGGAGGGATTGCCTAGAGGACCTCCTAAGCAGTAGGTCCCGCGTTCGAGTCGCGGTCGGGGCGCTCAGGTTCCGGCCCAGGTCAGGCCAGATTTCGGGGGATCATCGCAAAGCCGTCACGAGGCTTGCTCGCGCCGTCGGGTCACTACCGCGCAAGACGATACGCGCGGCGCTGGCATCATAGAAATCGTGAGTATGCAGCCTTTTCCGGATCCCGAGCTTGGCCCAACCAACTGGAGCCGCAGGTACAAAGAGAACCTCGAACGGCTTCGCTCAGGCGACCGGCGCCGGATCGCCGAGGTAGTCCGGCAATGGGCGGGAACGGGCTGTCGGAATCAGCGCGGGAGAGCGGCGTATGCTTTCCCGCGCACGGCAGATGCTAGATGACCCAGGGGACAGCGCAACCGGGGTTCGGGAACCACGACGCCCCCTCTCCCCGGACGGTGCCATGACCGTCGGCTTGGAGATTGGTCCTAGGTCCGCTGGCGGCGGAGTAACCAACTGACAGCATAAAGATCGGCCGCTGGCTTCGAAGGCAGTGCTTCGTCGGCCCTGGGACGCCGACGGATCAAGTTGGTCGGGAGCCGGGGTGCCTGTCGGTCGGAATGAACTTAACTTGCTCGACCTACGCAGCAGTTGATGAGTGGTTCTGCCGAGAGTGACTTTCTAATAGAGGTTAGCTGGCTGTCGGCGTGCCCGTGGCGTGCCCGATCGGGCCGTAATCAAGCGGTGAATCACGGTCGCTCACGGGCACGCCTCAGCCGGGCTGACCTGCATTGAGGCAGGTTGGAGGGATTGCCTAGTAGACCTCCTAAGCAGTAGGTCCCGCGTTCGAGTCGCGGTCGGGGCGCAGGTCAGAGGCCCGTTTCCGCAATTAATGTCGAAGTAGCGGCTTTTGTTGGAGGTACTGCTCGCAGGCAGTCACTCTTTCGCGTTATACGGGCCACGGTGGTGATGGCCGGGCGGCTGGGCTGCGGGCGGAATAACCAGAAAGCCATGTTCGCCGTTGACTAGTGTTCTGTCGTGACTCGCGTTCGGTGGGAGCCAAACTGGGATCCAGCGACAGTAGACCAGGATCCCGCTCCAGCCATGCCTCGAGCTGTGGGCAATCCGTCGTGCCGCCCAGAGGTGCCCGGTGGCGGCCATGAGGGTTCGGGTTGTCCGGACTCCTGAACGTTCCTTGACCTGACATCCCTAAGTGGCCGGCGATCCCGGCGATCAGGCCACGTGTTGCTTGATTTCCGGTTGATATCGCCTTGTAATCGGATGATCGGCTGCGCTGGCGCGTGCTGCTGCGCCTGCGCTGCTGCCGGTGTTCCGGTCTAGGAGCTATGACCCGATCACCGCCGATGAAGCAGGCGACGCCATCAAGGTCGCCAGCGACTGCATCGCCAATATCGGGCGCCTCCTGGAACTCGACCAGCTTGGCGTCTTCTAGCGCTACTCGGCTGGTAGCCAAGCCGGTTACCGGCAGTCTCACCTATGCTACACTGTAGTGCATGGTAGCACCGACGAATGTGCGCTTCCCTGACGCTGTTGACCAGCGGCTGGCCGACTATGCGCACCAGACAGGGACGAAGAAGTCAACGGTCGTGGTCAGCGCTGTGCGTGAGTGGCTGCGGATGCAGGCCCACCCTGGCGTGGTTTTCGTTGCGACTGTTACCGGCGAGAGGCGCGCGGCCTTGTCGGCTGGGCCCCAGGTGTGGACAGTTGCCGAGGCATGGCTTCAGCACGACAAGGCCGGCCGCTCGGCTGCGGCTGTAGCAGATGCTCTTGGCCTGCCGGCTGTCGAGGTGGAGACCGCGCTGGCGTACTGGGCTGACTATCAGGACGAGATCGATGACCTGATCAGCCGTCACCATGCCAGTCAAGACGAAGCGTTGGCTGCCTGGGAACGTCGGCAGGCGCTTGATGTCATCTGAGGATCATCAGCTCCGGTTCTTGCTGGATGAGCACTACCCGGGCTGGCTCGCCGAATACCTTACGGCTGACGGTCTTGACGCCGTGGCGCTAACTGCTCACCGGCCGGGGCTTCGCGGAGCTGATGACGGACGCGTGCTCCAGGCTGCCGCAGCTGAAGGCAGGATCGTCGTCACGGAGGATGTCAGCACCTTCGGCGTAGCGGCAGCGCTCGTCCCCGATCATGTCGGGATTGTGTACTGCCACCACGCCCGCTTCCCACGCACGCGGCCGGGGCTGGAGAAGCTGCGAAAGGCTTTGGGCGCACTGGCCTCAGATCCGCCAGCGGGCTTGGGCGAGTATCCGATCGTCTGGTGGCTCTCCTGACAGACGCGGCGCCTTTAACCCTCAAGGCGAGTCGGCGGAACGTCCGACCCTCCGTACTCATGCTCCGACGCTTCTAGCGCATCGGCGAGATTCCGCAGCCCGGAGCGAATCCGGCCATACCGGGCCTGAGCCTCGTGGTCCCAATTCAGGGGCTCAAAGCGAGCGTCACCTGGCGCGTATAGCAGGTCGGCCGCAGCGTTCAAATCGGCGGCCGTAAGGCCAAATCCGCGCAGGTCGAAGGAGCGGTCATCATTGTCTCCGTCCTTCCAAGATGGTGTTCGTCAGCTGTGCGGATTCTGGCGGTATCCTCGCAGGGCTCGGCAGTACCCGATGCAGCCGCCCGGTATTCCTGCCAGGGTCGCCGTGATGTACGCATCAATGATCTCGTCGGCATTCATGTCGGCCGCGAGGCAGTCCAGGATGACGCTGACCGGGACGCGGGTTCTGGCGATCGGGGCCTGGCCGTGCATCACGCGCCGGTATGCGGAAATCATCCGTAACTGCTCTTACGTCATGCCTCCAGCCTGCCGTAATCGAGGCAGCGAACGCGAGTTGGCGGCGGACCATCAAAGCCAGCTGGATCGAAGCTGGGAGCCAAACTGGGAGCCAACGATCACCGGACTCAGGCGACGCTAAGCCTCGTCAGGCGACCGGCAAGGCCAGGTCACAGCCTTGCCGGGCTACACGGGGCAACACCCAGCCACGCAACGAAAATCGCCTCCTGAGCAGCAGGTCCCGCGTTCGAGTCGCGGTCGGGGCGCTTAGGTTCCGGCCCAGGTCAGGCCAGGTTTCGCTTGTCGGTCAGGTCGGCGATCGTGCGCTGGCGATCGTCGGTGGAGTGCAGGTAGATGAGTGCGGCCCTGGTCGTCGAGTGGCCCATGCGTTCCATCAGCTCGCGAAGGTTCGCGCCCGCATTGGCCGTGAGCGTGTTCCCAGCATGGAGCCGACACTCGCGAACTATCTGCAGTTTATCGTCGAGGCGGACGGTGCCGTGGAGGTCCCGATCTCCGAAGCCCGCGCAGGCAGCGGTAAATAGCAAGTCGGTAGATCGTGTGACTGGTCACTAAACCAGCGATGTAAACGGCGCGACGGTTAGCACCTCGTTTAGATTGCCGACCGAGAAGACTCTGCCGTCGCAATCTCGGACGACGGGCCCCAGGGTGTCGTTCACTCGTGTCCAGCCGAGACCGCCTAGAACCGCAATCAGTGGTACGCCGCCCAGACGTATCGATTCGTCACGGAGTCTCTCGAACCGGAGCGCCTTGTCGCGTGCTGTTCCGCCGTCATTAGCGCCCTTGCATTCGAGCAGGGCACGCAGATTGTCGGAGTCATCGAATACGACGAAGTCAGGGGCGGGTTGCACGGTCACCTCGAATCGGGCGGCGATTTCGGCCTGGTTGTGCGATCCGGTGCGGATGTAGTTGATGTCGTTATCCTTGAACAGCGACTCGACGGCATCTTCGATCAGCCCGCCGCGGAGCTCGGACGTGGCGTCTAGGACTTGGCGGAAGGCGCCGCCGTAGTGGCGCTGATGGAGGAAGACCCCGTAAGGAACTCCGCGTGCGGCATAACTTTGCACCGAAGTCCATCCGTCAGCGGTGTCCGGCTTATCTTGCTTGGACTTAAGGTCGCCGGGGGGACGGCCGAACAGCGTCCCGTGCATGATCCGGTCGATAGTCTCGGCCGCTAGTCGCGCTTGCTCCGTCGAAACAGCCGTTGCCGAACGCTCCATCGAGTCGACTTTGGAGGCGGACAAAGGCTGGAGCCCGAGCGCCTGCCCGACTATCTTGGTCGCTCCAGCGAACTCGTTTCTTAGCAGGCCAGTGATGACACGGAGCGGCAACATGACCGTAGGAGTTGCCGAAATCGCGGCCTCAAGGTCTGCGACAGTCACGCTCGTGAAGCCACTCGTTGCTTCCGCTGCCGCCGCATAGGCTTGGTCGAAGTGCGGGTATTCGTAGAAGTCCTCGACCGGGACATAGGCGTAGTCGGGTGATAGATGGACTACGTAAAGCTGGCGAGCGACCTCAGCATAAATACTTGAGTGCTCGTTCCAGCCATGCATCGCTGGGATCTGTCGGACACGGGCAACCCGCTGATCCCAGGTATCAGCATTGACAATACGCCAGACCGTTTCAGCAACACTTGGCATAGGTAGCTAGATTAGCGGGCAACTTCGATCACAACCGGCACATTGTCACTACTGTCGAGTTCAAGCCGCTTCAGAGCGGCGGACACGTAAGTCTTGTGAATTTCAACGCCTCCGGCCTGGCGGTCTAGGCGCCGGGCTACGGCGACAGTGGTCCCTGACCCTGCGAACGGGTCAACTACGACACCGTCCGAGGGCGAGCATGCCTTGACGAAGAATTCGGCCAGACCTTCGGGCATCGCCGCCGTGTGCCCGCCGGCTCCGCGATGCTGGTTGTAGGTCTGGGGGACAGACACAACGTTGCCCGGATCGGCGCCGCCGTGCAGGTAGGTCTTGGTTCGATCGCGCCCGAAGCCGGCTTCGGTGTTCCGCCGTCCTAGCTTGTCGAGCTTGCGGCGCTCGATCTCGTCTGCGCTTGTCCTGTAGGGGACGCGGATGGCGTCAAGGTCAAAGTGAGGCTTGTGACCTTTCGCGAAAGCGTAGACATACTCGAAGCTGTCTTTGGTCCTCGGGCCAAAGCGTCCCGGGACCGCATTCGTCTTTGACCAGATATACGTTTCGACCCAGCGCCACCCCTGCTGCTGCAGCGCTATGACGAGTTGGTAGACGTACGGATGCCGCTGACCCCGGAACGGACCGCTGTTAGCCACCCGGTTCTTGATGTTGAGGACAAGCCAACCCGTGTCTTTGGTCGCCTCAAGCATGTGCTTCGCGAACGGCAGGAACCACTCGACATAGCTATCCGGATGTATGCGGCTGTATGCTCGGGCATCCGCGTACGGCGGACTAGTGAACCACAGGTCGACGCTGTCGGCTGGAAGCACGGGTAGCCACTCGCTGCTGTCGCCCCAGACGATCCCGTCGTCTAGCAACGCCCCGAGCGCAGCATCACCTTCGGCGCTGGGGGCTGGCGGTACCAGCGCAAGACCATCGCTCACCACCCTTCGGGATGGTAGCGGCAGGTGCTGACACTACGCGTCCACCACACCGGAAAGAGTTCCACCTGCATGCAGGCTGTAGTTGATTCCGCAGGGGCGGCTGGTAGCCAAACTGGTAGCCAACGACCACAGGACCCAGGCGATCTCGAGCGCCGTCAGGCGATTAAAGGCGCAGGTCATGGCCACGTAGTGCGGTTCCGGGCCACACCGGGCGATGTCATGAAATCGCCTCCTGAGCAGTAGGTCCCGCGTTCGAGTCGCGGTCGGGGCGCTCAGCGCGGTTGTGTTATCGGATGGGCGAGGGTGTGGTCATGGCCGGCCGAGATCTGGGTGAGGGTCATCTGGCGTCAGGTCATCGGAAGCCGGCCAGGCTGTCCGCTGGGCTTGGTGTAGGCGAACCGACTCTGGCCCTCTCTTGTTATCGCTCGTTTTCCGGCCGATATCGCTCAGTTATCGGGTGATAGACTGGTCCGGTGCGTACTGCTGCGCCCGCGCTGCTGCCGGTGTTCCGGTCCCGGCTGCAGGGCGAGGTCCTGGCCCTGGTCCTGGCTGATCCTGGCGTGGAGTGGACCGTCGACGACCTGGCCAGGAGGACGGGTCAGCCGTATAAGACGGTCGGCAGCGAGGTCCGTCGGCTTCAGGATGCCGAGTTGGTCGTGCCTCGGTCGGTAGGCCGGACCAAGCTCGTGCGGGCCAATGAGGACAGCCCGTATTTTCGGCCGCTAGCCCAGCTGGCGGTGATGTCGTTCGGTCCGCCGCTGGTGGTGGGCGAGGAGTTCTGGCGCCTGGAGGGATGTTAGCGGCCACGCTGTTTGCACATGGTCCGGCCACGTTGCGTGTTCACGTGTCGGCATGGCTTGGTGAGGATGACCGGCCTGGGTCCCGGGCAGGGGAAATTGCCGCAGTGGTTTGCGGGGCTACCCGGGGCCTG
>WNEY01001326.1_pt1 | contig 17327 bp, 18 predicted proteins | sample 5400531 | NCBI WGS metagenome assembly WNEY01 (sample SAMN13153338, study PRJNA577476) | soil metagenome | isolation source: 200 cm saprolite under Douglas fir tree site 1 | place: USA:California | collected 2015-04-18
GATGCTGATGCTGCTCGACGATTCCTCGCCGCTGGTGCGCGCGGCCCTGGCGCAGGCGCTCGCCGCCTCGCCGGATGCGCCGCCCGCCGTCATCCTCGCCCTCGCCGGCGACCTGCCGGAGATCGCCGGCATCGTGCTCGAACGCTCGCCGCTCCTGATCGATGCGGACCTGGTGGACCAGGTCGGCGGCGGCGAGCCGCGGGCGCAGGCGGCGATCGCGCGGCGCCGCGCGCTGCCGCGCCCGGTGTCGGCGGCGCTGGCGGAGGTGGGCTCGCCCGAGGCGTGCCTCATCCTGATCGAGAGCGCGGACGCCGACATCGCTCCCTTCTCGATCGAGCGCCTGGTCGAGCGCTTCGGCCATCTCGCCGCGATCCGCGAGGCGCTGCTGGCACGCGAGGATTTGTCGGCGGCGAGCCGCCAGGCCCTTGTGGTCAAGCTCTCCGCCACGCTGACGGGCTTCGTGGTCGCGCGCAATTGGCTGGAGGAGGGGCGCGCGCAGAGCATCGCCCGCGAGGCGTGCGAGAAGGCGACCGTCACCATCGCGGCCGAGGCGACGTCCGACATGCGGCGCCTCGTTCGGCACCTGCGCGAAAGCGGCCAATTGACCGCGGGCCTCGTGCTGCGCGCGTTGCTGTCGGGCAACGTCGTCCTGTTCGAGCAGGCGCTTGCCGAGCTGTCCGGCCTGCCGCCCGCGCGCGTCGCCGGCCTGGTGCACGACCGGCGCGGCGCCGGATTGCGCGCGCTCTACCAGCGGACCGACCTGCCGGCCGCGGCGTTCCCGGCGGTGCGCGCCGCGCTCGAGGCCATGCATGAGGCGGGTTTCATCGGCGATCCCGGCGGCGCGACGCGGCTCAAGCGCCGGATGATCGAGCGCGTGCTCACCCGCTGCGCGGACCAGCCCTCGGCCGAGATCGAGCCGTTGCTGATGCTGCTGCGCCGGTTCGCCACCGAGGCGGCGCGCGAGGAAGCGCGGATGTTCTGCGACGAGCTGGCCGCGGCGTAACGCCGATCAGCCGGATGATGGATCCGGCGCCAACGCCGGAGCGGCGACCTCGTCGAGATAGCCCGGCCGGTTCCGATTCTCGTGGGCGAGGAACTCCTCGGTCACCTGGCGGAGCCGCTCCGCCAGCACCTGCGCCTTGCGCTCCGAATTGCCCTGCGCGTTGCGATGGACGATCGCGCGGACGCCGTCGACGTGCTGGTCGAGGAGCACGAGCGGGATGCGCGCCGGCTCCGGGGAGTGCTCGATCAGCCGGCACAGGCTGCGGGCGACCGGCTCGATCAGCGGGAAGCCGAAGGTCGCCGCCTCGCCCTTGATGTCGTGGGCGGCGCGAAACAGCTCGTCACGCGCCGCGTCGGTCAAGCCGGCCTCGCGGACCTTGCGCCGCGCCGCATCGAGGCGCCGGCATTCGGCCTCCATCCACTGCGCAAAGTCGTTCGACAGAGTGAGCAGCGCCTGCTCGGCCCGCGCCACCGGGTCGGGCTCGTAGTGCTCGCTCGGGCGCGCGTGCACCACCGCCTTTTCCAGCTTGTTGGGCGGCGTGATGACCTCGTAATCCTTGAACTTGGTCACCGCCGCCTCGGCGTGGTCCTCGGGGCGGCGGCTCACGTCAGCGCCTTCGCCTTGTCGAGCAGCGGCTGCTGCTTGATGATGTCCGCCTTGCCGCCCTTGCGCCGGTCCGGCCCGACGTAGTTCGGATTGACGTTGCGCCGCCGGTCGGGACCGAAATAGGTCTTGGTCTTGATGAAGGGCCGCGGGTTGACCACGATGTTGAGGATGCGCTGGTAGAGCGCCTTCGCCGAGATCGGCTTGGCCAGAAACTCGGTGATGCCGGCGTCGCGCGCGGCGACGACGCGCTTCTTCTCCGAATGCCCGGTGAGCATGATGATCGGCACGTACGGATTGGCGTTGGCGCCGGGCTGGCGAATCATCTGGGTCAGCTCGAGACCGTCGAAGATCGGCATCGCCCAATCGGTGATGACGATGTCGGGCGAATAGTGCGTGAAGGCCTCGAGGCCCGCCGCGCCGTCCTCCGCCTCGTACACCTCGCGGGTGCCGAAGCCGTGCAGCAGCGTGCGCAGGATGCGGCGCATATGCGCGTTGTCGTCGATGACGAGAAAGCGCAGGCGGTTGAAATCGATGCGGACCATGGCGATCCCGACGGCTGGCCGGCCACGCCGGCAGCCCGTCCGCACGCTAAGGATTTGCCGTTAACGAACCGTTTAGGATGATTGCCCCGGCGCCGGAGCCCGCCGGCGCTTGCGGGCCGTCATGACGGCTGGCTGATCTTGGTCGTGGGCCGGTGGCGCTCCTTGTCGACCCACTCCCAGACGGCGTCCTCGCCGACCTTGAAGGCCGCGGCGACATGGCGGACGAGATCGCAGACCAGCAGCCCGTAGTGCTCGTGGGTCAACTTGCCGGGATGAATGTGACAAATGACGTCGTCATCCTGCCCCTTGAACATGATGACCAAAGGGTCCGCGATTTTCATCGTTTTCTGCCGTCGACCGAGTTGGCTCATGGGCGTCCTCCAAGTCCCTGATCAGTAGCCGAACTGCTCGAGCAGGATGCGCTCGTCGAGGCTGTGCCCCGGATCGAACAGCATGTGCATCGAAATGCTGTGATCCATGGAGATGTCGACCGAGCGCACCGAGCGCACCTCGTCGTGGTCGGCGACCGCGGCGACCGGCCGCCGCTCGGCCTCGATGACCTCGACGGTGATGCGGGCCTTGTCGGGCAGCAGCGCGCCGCGCCAGCGGCGCGGCCGGAACGGGCTGATCGGGGTGAGCGCCAGCAGCGGCGAGTCGATCGGGATGATCGGCCCCTGGACCGAGAAATTGTAGGCGGTCGAGCCGGCCGGCGTCGCCACCAGCACGCCGTCGGCGACCAGTTCCGCGAGGCGCTCCTTGCCGTCGATGAGGATGCGCAGGCGCGCCGCCTGGTAGATCTGGCGGAACAGCGACACCTCGTTGATGGCGCGGTGCTCGTGCTCGATGCCGGCGATGTCGCGCGCGCGCATGACCAGCGGGTGGATGACCGCCACCTCGGCGGCGGCGAGCCGCTGCTTGAGGCCGTCGCCGCGAAACTCGTTCATCATGAACCCGACCGTGCCGCGGTGCATGCCGTAGATCGGCTTGCCGGCGCTCATCAGGCGGTGCAGGGTCTGCAGCATGAGGCCGTCGCCGCCCAGAGCGACCACCACGTCGGCCTTGTCCAGCGGCGCATCGCCATAGCGCGCGACCAGCCGTTTGCGCGCGCGTTCGGCCTGTGGATTTTGGCTCGCCACGAAGGCAATCCGGTCGTATCGGGAGGCTCGGCGCATCGGTCTTCGCATCTCGCGGCGCCGCCCCGGGCGGGCGGGCGTCGAACCTTTAACCCCGGTGGCTCACATGGAGCGCGCAGTCCTCGTCTATACGACCTATCCGTCGGTTGTCGAGGCGGAGCAGGCGGGCCGTGCGATCGTCGAGCGCCGGCTCGCGGCCTGCGTCAACATCCTGCCCGGCATGATCTCGCACTACTGGTGGCAGGGCGTCCTCGAGCGGGGCGAGGAAGTCGTGATGATCATCAAGACCCGCGCATCGTTTGCCGAAAAGGTGCGCGCCGCGGTGCGCGCCGGACATTCCTATACGACGCCGTCGATCCTCGTCGTCCCCGTCGAGGGCGGCGATCCGGATTATCTCGGCTGGATCATGGCGGAGACGGAAGCGGGGAAGGGGAGCGAATAGCGAATAAAAACAGAAACCTCATGCTGAGGAGGCCCGCGTAGCGGGCCGTCTCGAAGCATGGCAACAGGGGCGCTTGCCGCCATGGTTCGAGACGCGCAGCTTCGCCGCGCTCCTCACCATGAGGGGCGGTGTTCTATTCGCTATTCGCCGTTTGCGCTCAGTAGCTGATCTTGCCTTCCATCGCGCCTTTGAGGTCCTTGAATTCCTGGCAGTCGGTGCCGCCGCAGATCAGGCGGATCTTTTCCAGGAAGTCGCCGGCCTTGAGCATGTTGCCCTGCTCGACGTGCCACATGCCGTAATACTGCCAGGTGCGCACGTGGGTCGGGTCGATGGCGAGCGCCTTCTCGTACCAGACCCGCGCGAGCTCGTAATTGCCGAGCTTGCGGTTGGCATAGCCGATGTAGTTGGCGACCTCGGCGCTGTCGTCTTGGCCGAGCGCCTTGAACGCGGCGATGCCCTCTTCGTACTTGCCGTCGAGCACCAGCGCGCGGGCGGCGCGATAGCCGTCGATGAACTCCTGTTGCGATCTCTGGTCCGGCTTCTTCTTCTTGGTGCTCTTCTGGTCGCCGCCCTTGGCGCCGCCGCCGGACGGCGCCGGCGGAGTTCGCGGCTCGGAATCGCCGGCGGCGAGAATTGGACCGACCGAAACCGCAAGGCCGAACAGCGTCGTCGCGGTGAGCACGCCGAGGCGGCGGGCGCTGCGCGTGATCATGGTGTCCTCCAACAGGTGGGCGATTCATCCATCATACGGCGGAACGCGACGACTGCGCGGCCGCTCTGCCTCGGTTCACGCGACCGTGATCACAAAGATGCCGTTCCGGCGGTGCCCGGGCAGATTCTGAACGCTGAGCAGGAGGCGTTGTTAGCGCTGCTTCATGTCGATGAACGGCCGGCGCGGCGCGGCTTCAGGGCCGGTTCAGTAGGCTGCCGCCATAGTCCGCCTGACGACCGGTGAAAGGCCGACCGATGTCAAAGATGAACCCGGCCTCCAGAGAGGACAAAGTCATGTTGAGGACCCTGAGCGCCGCGCTGCTGGCGGCGTCCATGATCGTCGCGCCCGCGCTTGCCGCGGAAAAAAGCGCTCCGTCGCCGACGGCGGCAGCCCCGTCGGACACCAAGGCCGCGACGGCCGACAAGGGCGTCGCGAAGACCACCCGGCACGCGCATCGCAAGCACGTGAGGCACGTCAAGCACGTGCGGCACCTGCGGCACGTTGTCCATGTGAAGCACACCAAGCACGTGAAGCACGTGCGGATCGCCAAGCCGGCGAAGCCGGCCGCGACCTCGGCCAAGCCGGCCGGCACCGATCAGAAGGCCGTCGCGGCGCCCAAGCCCGCGACGCGGTCCGGCACGAACTGACGGCGTCGACCGCAGACTGCGCGTTCCTGCTCGCCGCCGGATCCCTCGCAACATCCGCAGGCGGGCAGGGGAGGCCGGCCAGGGGTAACCCGCTGCGCCGTTGCGGCGGGCCGCCCCGAAAGGCCGGCCTCTTCGTTGATCCGCGGCCCCAGGTGCGCTAGGTCCCCCGTTCGCCGTTGCGCACAAGGGGGATTCGATGCTCGCCACTCGCACGTTCGCCGCGCTCGTCATTCTTGCCGCCACCACAGGCGCGGCGTTCGCCGCCGATGACATCATCGAGGCGATCGAGCAGGGCCGCAAAGCCTACCAGTCCGGCGACCTCGCCGGCGCCAAGCAGTCGCTCGATCTTGCGTCGCAGCTGATCGGCCAGAAGAACGCCGAAGGGTTCGCCGCCCTGCTGCCGGCGCCGCTCGCCGGCTGGAAGGCGGGCAAGGCGGAGACCAGCGCGGTCGGCAACGTGGCGTTCGGCGCGTCGTCGGCGAACCGCACCTACACGAGCCCGAAGGACGAGACGGTCGAGGTGCAGATCACCGGGGATTCGGCGCTGCTGGCGCAGTTCGCCGCCCTCCTCAGCAACCCGCAGATCGCCGGCGTCATGGGCAAGATCGTGCGCATCGGCAATCAGCGCGGCATCCAGAGCGGCGACGGCGACATCCACATGGTGATCGCCAACAAGTTCCTGGTCCAGGTGACCGGCTCGGCCCCCGCCGACGCCAAGCTCGCCTATGCCCAGGCGGTCGACGTCGCCAAGCTGAGCAAGATGTGAGCGCAGTCGACCAGGCTCAAATGCGAGAGCCGCCCGACGGGGCGGCTCTCTTCGTTTGATGAAACCTTGGGCCGCGAGGTTCAGGCCTGCGCGGGGCGCGGCGCAGCTCCCGCCCCCGGCTCCTCCGCTTCCATCTCCTCGAGCGGCCGTTGGCTGGGCTCCATCCCCCACAGGTACACGACCAGGATCTGGACGACGAGCAGCCCGATCATCAGGCTGATGACGCCGCCGATGCCGTAGGCCTTGAGCAGCGCCACCACGAAGAACGGCGAGACGATCGTCGCCGCGCGCCCGAGCGTGTTGCAGATGCCGTTGGCGCGCAGGCGCACCTCGGTCGGGAACAGTTCGGGCGTGTAGACGCCGAACAGCATCGAGACCTGCACGTAGATCGAGACGATCAGCAGCACGCCGACGGTGAGCAGCAGCGCCGGGTGGGCGCCGACGACGAACGGGTAGGCGGCGCCGAACAGGATGGTGAGCAGCGACGCGCCGATGATGCTGCGCCGGCGCCCCAGCCGATCGGCGGTAAGCGCGCCGACGGCGCAGCCGGCAATCGAGCCGAGGCTCATGATCAGGGTGAAGGCGAACGACCGCGCGATGCTGTGGCCCTGTTGGATGAAGAATTGCGGCAGCCACAGCACGAAGCCGAAGATCAGCGTGTTGACGGAGATGAGGCACACGCAGCCGACCACGAGGCGCGGCAGCAGGGTCGGGCTTGCCAGCGAGGCAAGCGTCCAGGCGGGGGTCGGCAGCGCGGGAGCGGGCGGCGGCAGCGGACCGGCGCTCGCGGCTTCGCGCTCGATCGATTGCATGAGCGCTTCCGCTTCGGCGGCGCGGCCGCGCGCTTCGAGCCAGCGCGGGGATTCCGGCAGCGCCTTGCGCAGGTACCACACCACGAAGGCGCCGATCCCGGCGATCACGAACATCAGCCGCCAGCCGAGACCCGGAAGCAATACGGCGAGGAAGCCCGAGGTCTCCTTGGCAAGTCCGGCGCCCCACGCGCTGATGCCGGGAATGATGAGGGTGCCGAGAAGGACGGTCACCGGCAGGCCGGACACCACGATGAACGCCATGAAGGCGAGCCACTGGCCGCGCACGCGCGGCGGCACGAACTCGGTCAGGGTCGAATAGCCCACCACGATCTCGGCGCCGAGGCCGAGCCCGATGACGAAGCGGACCCAGTTCAACGTGTCCATGTCGGGCGCGACGGCGGCGGCGAGCGAGGCGAGGCCGAACACCAGCAGATTGAACTGGTAGGTGAACCGCCGGCCGTAGCGGTCGCCGAGGAATCCGGCGACGAGCGAGCCGATCGTCATGCCCACGAAGGTCAGCGAGACGAACTGCGCGTTCTTGGCGAGGGTGGAAAATCCGCTCTGCAGCGCGGCGCCCAGCACGGTCGTGCCGATGTAGAGGTCGTAGCCGTCGAAGAACATGCCGGCGCCGATCAGCCAGAAGATGCGGTGATGGAACGACGAGATCGGCAAGCGATCGAGACGCGCGCCGGCGTTGACCGTGGACATGCGATTCCCTCCCCCAACTTCGTTTCTTTGTCCGCCCGTATCCGGGCGGCCAGCAACTTAACCGAAACGGCGGCGATGGACTACCGGGTGAACTCAATTCTATTCGCCCTTCACCTCGTCGGCCATGGATTTGCGATAGCCGAGCGTCCAGGCGAAGCCCTGTACCACCAGCAGCAGGGCGGCCGCCGACGCCAGCACGATGATTGCCGCCTTGTCGGCGAAGGTCGCGTAGCTGCCGCCCGACATGGTCAAGGCGAGCCGGAAATTCTCCTCGAGCCGGTCGCCGAGCACGAGGGCAAGCAGCAGCGGCGCCATCTCGTAGCCGAACTTGCGCAACAGGTAGCCGACGCCGCCGGAAACGACCATGATCCAGATGTCGGCGGCGCTGAAATTGACGCTGTAGACGCCGATGACCGACACCACCAGGATGATCGGCACCAGCCACGTGTAGGGGATGCGCAGGAGGTTCACGAACACGCCGACCAGCGGCAGGTTGAGGATCAGCAGGATCACGTTGCCGACATACATGCTGGCGACGAGCCCCCAGAAGACCTCCGGATGGTCCTTGAGCAGCAGCGGCCCGGGCTGCACGCCGTGGATGGTGAGCGCGGAGAGCAGGATCGCGGTTGCGGGGATCGACGGGATGCCGAGCGCGAGCAGCGGGATCATCGCGGTGCCGGTGACCGCGTTGTTGGCGGTCTCCGGTCCGGCAACGCCGGCAATCGCGCCTTTGCCGAACTGCTCGGGGTGTTTGGAAAACCGCTTTTCCAGCGCGTAGGAGACGAACGTCGACACCACGTGGCTGACGCCGGGGATGACCCCGAAGATGAAGCCGACGATCGAGGCGCGGCCGATGGCCGGCGCGGATTCCCTGAGGTCGTTCCAGCGCGGCACCAGTTCGCGCAGCTTCGGCTGGATCGCCTTGACCGCCGCGGTCTGCTCGAGATTGATCAGGATCTCGGACACCCCGAACAGGCCGATGGCCAGCGAGGTGAAGGAGAGGCCGCTGGCGAGCCCCACGTTGCCGAAGGTGAAGCGCAGCGTGCCGGTCAGGTTGTCGAGGCCGACCGTGCCGATGGCAAGCCCGAGCAGCACCATCGCGGCGGTCTTCAGGCGCGAGCCGGAGGACACCGCGGTCACCACGCTCAGCGCCAGCAGCATCAGGATCACCTCGACCGAGGGGCCGATCTCGATCATCACCTTGGCGAGCGGTGGGGTGATGAACATCAGGCCGAGGATCGAGAAGGTGCCGCCGATGAAGCTGCCGACGGCGGCGATCATCAGCGCCGGCCCGGCGCGGCCCCGGCGCGCCATCTCGTAGCCGTCGATGCAGGTGACGACCGAGGCCGCCTCGCCGGGGATGCGCACCAGGATCGAGGTGGTGGAGCCGCCGTACATCGCCCCGTAGAAAATGCCGGTGAGCATGATGATGCCGACGGTCGGCTCGAGCCCGAAGGTGAGGGGAAGCAGCAGGGTCATCCCGGCGAGCGGACCGAGACCGGGCAGCACGCCGACGATCGTGCCCCACAGGCAGCCGATGAAGCAGTAGAGGAGGCCCTTCCACGACAGGGCGAGGGCAAACCCGGCGACCAGCTGATCGAAGCCCGACATGGCGCCCCTATCGACGGATGAGGGCCGTCAGGAAGTTCTGCATCGCGTCGGTGTCGATCGGACCGTCGGGAAGCTGCAACCCCAGCAGCACCTTGAAGAAATACCAGACCGCGATCATGCCGGCGATCGCCGACAGGCCGGCGACGACGATCGGGACACGGCCGATCAGGACCAGCAGGGCGGCGCTGAACAGGCCGAGGGTGAGGTAGGCGCCGAGCGGCTCGAAGGCGACGCACGCGCCGAAAAGCGTCGCGAGCCCGATGAGCACGTCGCGATGGCCGAGCTCGATCGTCTCGCCCGCGGCCCGATGCAGCACGGCGCCGCCGGCGATCGTTGCGGCAAATCCCATCAGCAGCACGCCGAGCGCGAAGGGAAAGAACCCGGGTCCCGGCAGGCCGATGCTGCCGAGGTCGAGGGCAAGCGCCTGCCAGGCGAAGAACAGCCCGGTCAGAAAAAGGACGAGGGCGGCCGCGATGCCGCCGCGGCGCGACGAGACGCGCAGCATCCCCGGCGGTGCCGGCGAAGCGCCAGCCTCGGCAGTGTCGGCCACCCGTTTCCTCCCCTCATGCGGCTCGCCGGTGTGTTCGGCCGCCGCACCCCCGGTTTCGGCTTGTTATTTTTTCTTCAGACCCAGTTCGGCCATGACCTCGCCGAGCCGTACGTCGTCGCTGGCGATGAGCTTGCCGAAGTCGTCGGCCGGCAGGAATGCCGGAGTAAACCCGATATTTTTGCCGGCGTCCTGAAATTCGGGCGATCTGACCGTCTGTTCGATGGCATCCTGAAGCTTTGCGATGACCGGCTTCGGCGTTCCCTTGGGGACGGCGATGCCGCGCCACATGTCGAGCGCGATCTTGTAGCCCATTTCCTGCGCGGTCGGCACGTCGGGGAACGCCGGGTCGCGCCGGGAGCCGAGCGCCGCAAGCACGCGCAGATCGTTGTTCTTCACGTGGCCGATGACGGCGGCGGGCAACTGCACCGCGGCCTCGATGCGGCCGCCCAGCAGGTTGACCACCGCCTGGCCCTGCCCGAACGGGACCTCGATCTCCTTGGCGCCGGAGACCGCGAACAGGGCCGACGCGGCGAAATGGGTGTGGCTGCCGGTGCCGGAATTGCCGACCCGCGTCTTGCCCGGGTTGGCCTTGGCGTAGTCGAGGAATTCGGACAGCGTCTTCCACGGCGCATCGGCGCGCACAGCCAGCACCGGGATCTCGACCGCGACCCGGGCGACCGGATCGAACGCGTGATAATCGAACGGCAGGATGCCGGAATAATAGTTGGTCGAGATCGAGTTCGAGTTCCAGATGATGGCGTAGCCGTCGGGGCGCTGCTGCGCCACGTGGGTGTAGCCGGCGGCGCCGCCGCCGCCGGTGCGGTTCACCACGGGAATCGGCGCCGCCAGATATTTGGCCATGCCGTCGGCGAGCTGGCGGGCGGTGACGTCGGCGGCGCTGCCGGCGCCGAACAGCACCGTCATCTCGATCGGCTTTCCGCCGGGATATTGCTGGGCGCCGGCGGGAAGCGCGAACGCCGTCAGGCTCAGGGCGGCGAGAAGCGGGAGGGCGCGCCGTGTGGTGTCTTGCATGGCCGTACTCCGATCGCGGACGGCGGGTTGCCCCCCTCGGCGTGCCGGCCGCGTCATGCGTAGCCGCGATTGCTGCAGCAAACAAATAAGCCAGGCGCGGGCGTTCCGGCTACGCCCGCCGCCTATTCCGCCGCAACCTTGTGGGCCGCCGCGCCGCTCCTCGCCTTCACCACCACCTTGATGGCGTCGTCGATGCGCTCGCGCGCGTACTTGATGGCGGTGGGCAGGTCGTCGAGCGGAAACGTGTGGGTATGGATCTTCGTGGCGTCGAAGCGCTTCTGCGACATGAAGGCCTCGGCGCGATGGGTCGCGCTCTTGCCCTCGCCGCGAATGCCGTAGAGGTAGATGTTGTTGCGCACCAGGTAGGCGACGTCGACGGGAACCGGCTCGTGCGGGAACGCGGCGAGGCAGATCTTGCCGCCGCGGTTGACCATGCGGGCCGCCTCGTTCACCGCGTCGGCCGCGCCCGAGCATTCGAGCACGTAGTCGACGCCCTTGCCGCCGGTGATGCGCCGCACCGCCTCGACCGCGTTCTCCCGGCGCACGTTGACGACGTGGTCGGCGCCCAGCTCGCGGCCGATCTGCAGCCGATTGTCGCGGGTGCCGGTGAGAATCACCGGGGCGGCGCCGAGCGCCTTGGCGACCGCGACGCCGAGCAGCCCGATCGGACCGGGCCCGAGCACCGCCACGCCCTCGCCGGCGACGAGGCCGCCGAGCTCGGTCAGGCCGTACATGGCGGTGCCGGCGGTGACCACCAGGGTCGCCTCTTCGTCCGACATGGCGTCCGCAATGGCGACCAGCGTGTTGATGTTGTTGACCTGGTATTCGCAGAAGCCGCCGTCGGTGGTGAAGCCGTTGGCGCGGTGGCCCTTGTCCACGTCGCCGTAGTTGAGGCCGTAGTTGTGGCAGGCGGTGTACATGCCCTCGCGGCAGCGCTTGCACTGGCCGCAGCCGGCATGGATCTCGACGGTGACGCGCTGGCCGATGACGTATTCGTCGACGCCCGGGCCGAGCGCCGCGACCGTGCCCATGTATTCGTGGCCGGGGGTGAAATTCTTGTTGAACGGCAGGCCGCCCGCGATCATGGCCGGCGTGCCGTAATGGATGATCTCGAGATCGGTGGCGCAGATCGCCACCGCGTCGATGCGCACCAGCACCTCGGCCTTGCGCGGCACCGGCACCGGCTTCTCGACCGGCACGAGCTGGTCCGGGTCGCCCAGCACCCATGCCTTCATGGCGTCCGGGATCGGGAACGCGGCGCTCGTCTTCACGCCGGCAGGTGCGTACATGCGGCCTCTCGCTATGCGCCGCGCTGCTCGGGCAGCGCTACCGCCAGGAGAGTAGCACAAGGCAGAGGTCAGATGACAGAGATCAGATGTCGGAGATCAGAAGTCGGAGATCAGAGGTCAGAGGCGAGGATGCATCCGACGTCCGTCATCCGACATCCGTTCTCTGACCTCCGACATCCGTCATCTGACCTCTGTCATCCGACCTCTGTCCTCAGCTTCCGTAGTTCGCCTTGAGATAGTCGCCAATGGCTTTCGCGTCGGCCTCGCTGATCGGCGCGCCGAAGGCGTTGATCATCTTGGCGACCTCGGCGTCCCAGACGGCCGCGGTGGGAAACGGCGAGTTCATCGGGATGTAGTCGAGGCTGTGGCAGGCGCCGCAATTGGCCTCGACCTTGTCGAGGCCGGGCGCCTGCTTGAGCGCGATGGGTTTCTCCTCGGCGAAGGCCGGCGCCGCCATCAGGGCGCCGGCGAGGACGATCGCGATCGAGCGCATGGGCACCTCCTCAGGCCGCAGCCAAGGTGACGGCGTGCATGAGATTGTGGTGGTAGCCGGCGGGATTGGGGATCAACGCCGCCGTCTGGCTCTGGCCGATCACGTTGGTGGCCCGCGCCATGACCTTGGTCTTGCCGCGCAGCGGCGTGAAACCGTAACTCCAGGTGCGCAGCGCGAACTTGCCGAGATCCGGCCCGAGCTTCGCGGCGACCCAGGTCTTGCCGCCGTCGGTCGTGACCTCGACGGCGCGGATGCCGTAGCCGCCGTCCCACGCGATGCCCGAAACGGAGGTGCGGGCGCCCGCCCGGACCGCGGCATTGTCGGCGTGGCTGGTGATCAGCGAGTTGACCACCATCTCGGTGATCGGCGTGTTGAGCGCGGTCTCCTGCGAGATGAACCGCTCGACCAACGGGAACTTGCCGACCGGAATCCGGTAGGCCGATTTCATCCAGAACCCGTCATAGGGCTTGGTGATCGCGTTGATCGCGATGACATGCTTCATCCAGTAGGTGCCGGTCCAGCCGGGGACCACGAGGCGCGCCGGATATCCGTTCCAGTGCGGCAGCGGCTCGCCGTTCATCTCGTAGGCGATAAGCGTCGTATCCTCGATCGCCTTCCACACCGGCAGGCTCTTGATGAAGCGCGGCGTCTTGTCGATCGCGCCGCGGTCGGTGCCCTCGAACACGATCTCGAGCGCCTCCTTCTTGAGGCCGGCCCGCTCGAGCACGTCCTTGAGCCGGGCGCCTTTCCAGCGCGCGCATCCCATGGCGCCGTACCCCCACTCGACGCCGGGCACGTGCGGCTGGAACAGGCCGCGGCGATTGCCGGAGCATTGGCACACCGCGGCGACCTCGTACGCCGGCAGGCGCTTGAGGGCATCGAGGTCAAGCTGCGCCTCGCCGTTGGCGCCGTCGCCGCCGATCGCGATCTTCCAAGTCCGCGCGTCCACGCGCGGAATGTCGGACAGGTGATAGCGCACGAAGAACGCGTCGTTGGGCGTGATCGCCGTGTGCAGGTGCTCGACCGGGGTCTCGTAGTTCGGCGGCCGGTAGCTCAGCTTGATCAGCGGCCGCTTGCCCGGCAGCGCATCGAGCACGGCGACCTCGCGGGTGCCTTCCGGCAGCAGCGCCGCAAGCTGGAGCGCCTGCGCCTCGGCGTCCGAGTCGAACAGCCGCGGCGACACCAGGCCGGCGCCCGCCAGCGCAACGCCTGCGCCGGTCGCGCCGAGCAGATGGCGTCGATTGATCATTGCTTCCTCCCCTCGTTGCGGGTCCGGCCGCGCCGGCCGGAGCGGTGATATGTCTTCACGTCGGCGCCGCGTGCGGCGCGTTATATCGCGCGCGGCCTCGCCACCGTCCTGGTTGTTTGTGCTACGAACAAAGGCTTGGTCGGCGGGTCGACGTCGGCATTCGCGTTGCAAACAGCATCGTATTCCGCATCATGGCGCATTGGAGGCGGAATCGCGGTTCTTTTCATCATCGCCGACGGGTAAACGCGAGCCGGCAGACTGCGCCGGGATTTAACTAAAACGCGTTGCGCTCTTTATCGTCTGCCGCTTGCGTCGGACGGCGCGGGGCGGGCGTTCGACGGTCGGCGTCACAAAATTAGCAAAGTCCGATCGAAATTCAGTCGCATTAATTCGTCACACCATCGGGCGCCGTTGACTTTCGGGGAGGATGTAATGCGTAGCTCCAGCCGCGGCGTCGGGAATCTTTTTGCCTTTTTTCTCGCTTCGTTGTTCGTCGTTGCCGCCTCCGTTCAGCTCGCAAGCGCGCAGGGTCCCTCGGCCAGCTACGAGGAGAAAAAGCGCCAGGCCAACGACATAGCGGTCAGCATCGTCGTGTCGGGGCTGTCCTGCACCTGCGCGCGGTTCGCCGAAGACATCAGGAACGTGGTCAACGACCTGCGGCCGGACGGCCTGCGCGTGCTGCCGGTGCTCGGCGTCGGCGGGCTGCAGAACCTCAACGACGTGCTCTTTCTCAAGGGCATCGACATGGGCGTCGTCGACGAGGACAACATGCGCCTGCTCAAGCAGCGGGATCCGCGGCTCTATGCGAACATCGAGCAGCGGGTTCAGTACATCACCAAGCTCTACAATTCCGAACTCCACGTGCTCGCGCGCAACGACATCAGGACCTACGACGACCTGCGCGGCAAGAAGGTCAATTTCAACCTGAAGGACAGCCAGACCGAGGTCACCGCCGAGATCATCTTCGAGAGGCTGCACATCGACGTCGTGCGGTCGAACTACGACAACGACGAAGCGATCAAGCGGGTGAAGGCGGGCGAGCTGGCGGCCATGATCATCCTCTCCGGCGCCCCGCAGGCGGCGCTGGCCAAGCTCAAGGCGGAGGACGGGGTGCATTTCCTCGCGCTCGAGAAGAGTCTCCTGCCGGCGCACGACCTGCGGCCGATCTTCGACAGCTACCTGCCGGCGGAGCTGACGTACGAGAACTATCCCAACCTGGTCCCGCAGGGGACGTCGGTGCCGACGATCGCCAACCGCGCGCTGCTCGCCGCCTACACCTGGCCGGAGAATTCCCCGCGCCACAAGAAGCTCGCCAAGTTCGTGCGCGAATTCTTCGGCAAGATCGACCAGTTCCACGACGGCGCGCGCCATCCCAAGTGGAAGGAAATCAGCCTGTCGGCGGAGATTCCCGGCTGGACCCGGTTCAAGCCGGCGGCCGACTGGCTGGCCGAGCACCGCACCGCGCCCGCCCAGCAGCAGCGCGAGTTCGACGCGTTCCTCAACGGCTCGGACAAGCAGGCGCCGCGCGGCCAGGCGGAACGCGAGGTGCTGTTCCGCGAGTTCATGCAGTGGCGCGACCGCCAGACCAAGCGGCAGTAGGGACTCCCTCTCCCCGCTTGCGGGGAGAGGGTCGGGGTGAGGGGGCCTCTCAGAATGCGCGCTGTCCTGAGAGGCCCCCTCACCCGACGCGCTTCGCGCGTCGACCTCTCCCCGCAAGCGGGGAGAGGTGAAGAGGCGCCTCACAGTCCCGCGAGTGCGCGCCGGTAATAGGACAGGTCGAGATATTTCTCCGGCGGCGGCGGGGTGCCGCCCCACTGGCCCTCGATCTCGGCGCGCAGCTTGAGCACGTTGGCAAAGCCCGCGAGGTCGAGGCTGGCGTCCCGGGCGAGCCCGCCGGCCGGGCTCGCGACGATGTCGTAACACTCGGTTGCAATGTCCGGAGGCAGCTTGAGCCAGTCGGCGATGAGCGCGACGGCCGGCGCCCTGTTGGCCGGATCGAGCGCCCAGCGCAGTCCCTCGACATAGGCGGCGATGTAGCGCGTGAGCACGTCGCCGTTCGCCGCGCCCCAGGCGCGCAGCACGAAGCCCGTGGTCGCGAGATAGGGCCCGATCGCCGCGACGGCGTTGCCCATGTCCTTGAGGCCGGCGCGCCGCGCGCGCAGCGAGAACGGCAGGTTGAGCATGGCGGCCGCGGCCGTCTTGTCGTGGAGCATCGCCTCGAGCCGCCGGACCGTGCCGCCGACCGAGCGCACCGCGTAGTCGCCTTTGTCGAGCCCGTTGAGCTTGAGCATCTTGTAGAGCTGCAGGGCGAAGGCGGTGTCGGGCGCGTCGACTACCACCGCCTTGCCGCGCAGGTCCTGGTACGCGCCGATCTCCGGCTGGACGAACAGATGGTTGAACCCGTCATCGCCGCCGAGCACCACCGCGATGTCGACCTTGGCGACCTCGGCCATGGCGACCGCATTGTCGACCGCCGTATGGACGATCTGATAGCGGCCCTGCGCCAGGCCGTTGCGCAGCTCCTGCGAGTTCGGCGCGAGCTTCAGCTCGACCGCAAGGCCGCGCTTGGCGAACGAGCCTTGGGCCTGCGCAGCGAGCAGCGGCAGGTTTTGCGCGCCGTGGAACACCATGACGGTGAGCTGCGTATCGGCCGCCGTGGCCGCCCGCGGCAACGCAAGCGCGGCGGAGAAGGCCGCCGCCATCAAGAGCAGCCGGGGCACTAACATCGCGCGCTCAGGTTTTGTTGCGGCCGAGCAACCCGTCGACGCTCAGCCGGCCGGCGCCGGCGAGGAACACGAACAGAAATCCGCCGGCGATGGTCAGGTTCTTGAAGAAGTGCGAGCGCTGAGCGGCGAAATCGGCGCCGGCCAATTCCCAGTAGCGATGCGAGATGCCGGTGGCGACGATCACGAACAGGATCATCAGCAGCGCGGCCCAGCGGGCCTTCACGCCGAAGATGATCATCAGGCTGCCGCCGAACTCGACGATGGCGCCGACCCATCCCCAGAACGAGGGCGCGGGCACGCCGCGCTTGGCGAGCGAGGCCGAAAAGGCCGTCACGTCCGTGATCTTGTTGAAGCCTTGGATGAGGAAGATCGCCCCCATGGCGAGGCGTCCCAGCAGGGCCACGACGTCGTGGCAGCGCAGCGCCAGCCGGTCGGCGGGATCGGGCGTCGCGTCGGACGCGGTCGAGGTAGACACCATGGGACCCCCCTTTGCGTTGTGATGCGTCATGCCGTGTCGCATCCGGCACAACCTCGCGTCAAGCGGGCCGCCGTTCACACGCGCTTGAGGGGAGGCCCGCGCGGCGGTTGTGCGGGGCGCGCGGACTTGCGAGATTGCGCCCGGCCGCCGGCCTCACGGGGAGGGATCCGCGTGCGCTTCATCGCACTCGTGCTTGGCTGCGCGCTCGCCGGCTGCGCCACCTACTCGGTCGAGCGCACGCCGGAGGAGCGCAAGGCGGCGTGGGACGCCGGCAACGTCTTTCCGGCCGATTATCGGCCGGAGCTGATCGCCTACCTGCGCACCTATCTGAACGACCCGACCGGGGTGCGCGAGGCGGCGATTTCCGAGCCGGCGCTCAAGTCGGTCGGGCCGGGCGAGCGCTACGTCGCGTGCGTGCGCTTCAACCCGAAGCGAAGCGGCGGCGGCTATGCCGGCGCCAAGGATCATCTGGTGATCTACGTGGGCGGCAAGCTCGACCGCTACGTGGAGAGCGGGCCCGCGGTCGAG
>WNEY01001327.1_pt1 | contig 17321 bp, 16 predicted proteins | sample 5400531 | NCBI WGS metagenome assembly WNEY01 (sample SAMN13153338, study PRJNA577476) | soil metagenome | isolation source: 200 cm saprolite under Douglas fir tree site 1 | place: USA:California | collected 2015-04-18
CGGCGCGACGTCGATCCAGCGGACCGCGGCTGCGAGCCAGGGCGCCGGGACGATCACGATCACCGGCATCGACGCCTCCGTTCTCGCGGACGGTGCGGTGACGCTGACGGCCGTCTCGACGGACCTCGCCGGCAACGTCTCCGCCGCGCGCTTGGGCACCGCGACGAAGGACACGGTCGCGCCGGCTCTGAGCGTCGTCTACGTCGACAACAGGCATCCGACGGCGGACCAAGTCGTCGTCACCACCGAGGCCACCGCGACCGTCACCGGCAGCGTTCACGGCAACGCCTTCGCGGGGACGGGCTCCTTTACGGCGAACGTCGGCGATTTCAAGACCGGCAGCGGCACGGGCACCGCGAGCGCGACCGATGCCGCGGGCAACACGACGACTATCTCCTTCCCGTGGAGCGCGACGAAGTAGTGGAAAACTCCAGTGCCAAAGCCCCCGAACCGATGAGGAGCGGAGGAGACTCCTATGAGGTCACGAAGCCTTCCGAGCACGCGAGCAAGGAGCACACCAGCGCGATGTCGACAGAGCTGCTGAGACGACCGACACGGCGGATCGGGTGATGACCAGCTGGTTTGGCGGTCCCTCTCGCCGGCTCGCTGCCGTCGCCGGCGCGACCGTGGTCTTGCTCGTCGCCGTGATGGCCGTGACGACCTGGCGGTACGAGGTCGCGATCGACAAGAAGAGCGAGGCGATCCACGAGCGCGCGAACGCCCTCAAGGCGGAGGAGGCGAGTGTTCTCTTCTGGCACGAGACCGAGGCGATTCGCGACTACATGATCAAGAAGAACCCCGATGTGCTCGCCGAGATCAAGCAGCAGCGAGTCGGCTTGAACTCCACACTCCGGAGCATCCACGTGAACGCGGACGAGCGCGCGCTGATCGAGCAGGCGCTGGCCGCGAACGACGCCTCGATCGACATCTTCAACTCCAAGCTCAGGCCGGCGCTCGCCGCAGGCCGCGACTTCCGGTCAACGTTCGAGCGGCTCGATGGTGCGGAGTCGCAGGTCATCGCCCCGATCGAGCGGTTGCTCAGCATCGACGATGCGCAGATCAAAGCCGCCGAGAATAGCGCTTCGAGCGCAGCGGACTCGGCCCTCGTCGCCGGCATCCTGGCGGCGGTTCTCGCCCTTGTCGCCGCGGCGGGCTTCGTCGTCTACGCGCTGAAGCTGGTTGGACGAATAAGTACGCGAGAACGCGATCGAGATGCCCTCCTCGACCAACTGCGGACGACGTCGGGCGTCCTCAACGAGGTCGCCTCCGACCTCCGCGCAGGCTCGAAAGAGGCCGCGGCCGTTACCGCCGAGCAGTCGTCCGCCGTTGCGGAGACGTCGGCGACGATCGAGGAGCTCGCAGCGACGGCGAGCTCGATCGCAGACAACGCGCGCGCCGTCGCAGCCGTCGCCGAGCAGACGGGCGACACGATGCGCGACATGCAGGAGAAGGTCGAGGCGATCGCCGAGCGTTCCCTCGCGCTCGGGGAGCGCTCCCAGAAGATCGGCGAGATCCTCGAGTTGATCAACGACATCGCCGAGCAGACGAACCTGCTCGCGCTGAACGCGGCGATCGAAGCCGCGCGCGCGGGCGAGGCGGGCAAGGGCTTCGCAGTCGTCGCGGCGGAGGTCCGGAAGCTCGCCGAGCGCTCGATTCGCTCGACCGATTCGATCCGCGAGATCATCGCCGGTGTCCAGGACGAGACGAACGCGACGATCATGGCGACCGAGCAGGGCACGCGCCAGGCGCGTGAGGTCGGCGAGCTGATGACCTCGACCGCGACGATGCTCGAGGAGTCGATCCTCGCAACGCAGCAGCAGAAGTCGGCCGCCGACCAGGTAGCCGCCGCGATCATCCAGATCCGTCAAGCAGCCGAGCAGCTCGCGGCGGAACAGGCCGAGCGGGCGACGACGTCGGAGCGTCTCGAGAAGCTCGTCGACGACCTCGACGCGGCGCTGACCGACGGCGATCGTCCAGGCCGGAGCGCGTGAGCGTCCACGTGCGGCTGCGTGTCGGATCCGAGGTGTATGCCATGCCTGTCGAGCACGTGCTCGAGGTGGCAGAGCTGGGCGAGGTCGCGCAGCTGCCCGGCGCGCCGCCCGCCGTGCTCGGCGTCCGCAACCTGCGTGGACAGATCCTGCCGGTCGTCGACCTCGCCGCGCTTCTCGGGATTACGGGCGGGGGCGAGCCGCAGCGGCTCGTGATCGCGGAATCCGGCGGCCGGCGGGCGGGCTTCGTGATCGACGAGGTCAGCGACGTCAGCGCACTGCCCGACGCGCTGGAGGAGACGGAGTCGGAGCTCCTCCTCGGTGCGGCGCTCGTGGACGACGAGCTCGTCGGCATCGTCGACGTACCGAGGCTGTTCGAGACGCTCGAAGGGGAGCGTGGACGATGAGCGAGCCCGACGCAGCGTTCCTCGAGATCTTTCGCGACGAGGCGAAGGAGCGGCTCGACAACATGGTCGAGCTGCTGCTCGCGCTCGAGGCCGGCACGGGCGGCATCGAGGCGATCGACGCGCTGTTTCGCGACGCCCACACGATCAAGGGAGCGGCCGGGATGGTCGGGCTCGACGACGTTCGTGCACTCGCGCACGCCGTCGAGGACGTGCTGTCGAAGGTGCGCGATGCAGGTGTCTTCCCCGCCGAGCTCACGAATCCGCTGCTCCGCGCCAGCGACGCGTTGGCGAACCTGATCAAAGGAAAGGAAGAGCCGATCGACGAGCTGCTCGATGAGCTTGCGGAAAGCAGCGCGGCGCTCTTCGAGAGCGAGGCGCAGGAGCTCGAGTCTGCATCCGCGGCGCAGCGCTCCCCGGAAGCCCGGAGTCTGCGGGTTCCCGCGCAGAAGATCGACGAGCTCCTCGACCTCGTGGGCGAGGTGACGCTCTTCCGGCGGCGGCTCGATCACTCCCTCGGCGACGTCGTCGAGCAGCGGCAGGACGTCGCCGACGAGCTCGACCTCGGCGACCGGCTGCTCGACGAGCTCACGGACACGGCGATCGGCATGCGCACGCTGCCGCTCTCGTCGATCGCCGGCCCGTTCCCGCGAGCGGTGCGCGATCTCGCGCTCGCGGAGGACAAGGACGTCGAGCTGGTCGTGATCGGCTCCGACACGGAGCTCGACCGCGTGATCCTGGAGAGCCTCTCGGAGCCGCTGGTCCATCTGCTGCGGAACGCCGTCGGCCACGGCATCGAGACTCCGAAGGAGCGCAAGCGCGCGAAGAAACCGCCGCGCGGCCGCGTCGAGCTGCGCGCCGAGCAGCACGGCAGCGTCGTCGAGATCGTCGTCGCCGACGACGGGCGAGGCGTCTCCCCCGAGACGCTCGAGCAGGCGCGTCGCAAAGGCTCGCTCACCGACGTGCTCGCGCGCGCCGGGTATTCGACTGCGGAAGAGGTGACCGAGCTCGCGGGGCGAGGCGTCGGGCTCGATGCCGTCAAGTCGCACGTGCAATCGTTCGGCGGCACGCTCGAGGTTCGGAGCGTTCCCGGCCGCGGCACGGAGGTCGTGCTGGTCTTGCCGCTCGCGCTTGCGCTGCTCGACGTGCTGCTCTTCGAGCGCGGCGGGAACGTCTACGGCGTCTCCCTTGCCGCGGTCGAGGAGGCGCTCACCGTAAGCGAGACATTCTCCCTCGAGGGTCGCCGCGCGCTCGAGCTGCGCGGGCGCTCGATTCCGCTGTTCGACCTCGCGGCGCTCGTGGGCGCCGCGGCACCCGAGCTTCGAGAGACGCCTCCGGCGATCGTCGTCGCCTCGGGCGGCCGCCGGATCGCGGTTGCCTGCGACGTGCTGCTCGGCGAGGAAGAGGTCGTCGTCAAGCCGCTCGGCCCGCTGCTCGCCGGCATCGAGGGCTACCTCGGCGCGACGATCCTCGGCGACGGGCGCATCGCGCTCCTGCTCGAGGCCGCGACGCTCACGCGGGGTCCGCGCCGAGTGGTTGCCGCCGCGCCCCCGCCGGCCGCACCCGCGGCGGGGCCGGCACCCAAGATCCTGGTCGTGGAGGACTCTTTCACGGTTCGCGAGCTGCAACGCAGCATCCTCGAGGCGGCCGGGTATCGTGTCGCCACGGCTCGCGACGGGCGCGACGCCCTCGACGTGCTCGACCGCGACGATGAGATTGCGCTCGTGCTGACAGATCTCGAGATGCCGGAGCTGGATGGGCTCGCGCTGACGAGCGCGATCCGCGCCGACGTCGCGCGCTCCTCCCTTCCCGTCGTGATCGTCACCTCGCATGGGAGTGACGAGGACCGGCGGCGGGGGATCGAGGCCGGCGCCGATGCGTACATGACGAAGCGAAGCTTCGACCAGCAGGCCTTGCTCGAGACCGTGCAGCGTCTCGTCGGCCGGTGACGGCCCAGCGTCCTCGCGTCCTCATCTGCGAGGACTCTCGAACGTACGCCGCCGGGTTGCGCCGCCTGCTCGAGCACGACGGCGACATCACCGTCGCGGGCGTGTGCTCTACGGCGGAGGAGGCAATCGCGGCGCTTCCGCGGCTCGAGCCGAGCCTCGTGACGATGGACCTCGAGCTGCCGGGGATGAACGGCCTCGAGGCGATCGAGCAGATCATGAGCGCCCGCCCCGTGCCGATCTGCGTCCTTTCGTCGCAGGTCGGCTTGCATGCGGAACGTGCTGCCGCGACGCTTGCAGCCGGAGCGCTCGACGCGATCGACAAGGGCGACCTCGACCTGCGCGAGCCCGCGAGCCCCGCAGCTGCGGCGTTTCGGCGCCGGGTCAAGGTGCTCAGCCGGGCGCACGTCATCCGGCATCCCCGCGCCCGGCTGGACGGTCACCGGTCGAGCGGGCGGGGCGGGCGTCACGCATCCGTGATCGGCGTCTGCGCGTCGACGGGCGGCCCGCAGATCTTGGTCGGGCTGCTCGAGGCGCTGCCGGCCGACTATCAGATTCCGCTGCTCGTCGTCCAGCACATCGCCGCCGGATTCACGGAGGGGCTCGCACGCTGGCTCGACCGGACGGTGGCGCTTCCTGTGCGCGTCGCCGAGGCCGGCGCCCGCGCGGAACCGGGCGTGTGGGTCGCCCCGGAAGGGGCCCACCTGAAGCTCGAGCCTTCGGGCGTGCTCACGCTCGACCGGCACACGGTCGCCGGCGTGCACCGGCCGTCCGGCGACGTGCTGTTCGAGAGCATCGCCGCGGCGGCCGGCAAGGCGAGCGTCGCCGTCGTCCTCAGCGGCATGGGCCGCGACGGCGCCGCAGGTGCGGCGGCGGTCAAGCGGAAGGGCGGGCTCGCGATCGCGCAGGACGAAGACTCGTCGGCGGTCTACGGAATGCCGAAGGCCGCGCACGAGCAGGGCGTCAACCTCATCCTGTCGCCGACGGAGATCGCCGAGCGCCTCCGGGGTCTGCACTACGAGCCGCTTGGAGCCGCGCGGTGAAGGGCGCGCTCGGCGAGGTCGCGGAGCTGATCCGCGCAGAGACGGGAATCACGCTTTCGTCCGCGCAGGAGACCGCGCTCCGCGCGGCGCTTGCGCGTGCGGCGCCGGGTCTCGACGCCCGCGCGTTCCTGCGGCGCGCGGCTGAGCCGGTTGCGGGCCGCACGCTCCTGGAGCGGCTGATCGACGAGGTGACGATCAAAGAGACCACGTTTTTGCGCGATCGTCGTCAGCTCGATGCGATCTCGTGGCACGGACTGCTGGAGGTCGCGCGCGCCGCGGGCTCCGAGACGATCCGCGTGTGGAGCGCCGGCTGTGCGACGGGCGAAGAGCCGTACACCCTCGCTCTGCTCGCGGCGGAGGCGTTCGCGACGGCAGAGCCGCCGGTCGACGTGCTCGGCACCGACGTCTCGGGCGCGGCGCTCGAAGCGGCGGCGCGGGGCACGTACCGTGACCGCGCCGTGCGCGCGGTCGACGATTCCACGCGCCGCCGGTATCTCGAGCGGGATGCTGACGGGCAGCACGTCGTCACCGAGCAGCTGCGGAAGCTCGTGCGGTTCGCGCGCCACAACCTCGCGCGCGACCCGATCCCGCCGATCGGCGAGAGAGCATTCGATCTTGTCATCTGCCGCAACGTCCTCATCTACTTCGAGGCGCCGCTCGTCGAGCGCGTCATCGAGGGCTTCGAGCGCGCCGTCTGCGACGGCGGCACGGTCGTGATCGGGGCCGCCGACGCCCTGTGCGGGACGGCCGGCCGCCTGGCGGCGCTCTCGTCGCCGCCCCCCGCGGCCCGCGCGCCGGCGCGCAAGCTCCGCCGGCCGCTCGGCCGTGGGCCGATCCTCTCGCGGGACGAGCTGCTCGAAGCCGCGCTCGATGCGGCGAACGCCGGTCGCATGGACGAGGCGCTGGAACAGGCGGGCACACTGCTCGCCGACGATCCGCTCGACGCCGACGCGTACTTCGTCCGCGGCCTCGTCGAGCTCGAGTCCGGCAAGGCTGCGGACGCCTCCGCGTCCCTTCGGCGTGCGCTCTATGTCGATCCGACCTTCGCGCTCGCCGCGTTCAAGCTCGGACGCGCGCAGGACGCGCTCGGCGACGTGCGGGCCGCGCGCCGCGCGTACGAGCAGGCGCTCCGCACGCTCGAGCCGGACGATGACCGGCACGAGCTGATGCTGCAGCAGGTCGACCTCGGCGACGTTGCCGCGGCGTGCCGCGCGCGTCTCGCCGCGCTGACGTGAAGATCCTCGTCGCCGAAGACTCCTCGACGGTCCGGCGGCTCGTCGCGGCGCGGCTCGCGGCCGACGGCTACGAAGTCGTCGAGGCGGAGGACGGCGAAGCGGCGCTCTCGCTCGCGCGGCGCGAGCGGCCCGATCTGATCGTCCTCGACAAGGTGATGCCGAAGCTCGACGGCTTCGAGGTCGTTCGCGCCCTGCGCGAGGATCCTGCGACCCGGTCGCTCCCGATCGTGATGCTGACGGAGCGCACGAGTGAGGACGACGTGCTGGGCGGCCTCGACCTAGGCGTCGAGGAGTACATGCCGAAGCCGTTCAGCCCCCGCGAGCTGTCGCTGCGGGTGCGGCGCGCACTCGACCGCGCCGGGCGATGAGCGCGCTCGCCGGCGGCGCGGCGATCGGGCTTGCCGCAGCCGTCGCGCTGCTCGCCGTGACGATCGTGGTCCTGCGCGTCGTCTCGAGCGTGCGGCGCGGAAGGCGGCGCGAGCTGCGGCCGCGGGTCGAGCTCGCGCTTGCGACGTTCCTCGTGGGGGAGGGCGGGTCGGCACCCGCACCCGCGACACGCGTCGAGAGAGAGGTCCTGCAAGCCGTCGCCCTCGACGCCTTGATGGAGCTGCGCGGCGCCGAGCGCGCGCGTGTCGCGACGCTGCTCGAGCGGCTCGGGTACGTCGACGCCGCCGTGTCCGCATTGGGCGCGCGTCGCCGGGCCGATCGTCGCCGTGCCGCCGAGCTGCTCGCGCTCGCGGGCTCCGACGCCGCCGTGCCCGCCCTGACCGCGGGCCTTGCCGACCGCGATCCAATCGTCCGCGGCACCTGTGCGCGTGCGCTGGCGGAGATCGGCGGCGAGGACGTCGTCCCTGCGATCCTCGGCGTCGTCGAACGCGATGCGGTCGGTGCACCGGGCGAGGTCGCGGCGACGGTGCTCGCGCTCGGTACGAGCCGTCCGGCGGCGGTCGGAGGACTGCTCGGCCCGGAGGTCGAGCCGAAGCTGCGGGCCGTCGCGGCCGCCGTCGCGGGCGAGCTCAGGCTGGCAGAGCACGCGCCGGCGCTGCGGATGTGCTTGGAGGCGCGGGAGGACGAGGTCGCCGCACGGGCCGCGCGCGGCCTCGGCCTGATCGGCGACGCGGACGCCGTCCCGCGGCTCGTCCGGCTCGTGGCGGAGGAGCACCGCACGCCGTTCGTCCGCGCCGCCGCCGCGACGGCGCTGGGCGCGATCGGCGACGCCGCCGCAGTCCCGGCGCTCGAGCGCGAGCTGCACGCCGACGACTGGGCGCTTCGTGCGAGCGCGGCCGCTGCACTGGCGCTGCTCGGCGATTCCGGCGGTGCGGCACTGCGACGCGCGGCCGGGTCCGCCGGCGGCGACGCGCGCGCTCAGGTTCGGGCGGTGCTCGAGCGATGAACGTCTACGTCACCGCGGTGCTCGTGTACTTCCTCGCTTTCGTGCTCGTGCAGACGGGAGTGCTCGTCCTCGCCGCGGTCGAGCTCGCGCGTTACGTCGGCCGCGGCAGCGACACCGCTCTGCGCCGGATGGTCCGGTCGCCGCTCGCGCCGCCGATCTCGATCATCGTCCCGGCGTACAACGAGTCCGCTGGTATCGCCGACAGCGTTCGTTCGCTCCTCGCGCTCGAATATCCGGCGCTCGAGGTCGTCGTCGTCAACGACGGCTCGACGGATTCCACGCTCGAGCGGCTGGTCGAGGTGTTCGACCTGCGCCGCGTCGAGCGGCCCACGCCGCCGTTCCTGCCGCACCGGCCGGTACGCGGCGTGTACGTGCCGCGCAGCCGGCTGAGCCTGCTCGTCCTCGACAAGGAGAACGGCGGCAAGGCGGACTCGCTGAATGCGGGGATCAACTTCGCCTCGCATCCGCTCGTGTGCGCGATCGACGCCGACTCGATCCTCGAGCAGGACGCACTGGTCAAGAGCGCCACGCCCTTCCTCGACGACCCGTACCGGACGGTTGCAACAGGCGGGATGGTTCGCGTCGCAAACGGCTGCCGCGTCGAGCGCGGCCGCGTGCTCGAGGCGCGACTGCCGCGGACCCTCTTCCCGATGTTCCAGGTGGTCGAGTACCTGCGCGCGTTCTTCGGCGCGCGGACCGGCTGGAGCGCCCTCAACGGCCTGCTGATCGTGTCCGGCGCCTTCGGCCTCTTCCGCAAGGACGCGGTGATCGCTGCGGGCGGCTACCGAACCGACATCGTCGGCGAGGACATCGAGCTCGTGGTGCGCCTCCACCGCACCCTGCGGGAGCAGCGGCTCCCGTACCGGATCGTCTACGTCCCCGACCCCGTCTGTTGGACCGAGGCGCCCGAACGCGCGCGCGTCCTCCGGCGGCAGCGTCGACGCTGGCACCGCGGCAGCCTCGAGACGCTGCTGATCCACAAGCGGATGCTCTTCAATCCGCGCTACCGGGCCGTCGGTTTGCTCGCACTGCCCGCGCTCCTTGCGTTCGAGCTGCTCGGGCCCGTGATCGAGCTCTCCGGCTACGGCGTCGCGACCGCGGCGTGGATCGCCGGCGCGCTGTCGGCGACGACGTTCGCGCTCTTTCTCGCCGTCTCCGTTCTCTACGGCCTGTTCCTCACGCTCGGTGCGATCGCGTTGGAGGATGCGACCTTCGGGCGGCATCCGGGCTGGGACGACCTCCGGCGCGTACTGCTGTTCGCGCTCGGCGAGAATCTCGGCTACCGGCAGCTCCTGCACGTCTGGCGGCTCGAGGGGTTCTGGCAGCTCGTGCGCAAGGGAGAATGGGGAGCGATGGAGCGAAAGGGCCTGGGTCTGCCGTGAGCGCGCGCGTGCTGCTGATCGACGACAGCGAGACGGAGCGTGCGGTTGCCAAGGAGCGGCTCGAGCGCGCCGGCTATACGGTGTGGACGGCGACCGACGGGAACGAAGGACTGCGCCGCCTCTACGACGTGCGTCCCGACGTCGTGCTGCTCGACCTCGTCATGCCGGAGCGCGACGGCTGGGAGACGCTCGAGCTGATCAGGCAGGTCAGCGACGTGCCCGTGATCATGGTCACGGGCCAGGACACGGAGGTCGAGCGCGTCCGCGGTCTGAAGGCCGGCGCGGACGACTACGTCGGCAAGCCGTACAGCGGCCCCGAGCTGCTCGCGCGCATCGAGGCAGTGCTGCGCCGGACCGGCGGGAAGTCGACCGTCAAGGAGATGTGGGACGACGGTCTCGTCCGGATCGACTACGGCGCCAGCGAGGTGACAGTCCGCGGCGTGCCGGTTTCGCTCACGCCCCTCGAGTTCCGCCTGCTCTCGACCCTCGTCGAGCACGCCGGCCAGGTGCTCTCGCGCGACCAGTTGCTGGAGCACGTCTGGGGCGACGCGCACACGCGCGGCGGCGACGAGGTGAAGCTCTACGTCGGTTACCTGCGCCGGAAGGTCGAACGCGATCCGCGGTCGCCCGAGCTGATCGAGACGGTTCGCGGCTTCGGCTACCGCTACGTGAAGCGCTAGAGGAGAAGAGGCCCGCGCGAGCGGGCCTCTTCGTTCCTAACGGAGCGCCGAACGCGTGAACACCTTGATCGAGATCGCCGTGAACGCCGCCGCGAAGACGCCGACCACCCCGAGGCTCAACCCCGCCATCGCGGTCGCGTTCGTCATTCCCCAGATGTCGTGCAGGCCCGCGCCGTGGTCGCCGAGCAGCCCGTAGCGGATCAGCGCGAGCGCGTGCGTGAGCGGCAGGAACTTCGCGAACCACGCGAGCGCGGTCGGCAGCGCGGTGATCGGGAACAGCGAGCCGGCGAAGAACCAGGGCACGATCGCGACGGCCGGGACGGCGGCGACGTACTCCTCTTGCCGGGGGATCCGGTTGGCGAGCGTCTCGGCGACGCCGTACATGCCGACGGCGAACAGCATCGCCGCGCCGACGAACCACGCCACGCCGGTGGCGCTCGCATCGAACGGCACACCGCGCAGGACGGCTGCCAGGATCAGCGTCCCGAGCTGGAGTCCGGTCACCGCGAGCGCGACGACGAGGTTGCCGAGCACGACGAGCGCGCGTGGGATCGGCGCGGTCAGCAGCTCGCGCCGGGCGCCGTTCTCGCGGTCGACGATCACGCCGATTCCGGCGAACATCGTGTTTAGCGGAATCAACAGTCCGATGGTCGCGGTGGCGACGAACGCCTCGTAGTCGACGCCGCCGTGGCGGAAACCGCCGAGCGCCTGCTTGAGCGCGGGCGCGATCACGACCGCGAACAGCACCGGCGTGAGCAGCGGGACGACGAGCTCGCGCGGCGTCCGCGCGGTGAGCGCGAAGCGTCTGCGCGAGAGCGTCGCGAGGGCAAGTGCAGTCATTTCGTTTCTCCTCTCAGGCGGCGATCCGGTCGCCGGTCAGTTGCAGGTACACGTCGTCGAGCGTCGGTCGTCGTGTACTGATCGCAGTCGCCAGGCCGAGGTCGCCGATCGCGGCGATCACGTCGCCCGCGGTCTGCTCGTGCAGCGGCACGGTGAGCGTCGACCCGACCGCGAACGCGTCGTCGCCGGCCAGCCCGTGCGAGCGAAGCGACGTCAGCGCCGCGCCGACTTCCCGTTCGACGCGCAGCTCGACGATCTCGCGGCCGAGGCCGCTGCGGAGCTCAGCGGGAGTGCCGAGCGCGACGATCCGCCCCGTGTGCATGATTGCGACGCGGTCGCAGAGCCTTTCCGCCTCGTCCAGGTAGTGCGTCGTGAGCAGGATCGTCATCTCGGCGCGCTCGCGCAGACCGCCGATCACATCGAGGAGCTCGTGTCGGATCCGAGGGTCGAGCCCGACCGTCGGCTCGTCGAGGAAGAGCACGCGTGGCGCGGAGACGAGCGCACGCGCGATCTCGAGCCGCCGTCGCTGGCCGCCGCTGTAGCTCTCGACGGGGCGGTCGACGATCTCGGCGATCCCGAGCGCCCCCGTGAGGTCGGCGATTCGGCGCCGGGCATCTTTCCCATCGACGCCCCACAGGCGCGCATGCAGGTCGAGATTGCGCCGGCCGCTGAGCGCGCGGTCGACCACGGGATCCTGGAAGACGACACTGCTGATTCGCCGCGCCGCGAGCGGCTCGCGCGCAACGTCGAAGCCACCGAGCCGCGCGGTGCCGCCGGTCGGCGCGATCGTGGTCGTGAGCATCCCGATCGTGGTCGACTTGCCGGCGCCGTTGGGGCCGACGAGGCCGAAGACCTCCCCGGCGCGAACCTGGAAGTCGATCCCCTTCACCGCCTCGACCCCGCCCGGGTACTTCTTGTGGAGCCTTTTCACTTCAATCGTGGTTTGCAACTCGGAACCTCCTTGTCACATCGGCTCTGTCTCGTTCGTCACTGCTATGACGGACACGAACGGAAGGATGTGACAGTGAGTGAGCGCGACTGGCAGGCGGAGCAGTTCGAACAGCATCGTGCACACCTACGCGCCGTCGCCTATCGGATGCTCGGCTCTGTGAGCGAGGCAGAGGACGCGGTGCAGGAGGCGTGGTTCAGGCTGGATCGTTCCGACACCGACGCTGTCGCCAACCTGCGCGGCTGGCTCACGACCGTCGTCGCGCGCGTCTGTCTCGACCTGCTGCGCTCGCGACGAGCAAGCCGTGAGGACTACGTAGGCACCTGGCTGCCCGAGCCGATCGTGAGCGTCGACGTCACGGTCGATCCGGAGCACGAAGCCGAGCTTGCTGATTCGGTCGGACTCGCTCTGCTCGTCGTGCTCGAGACGCTGACTCCGCCCGAGCGGCTGGCGTTCGTCCTGCACGACATGTTCGGTGTGCCGTTCGACGAGATCGCGGAGATCGTGGGCAGCACGTCCGCGGCGACGCGTCAGCTGGCGAGTCGCGCACGGCGACGAGTGCGAGGCGCGTCGCCGAGTCCGGACGTGGACGTCGCGAAGCAGCGCGAGGTCGTCGCCGCGTTCCTGGCGGCGTCGCGGGCCGGTGACTTCGACGCGCTCGTGGCCGTGCTCGACCCGGACGTCGTGTTCCGGGCCGATACGCGCCGGGTTCGAGAGCCGGTCACGGGTGCCGCGGCGGTCGCGCGCGAAGTGCTGTCGCGCGGTGCGCCGTTCGCGCAGCTCGCGCGACCGGCGATCGTCAACGGCGCAGCAGGCCTCGTCGTTGTGATTGGCGGCCGGGTGCGCTCAGTGGTCGGCTTCACCGTCGCGGGTGGCCGCGTCGTCGAGATCGACGTCGTCGCGAATCCCGACAAGCTGCGTGGACTGCCGGTCCCCGACTGAACGCAGTTACTCGGCGGTCACGTAAGCGGCCGTGATTCCGCCGTCGACGAGGAACGTCGAGCCCGTCACGTACGACGACTCGTCGCTCGCGAGGAACAGCGCGCCGTAGGCTATCTCCCGCGCCTGCGCCAGGCGGCCAAGCGGCAGGTGCACGCGCCGGCGCTCGTACGCGGCCGGATCGTCGCCGAACAGGCGCATCAGCAGCGGCGTCTCCACCGGGCCGGGGCAGAGCGCATTCACGCGCACGCCGCGGCGCGAGAACTCGACCGCGAGCTCGCGCGACATCGACAGCACCGCGCCCTTCGACGCCGTGTACGCGATCTGGGACGTCGCTGCGCCCATCAGCGCCACGAACGAGGCGACGTTGATCACCGAGCCGCCGCCGCGCTCGAGCAGGTGCGGGATGCCGTGCTTGCAGCAGAGGAAGACGCCCTTTGCGTTCACGTCCTGCACGCGGTCCCAGGCGTCCGGTGCCGTGTCGAGGATCGACGCGTCCTCCGCCGGCATGATCCCCGCGTTGTTGTAGAGGACGTCGACGCCGCCGTAGCGCTCGGCAGTGGCGTGGTACATCGCCGCGACGCTCTCCGAGTCCGTCACGTCGACCTGCTGGAAGAACGCGTCGCGGCACTCGGCCGCGGTCTGCTCGCCCGCGTCCGCGCTCACGTCGGCGACGCAGACGCTCGCTCCTTCCTCCGAGAACAGGAGCGCCGCCTCACGGCCGATGCCGCCGGCGGCGCCGGTGATCACGACGACCTTGCCGTCGAGCCGTCCCACTACGCACGCTGCTCTCTGTAGCGCCGTGCCTCCTCGACGAGCGCCTCGAACAGCTTCATGTTCTCGCCCGCCTCCGGATGCCAGAGGACGCCGAGTGCGAACCGCCGCGTCGGATCCTCGATCGCCTCGATCGTGCCGTCGTCGGCGTGCGCGGCTTCGACGAGCCCCTCGCCGACGCGCCGCACGCCTTGGTGGTGGTGCGACTTCACGCCGGTCTGCGAGCCGAACAGACCGGCGAGCTTCGTCCCGGGCCGGATCGTCACGTCGTGGTCGACGTACTCGCCGGGCGGATTGTGCTTGTGCCGGTCGTCGCCGACGAGTTCCGGAAGGTGCTGATGCAGATCGCCGCCGCGTGCGACGTTCAACACCTGGATGCCGCGGCAGATGCCGAGCACCGGCATGTCGCGCTCGAGCGCGCGCGTCAGCAGCGCCAGCTCGGCGCGGTCGCGCTCGGGATAGACGCCGAACGTCTCCGGATGCGGCTCGTCGCCGTAGGTCTCCGGGTCGAGGTCGGAGCCGCCGGAAAAGACGAGCGCGTCGACCGCGTCGAGCGTCTCCTCGATCCCCTCCTCGCTCGGCGGCACGAGCAGCGGCCTCGCGCCCGCGCGCTCGACGGCCCGCACGTAGTCGGCGGGGATCAGCGCCGCTTCGAGCTCCCAGTAGCCCCAGCGCGCAGGCGTGACGTACGTGGTGATGCCGACGACCGGTCTCATCAATACAGCTCGAGGTACTCCTGGGTCTCCCAGTCCGTTACGTGATCGGCGAAGCGCTGGAGCTCGTAGCGGCGCATCACCGTGTAGGCCTGGACGAATTCGGTGCCGAGCAGCTCGACGATCCTCTCGTCCGCCTCGAGCAATGCGAGGGACTCCTCGACGGTCGTCGGCAGCTTCTCCTTCGATCCGTCCTCCTCGGCGGGCGGCCGAGCGGGCGGCTCGAGCTCGAGCTCGTCCACGATCCCGAGCAGCCCGGCGGCGAGGAGGCCGGCCGTCGCGAGATACGGGTTCGAAAGTCCGGTCGGCGCGCGGTTCTCGACGTGCTTGTTCTCCGGCGAGCCGCCCTTGACGCGGATCAGCGCGCTGCGGTCCTCGAGCCCCCAGGAGACGTTCGTCGGGCTGAACGTGTGCGTTCGCCGGCGCTTCAGGCAGTTGATTGTCGGTGCGAGCAGCGCGTAGATCGAGCGCGCGTGGCGCAGCTGTCCCGCGATGAACCGGCGTCCGGTCGGCGAGAGGCCCCATTCGTCATGGGGATCGGCCAGCGCGTTCTCGCCGCCGTCGAGGGTGAGCAGCCCGATGTGGTTGTGCGCGCCGCAGCCCGCGGCGTCGCCGAACGGCTTCGACATGAACGTCGCGAGCAGCCCCTCGAGATGCGCGAGCTCCTTGACGCCGTTCTTGAAGCTGAACGCTGCGTCCGGCCCCGCCATCCCGCGGGCCGGCGCGTAGTTGATCTCCCACTGCGAGCCCGCGTACTCGCAGTTCGCAGTGATGACGTCGATGCCGAAAGCCCGCATGTCGGTGACGATCCGTTCGATCGCAGGTGTCCATGTATTCCGCACCGTGTTGAAGATGTGATAGCCGCTGAACAACGGCTGCCGCGTCTCGCGATCGAGGACGTAGAACTCCTGCTCGATTCCCGTGAGCGGCTCGTAGCCGAGCTCCCGGCAGCGCTCGAGGACGCGACGGAAGACGTGGCGCGGCGCAGCGCCGAGCGCGCTGCCGTCGTCCCAGGACGTGTCGCAGATCATGCGGCCGGTGGCCTCGACCCAGGGGACGATCGCGGCGGTCGACGGATCCGGCCGCAGCCGCTGGTCGGCATAGGCGATCTCCTCGTTGTAGAGCGTGCCGGGAACGACATCCGAGCGGCTGTCGAGGACGATCGTTCCGCCGTACATGTTCAGGCCCTCGCGCGCGAAATAGCCGGCGTTCTCGATCGGGACGAGCTTCGAGCGGCTCGTTCCATGCATGTCGGGCAGTTCGAAGCGGACGTTGCGGATCTGCTGGTCGCGCCACCCGTCGAGCACCTGCTCCACCGCGACCGACTGCTCCTCGATCGTCGCCATGCGTTACCTCCTCGTCCCGTTGTCCCAGATCGCGACCTCGAGCTCGAGCTCGGCTGCCACCGCCTCGATCTCCGCCGCGCGCCTGCGCGGCGCGATCGCGAACACCCCGCCCTCGCGTCCGTCTCCGCGCAGCAGCGCCGCCGCGATCGCGCGCGGCGGCTGCAGGTGATGCGCGTTCCAGCCGAACGACGGATAGGAGTCGCGCACGAGCACGAGCGATCCGTGTGTCCCGCGGACGAGCGATGCAAGCTCGCAGAAGTGTCCGACGTCCCAGTCCGCCGGCGGGTCGGACGCCGGTCGGCCGGCGAGCTCGGCGAGCAGCGCCTCGAGCGGCGGCCGGCTGGCCCAGAGTGCGCCGGTGCGCACATTTGCGAGCAGGCGCGCTCCGACGGCGGGTGCGGCCTCGACGAGCCGTTCGACGCGCTCCGCGGTCCAGACGCCGCGCAGCGGCACGCACCGCAGCGCGCCGCCGCTTCCGAGCTCGACGGCGTCCGCGAGAGGCCCGGCTGCCGTGCCCGACTCTGCGGCCGGCGCCGTCGGCAGCTCGTAGCGGTAATCGGTCCGGCTCTGCGCGTCCACGGGGACGCTTCCCTCGGGCGAGTCCGGCAGGACCGTCCCGGCGCGCAGGGCGATCAGGTCCTCGTCGATCTGCTCGCCTTCCCATTCGTCGACGCCGAAGTCGCGCAGAATCCGCGCAGCCCAGAACGGCCCGCAGAGATTGTCCTTCTGCTGCGCTGCCTCTGTCGTCGTGTCGAGCGCCTGTGCCATTTCCTACACCGTGCGCTCGTAGCGCTCGCGCTCCCAGTCGCTGACGGCCTGCTGCCACGCCTTGAGCTCCCACGCGCGCGAGACCGCGTAGTAGTCGCTGAACTCCGCGCCGAGCGCGTGCCGCAGAACGTCGTCCGCCTCGAACGCGCGCAGCGCGCTCTCGAGCGATCTCGGCAGCGGCGGCAGATCCTCGCGCGCGGAGGCGTCGCCCTCGACCGCCGCGGGCGGGGTGGCGCGGCGCTCGATGCCGTCGGCGGCGGAGGCCGCCAGCGCGGCGAGCGCCAGGTACGGGTTCGCGTCGGCTCCGGGGCGGCGGCACTCGATCCGGCAGCGCTCCGACCGGTCGGAGCGGATGACGCGGATCGCCGCAGATCGGTTCTCGATCCCCCAGCTGACGTTGACCGGCGCGAAGTAGCCGGGCACGAGCCGTTTGTAGGAGTTGATCGTCGGGTTGAGGAGCAACGATGCTCCCGGCAGGTGCTCGAGGATTCCTGCGACTGCGGGGTCGACATGCTCGGACAAAGCGAACGCGTTCTCGCCGTCCCGCCAGCAGGAAAGATGGACGTGACCGCTCGAGCCCTCCTCCCCGGCGACGGTCTTGGCGAGGAAGCTCGCGCGCAGGCCGAGCGACGCGGCCACCTCCTTCACGGCAAGCTTGAGCAGCGCCGCGTCGTCCGCCGCCTGCAGGCCGGGACGGGCCGCGACGTTGAGCTCGAGCAGCCCTGGGCCCGCCTCCGTGTGAATGGCGCCGAGCTCGATCCCCAGCCCATCGAGCGCGGGTCCGAGGCGCGCCACGAAGTCGTCGAAGCGCAGGATCTCGCCGACGCTGTAGCTGATCCCGCTCGAGAGCGGCTGACCGGAGGCGTCGCGGAGCCGGATCTCGTACTCGAACGCCGCGAGCGTGTCGTAGCCCAGGTCGGC
>WNEY01001328.1_pt1 | contig 17319 bp, 17 predicted proteins | sample 5400531 | NCBI WGS metagenome assembly WNEY01 (sample SAMN13153338, study PRJNA577476) | soil metagenome | isolation source: 200 cm saprolite under Douglas fir tree site 1 | place: USA:California | collected 2015-04-18
GGTACGAATGGCCGCGTGACTTGATGATCTCGATGGATCGAGTGGTCGCGCGCTGCACTTCCTCCATTCGTAAGCGGATCACGGTATCAGCAATCGACTCTTCCAACACCGGTAGCCGGCCCTGGCTGAGCGCGCTGGCCTCGACCGCCAGCATGGCGGTGAGCCGGTCGCGCTGGAGACCTTCCACCAGCACGTGAAACGCTTCGCGCGGTTCCTGCCCGTCTCCCCCGCCGTCGATCACGCCGACGACCCCATCGACGAAGAGGCGGGCAGCGCCCATCTGGGCGGCCGTCTGGAGCAGGAGACTGTCCGCCTGCTGCAATTCCTGGCGGAACACCTGGCGCGTGGTAAAGACGATCTTCACGCGCCCCTGCCGCTCCAGCGCGGCGAGATCCCAGCCCAACTGCGCGGCATCGCGCACCACCTTTTCCGGCGAGACCTCGAAGAGCACGATAAGGCCGGGCTCGTCGAACTCGCTTGCCCCGCGATAGACGAACTCGACCCCCATGGTGGTCTTGCCTGTCCCGATGGCCCCTTCAACCAGCGTGACGTTGCTTCGGGGGATGCCCCCTTCCAGGATCGAATCCAGACCGCTGATCCCGGTAAGCGCGAACTTGTCGGGCGTCGGCATGGGATTCACGGCCTTGGTCTCATTCGCCATTGGGAATGTCGCCATGCTGTTGGGGGAGGGGGGAGCGCGATGCGCCATCTGGCTCCTTCACCCGTCGGCCTTCGAGCGCTCGATTGATCGCGAGCCATCCCGCTCGAGCAGACGCAGTCCGGAGAAGTGGTGCGAGGGAATCGTTGTCGTTATCTAACGCCTCAAATGCATACATCCGAGCGCCAGTGGTTTGGTGCTGTGTTCGCGTGACCACTTTCGCCGCGATCAGAGTTTCCAACGACGCCGCGATCTGGTTGCGGTCGTACCCCAAGAGAGCGACCAGGCGCTCGCTGGTCAGCAGCACGCGCCGATGGCGGTGGAAAAAGACGAGGAGATCGAGGTCACACCGATGGCGGAGGTAGGGTAGGCGGGCGAGAACATCCTCGGCGCTTTCGCTCATCACCGACCTGAAGCCACCGGTCCACTTCGAAGATGGTACTCCATGGTCGTATGCTTATCCCCCCCCGCCCGAAAGAATCAAGCCGTGACCACCTTCCTCGAGTCTTCACAATGTCAACGCGTATTGCTGTTCGCTAGCAATTGGAGCTATTCGTTAAAACTGTGGTGCGGTTGCTACGACCGGCGAAGTTCAAGGTCACCGCGACCGCAGATGTGTCGCACAACGACAGAAGGAGTGTCAACGGCGGGGTCACGCTTTCTTCTCGCGCGATGTCACGCGATCGATAGCGAAGCGGAGCTCGTCCAGATCGATAGGCTTGCGGATGACGGGGATCGAGCCCAAGCCCGCACGCTGGTTGGGGGGAGCCGCGGTGACGGCAATGACTGGAATCGAGGTCAGCGCTGGATCGCTCTGTTGGCGACGATAGAAATCCTCTCCGCTCATCCGCGTCATATAGAGATCCAGCAGGACCACGCAGGGCCTTGGGTCGATCTTCAGACGATCCAGCGCCTCCATGCCATCGGCCGTCGCGAACACGTCGTAGCCTTCACGTTTGAGGGTCTCTGAAAGAGCAGCGCGCGTGTCGGCGTTGTCTTCCAGCAACACGACCACGCCTCGCCGCTCCGTGATGGAACCGAGGGCTCCGTTCACTGCTCACCCTTCCCAAGGCCGGGGTTTTCCTTGTCCATACGCCCCCGCGGGTTTGGGTTACCGCGCCGGTGGGCGTGATCTAGGGAATGGAAACCTTCGGGCGGCGACGTGCGGTACGCCGTGCTCCAACCCAAGGTGACGCGCGTCAGCTTGGGCAGCACCACGAAAGAACAGGAGCAGAAGGCGCGCGCCCTCGCCTTGAACGAAATCGAACGGATCACTCGCTCCGCATCGGGGTGCCGCGCCGGTAGCGATTGCCGGAACGCCGGTCCGGCGGCATGAGCGCGGCGAGTTTGCCGAGCATGTTGTGCACGTGACTGGTCACGGTGTTCGTCGCGATGTTGAGCCACTGCGCAATTTCTTTGTTGCCGAGTCCTGCCTCGATCAGCTCTTTGATTTCCTGCTCCCGCTTGGTGAGGCGCACGTTGCCGCGCGAGGGCGCACTGCCGCTCATGGTGCCGGCGCCCGCCGCGAGTCGGTCGGCGGGCTCACGTGCGAGAACATCGCACACGCTCGCCACGGTCCCGTTGCTGCGACGCTTCGCACGGCACCGACGCTCGACACGGCGAATGGCCCAAGGCATACCCACCCCCTCCCGGCTCCGGGCGTAGTGTATGTCGCGCCAAGGACCAGCGGCATTCATCGGGGGGATGAGTTGATTCATGACGAATCGCTCTTTTAGCTTAGCCCCGATGAGCCAATCATTCCGCCGCGTGGCGCTGCTGGTGGGGCTCGCCGCCGTCTATTATCTCGCCGCCAAGCTGGGACTGCGATTCGCATTCATCAACAGTTCCGTCACCACGGTCTGGCCCCCGGCCGGCATCGCGCTCGCCGCGTTTGTGCTGCTCGGATATCGCGCCTGGCTGGCGATCTTCGGCGCCGCATTTCTCGCCAACGTCTCCACGACGGGCGCTGTCTTGCCCTCCATCGGCATCGCGATCGGGAATACGGTAGAAGGACTGCTCGGTTCGTACCTCGTGAATCGCTTCGCGCGCGGCTGCCGGGTGTTCGATCGCGTGCGTGACATTTTCCGATTTACGGCGCTCGCCACGCTCGTGAGCACGATGGTCAGCGCGACGATCGGTGTGTCGTCACTCGTCGTCGGCGGCTTGCTCGCGTGGGGGGACGCCGCGTCCTGGCTTCCAGTGCTAGCGCCAGCGTTGTCGTATTCCTGTCGAAGAGTGTCCTCAAGCTGTGGCTCGATAAGGACCTTGAAACCCATCGCGCAAACCTCGCGCGCCAGTCCGCGGGGGAGGTCGAGAAGCTCCGCGCACAGCTCCCCCAGGTGGCGCTTGAACACGAAGTGCGCTTCACACGACTGCACGAACGACGGGCCGTCATCCTGACGCACATCTACGCTCGCCTGGATGTCTTGCATGACGCGTTCAGGCTGTGGACTTCGAGGTTCCGCCGGGCTGGCACACCAAGTCAGCCAGAGCTTTGGAAGAAAGCAACAGAGGCATATAACGCCATGACATCGTACTACTTCCCAAGGGCAATTTGGCTGGACCGCGAAACCTGCGACCTGCTGAACGCTGTCGTTGATAAGTTCCGCGCCGTGTATGAGGAATTCACCCTAATGCCAAGCTCGGAGGGATTCCCGCAGAACGTCGAAGCGTGGGACAACGCGGCCAAGGCCGTGCTTCAGGAAATCCCGGCTGCCCGTCATCAGCTTGAGCGGCGATTCCGCGCAATGCTTGGCGTCGAGCAGAAGCCCGTGGACGACAAAGCTGAGGCGACGCGGCCATAGCTTGACGGCCACGGTCCTCTAACCCGCCAACGGTACAAGCCCCACACAACGCAAAGCCCACAGCCAAACTTCGTCCCCGTGAGCCCTAGCTCATCGCGCAAGTACCACAGCAGGGGCGTGCTTGCGTCACCATCGAACGAGCGCGGGACGCCGTTGACTCGCAGCGTGACCATAACACCTCCGGCGAAGGAACCTGATCACCGATCAGACGATCTTTGCGTGTTGCTGTCAAGCGCCTCGATTGTCACTCGCAAAGAGCCAGGCACATCAAGAACCTCCACACCTGAATCGATTCTGCCGATGACGATGATGCCGGGATTGGGGATCTCCTCGCCGTCGTCGCGATAGTAGACGGCCACATCCGGGCCGGGAGCCCAGTAGGCGATCTCGCCGACTGCATACGTGTGCGTCCGTTTTCCTCCTGTCGAGATCGCTCGCGGCAGGTGTCCGAATTTCTCTCTGCGGAACAAGTCGTTCATCGTCAAAGTCAGCGGCAGCAATGAAACGAAGTCGCGAGCCGCTTCGCTGTCGATCAAGGTGGCTGTGATGGTCCGATCTGCGACCTCGAGGCGTAGCTTGGCGATGTTTGCTGCCTTATCCAAAGATGCGTGGCGCCGCGTCATCAGTTCGCCCTCACCGAAGACGCCAACGCGAGCCAAAACAGAGTTTTCATGGGCGCAACAGGGTCTTGATCGCGCGGCGCTCGTCCATCGCGCGATAGCCCTCAGCCACCTGATCGAGCGGCAGAATCAGATCGAACACCTTGCCCGGGTTGATCTTCCCGTTCCACACCAGGTCAATCAGCTCGGGTAGAAAACGACGTACCGGCGCAGGGCCACCGTGCAGGTGGACGTGGCTGTAGAACAGCTCCTCGCCATTGAGTTCGACGCCGTGCGGGACGCCGACGTAGCCCACGTAGCCACCCGGGCGGGTGGAACGGATCGCCTGCATCATCGACTCCTGAGTGCCGACGCACTCGAGCGCGGAGTCAGCACCGATTCCCTTGGTCAGCTCTTTAATGCGGGCAACCCCTTCGTCACCGCGCTGGGTCACGATATCGGTCGCGCCAAACTCGCGGGCGAGCTTCTGCCGCGACTCGTTACGGCTCATGGCGATGATCCGCTTGGCGCCCATCTGCCTGGCGGAAAGCACGCCGAGGAGCCCGACCGCACCGTCACCGACGACCACGACCGTCTTGCCCGGTTTCACGTTGGCCGCGTGCGCAGCAAACCAACCCGTGCCCATGACGTCGGAGAGCGCCAGCAGACTCGGAACCAAATCCTCCGAGGGAACGCCCGGTGTAGCCACCAGTGTGCCGTCGGCGAGTGGAACACGCAGCAGCGGCGCTTGCGCGGTAGTGACGAACTCCTTGTGCTGGCAAGACGACTGATAGCCAGCCTGGCAGTTGGGACAGGTGTTGTCGGAGGCGAAGAACGAACCGATAACGAACTGGCCGGGCTTCACTGACGTGACCGCGCTGCCCACCTCGTCGACAATGCCGCAGTACTCGTGCCCCATGGGGCTCGGCCCAGCGACCGGGCTGATGCCGCGATAGGGCCACAGGTCGGATCCGCACACACAGGTGGCTGAGATCCTGATGATGGCGTCCGTCGGCTCTAGGATCGTCGGAGCGTCGCGCTCCTCAAAACGTATATCGCGTGGGCCGTAGAGAACCGTTCCGCGTATCGTTTGTCGCCCGATCGTTTGCGTGTTCATAGTGCCTTGCGTGCTCATAATGTTTGGTGACCTCGGGTCTCAGTGTACGGTGTAGCCGCCGTCCACAACGAGTGCGTGACCGATCACGAAGCTTGCGTCAGGACCGCACAGCCAAAGAACGGCGGCAGCGATTTCGTCCGGCCGGCCAAGGCGCCCAATCGGCTGATCTCTCATGATCTCTTTCATGGCGTCTGGTTCCTTCGCCAACATATCCGCTACCATCGGCGTATCGATGGTCCCCGGGCACACCGCATTGATGCGGATACCCCTGGACGCATACTCGAGCGCAGCACTCTTCGTCAGACCGATGACACCGTGCTTGGACGCATGGTACGTTGCTCGGCCGGGGATGCCGATCAGGCCGCCGATCGAAGAGCAGTTGACGATGGCGCCGCTTCCGCGCTCACGCATCTGGCGCAGCTCGTATTTCATGCAGGTCCAAACGCCCCGAAGATTGATCGCATTCACGCGGTCAAACTCTTCGCCGCTCGCATCGGCAGTTTCCACTGCGGGGCTCTGCACGCCGGCATTGTTGAACGCAGCATCCAGTCGTCCGAACGTGGAGACGGTCTGCTCAACCATCGCTGCTACCTGACGCTCGTCCGCTACGTCGCAGCGGATGGCGAGTGCCTTGTGGCCCGCTGCGACTAGGTCCTTGGCTGCAGCACGCACCGATTCCTCATGCTGGCCCGCCAGCGCCACCGACGCGCCCGCCTCGCCGAAGGCTTTCGCGGTCGCCAGACCTATGCCCGACCCGGCGCCGGTGACGAGTGCGACTTTGTTCTCAAACGACAGGTTCATGTCGTGTATCCTGGTTTCTTGTATAGCTTCTCCGAGTTCTCAACGATGTCGGGTCTATAGACCTTCTCGGCCCAATCCCGTGCCGGGACTTCTTCGATGGCTACCGAGACGGACTCTTCTCCGTAGTTCAAGACGTTCATGACGTCTTTAACGATTGCTTCGGTGAGTAGAGCCTTCTGCCGTTCGGATTTTCCCGGCCACAGCTTGACGATCACATGAGGCATTGTTCTCTCTCTTTAGTTTGCTTTTGATTCCGCCTGGTACTCCTCGTCGCTGACCTTTTCCATCCAATCCACGGCTTTGCCATTGAGCTGTTCCTGAATGGCGATGTGCGTCATGGCAGCCGTGGGCGTGGCGCCGTGCCAATGCTTCTCGCCTGGCGCAAACCAGATCACGTCGCCGGGCCGAATCTCCTCGATCGGCCCTCCCCAGCGTTGCGCGCGGCCGCAGCCGGCCGTCAGGATCAGCGTCTGACCGAGCGGGTGCGTGTGCCATGCTGTCCGCGCGCCGGGCTCGAACGTGACGCTGGCACCGGCCACGCGTGCGGGATCTGGTGCTTGGAAAAGCGGGTCGATACGCACTGTGCCGGTGAACCAGTCGGCGGGTCCTTTGCCGGACGGTTGTGAGCCAGCTCTCCTGATGTCCATGTACCCTCCTGGTGCGAAGCAAAACCTGTCGAAGGCCATCGCTCATGTGCCGCCCTTGGAAGCAATCGTATCGGCATGGCAATCCCTTGAGTAGTCGGAAAAATCGACAAGGGTTTGTGAGTATCATTCACAAATGGTCCGCGACGAGCTGAGCGTCCTATCCGCGTTCCTTCTTGTGGCGGAGGAACGGAGCTTCACGCGGGCGGCGAAACGTCTTGGTGTAGCTCCCTCTGCGCTCAGCCACGCGATTCGCGGGCTCGAAGAGCGGTTTGGCGTGCGCCTCCTTGCGCGAACAACGCGCAGCGTTGCCCCAACCGATGCCGGAGCACAGCTCATCGCACGCTTGCGTCCGGCGCTCGGCGACATTCGGGGGGCTTTAGAGCTGCTTTCCGGACTGCGTGACCGACCGGCGGGACGCGTGCGTCTGCTGGTGTCGCCCCTTGCTGCGACGACGGTGCTCGCACCGAAGCTGGGACAATTTGCGCACGACTACCCTGATGTCGTCCTCGACGTGACGACCGACGAAAGCCGCGTCGATCTTGTGGCCGCGGGCTTCGACGCTGGCATTCATTTCGGGGAGTTCATCGAACGGGACATGGTTGCGATCCGCGTGTCCAGGGACCTCCGGCCGGCCATCGTCGGCTCGCCCCGCTACTTCGAATCGCACCCCAAGCCGGCATCGCCGCGGGACCTGACGAGCCACCGCTGCATCAACTTTCGACACGGATCCGACGAGGTGTACCGGTGGGAGTTCGACAAGGGCAAGCAGTCCCTCACCGTCGCGGTGAACGGACCACTGATCGTCGATGACGTAGAGATGGTGATCCGTGCAGCGATCGATGGCGTGGGCCTGGCGTTTCTGGGCGACGAGCGCGCGGCGCCGCACCTCGCGAGTGGGGCACTCGTGCGCGTGCTCGAGGATTGGTGCCCGCCGTTCCCCGGCTTCTTCCTCTATTACTCAAGTCAACGGCAGCTACCGCCGGCACTCGCGGCGCTCATCGAGACTCTGCGCTTCCGACAGGAAAAAAACGCGACCCCTTGACTGACCTTTCAGAGGGTCGCGCGTTGTGAGTTTCGTTGTGATTCTGCTACAATTCCCGGTCGATCTTCGGGATCCGAGTCACAACACCGATGCCCAGAACATCGCGTCGTTGCTACTCTGTGTCGTGACTCCCCCGAGGAATCGAGGGCATGGGGTTCAGGGGGGTCGCGGGTTCAAATCCCGCCGTCCCGACTTCGCACTAGGGCCGCAAAGAGCAGTGGCGGCCACGTCTTACCGGCGAACGGGTCTCTGCACAAGAGGCCCGTTTTCTTCTTCGGTGTGCCGGATAGTGTGCCTGTCGCTCTTGGTCACAGTTCGGTGACCGAGAATGGTGGGACGCAATCGCGTCAAGGTTCTGGCGGTTCAGAGCGTTCGAGTGGGAGGAGCGACTTCCAGTCGGGCTCATGACCCTTGTTCTCAATGAACACCTCGATCACCCTGGAAGTTGTGGCCAGCGCAGCGTATCCGGGTAGAGCGAAGGCGCTGCTCAACCGATCAGCTTGTGAACCTGCCGCCGCATGCCCCGCGCCGATGCAGAACATCGGAGCGGGGGCGCACTTAAGCGGACCGATTCGCGTGAGGCGGGACCTTCCCAACCGTACCCAGACCGCACCGAAACCGGGGGCAGCCTCTGAGCCTGATGCGGAACTCGTTGCGGCTGGTGGATCTACGGAGCTCCCGAGGCAGGACTCGAACCTGCGACCCGCCGGTTAACAGCCGGCTGCTCTACCAACTGAGCTACTCGGGAAGGGACGGAAATATAGAGGCTAAGAGGCTGAGAGACCAAGAGGCTGCGTGAATGAACCGGCGTGCGGGAAAATGATGCCGACACCTGGCAATGCAACGCACAGTTTCTCAGCTATGCCTGACTATCGGAAGCTTCGCGCTTGGGAACTGGGTATGGATCTGGCGACGGCGTCTCGGTCATTCATTAAACGTCTTCCCTTGAGGAGCGCGATGGATTGGCGGATCAGTGGCGTCGAGCATCCTACAGTGTCCCCCTGAACATTGCAGAGGGCGCTGGTCGAAAAGGAGCGAACGAATTCCGTCGCTATCTCAATATCGCCCGTGGATCGTTGCACGAGATTGGCGCGATTCTAGACCTCGTGTCGCGCCTTGGCCCCCCAGTCTCGTTTCGCGCAGTCCGGGCACAGGCCATGGCTGAACTCGGCATTCGTGTGCTCACGAACGTAAGACTCGACGGCTTCCCACCCGCCGGACTCGTTCTTGATGCGCTTGCAGCTGGCGCAGATCGGGAGGATCCCTTGCAGCGTCCGCACTTCGGCGACGGCCGCCTGCAGCTCACGGACCAGCGTGCGTTGGTTCTGGTCGGCGAGCTGCCGGTCGAGGAGCAGCTCATGCGCACGGCGGTGTTGCACGATCATGAAGAAGAGGAACAAGGCGATGAGTACCATCTCGAGGCTCGTCGCTGCGACCAGCGTGGGGCCGAACAGACTCACCGCGTAGGCCGGGAAGGCCCAGCGATCGGCGACCAGTGTGTTGATCCCTCCGGCGAGGAGTCCGGCGAGCGCCATCAGCAGTATCGGGAACACGACCGGGGGAAGGTATTGCCGCGCGAGCGCTGCACCCACGCCCCATGTGAGTCCGAGTGTGACCATCAGCACACGGGTGATTCGGACGGTCGTCACCGGGTCAGTGTCGGGGCGTTGCGCGCGCGTCGCCAGAATGGTTCGCAGCAGGATCGTCGCGATGATCGTGGTAGCCCAGGTCAGCTTGAACGCGCGCGGCAGTCCCGTTCCGGCATCCAGGAGCACGATGATCAGTAGGACGATGTGGGCCGTGGCGGGAACCCACCGGTCCTTGCCGAGCATCGTCGCCAGATCTCGGGCGACAGCTTCGCGTTCGCTCATGTTGTGTCCAGCACCTCGCGGACCTTGCGCGCGAGGGCGGCGGGCGTGAAGGGCTTCTGGAGGAAGTTCAGGCCGGGCTCGAGCATCCCGTGATGGACGATCGCGTCGTCGGTGTACCCTGACACGTACAAGACTTTGGTCGCGGGCCTGGTCTTCTCGAGCTGGCGGGCGAGCTCGCGGCCGCTCGCGCCAGGCATGACCACGTCGGCGAGGAGAAGGTGGATGGGCTCGCGGTAGCGCCGCGCCGCTTCGAGCGCCTCCTCGGCATCCGCGGCGTCAAGGACCGTGTAGCCGAGTTTCTCGAGCAGGGCCCTGGCGAGTGGGCGCAGCACCGAGTCGTCCTCCGCCAGCAGGATCGTCTCCGTGCCGGCGACTGTGGAAGGCTCGCGAGCGGGCAGCAATGCATCCGGGGCGGAGTCGACGCGCGGGAGATAGATCTTGAACGTGGTGCCCCGCCCGAGTTCGCTGTAGACCCAGACGTAGCCGCCCGACTGCTTGACGATGCCATACACGGTGGACAAGCCGAGCCCCGTGCCCTTGCCTTTCTCTTTGGTCGTGAAGAACGGCTCGAAGATGCGCGCCCTCGTTTCGGGCGTCATGCCCGTTCCGGTGTCGCTCACCGCGAGCATGACGTAACGGCCCGGCACGACCGGCTGGTGCTGCTCGGCGTACTGCTCGCTGAGCTCCGCATTCGTTGTTTCGAGAATGAGCTTCCCGCCGGTCGGCATCGCATCGCGCGCATTGACCACGAGGTTCATGAGCACCTGCTGCAGCTGACCGGGGTCGGCCAGCACGTTCCCAGCGTCCCGCGCAAGTGAGAGCCCCAGCTCCACATCCTCGCCGATCAGGCGGTGCAGCATCTTCTCGAAGTCTTCGACCAGCGCGTTGGGCTCCAAGACCATCGGCTCGAGCACCTGCTGGCGGCTGAACGCCAGGAGCTGCTTCGTGAGCGATGCCGCACGCTCCGAAGCCTTCCGCACCTCGGCGAGATCCCGCTGTGCCGTGCTGTCCGCAGGGAGCTCTTCGCGCAAAATGTCGACGTAGCCAAAGATCGCTGTGAGCACGTTATTGAAATCGTGAGCCACGCCGCCTGCGAGCCGGCCGATCGCTTCCATCTTTTGCGCCTGCCGCAGCTGCACCTCGAGCTGCTTGCGCTCGGTGATGTCCTGGAAGTGGAGCAGAAAATGGGGCGCACCCGCGAACGCGATCACCTCAGCGGACAAGAGACCAGCGCGCACCTCGCCCGAGCGGGTGAGCCACTCCACCTCGACATCGCGGAAGACGCCACCGGCTCTGAGCTGTGCCAGCATTTGCTCCCGCTGTTCGTCGCGCCGCCAAATGCCCAGCTCGTAGCCGGTGCGCCCGACCGTCTCGGCCCGGTTCATGCCGAAGAGACGCAGCAGGCTTTCGTTCACGTCGACCCAGCGGGCGTCGGCCAGCGTCGCGATGGCCATCGGAGAAGGGTGTGCCTGGAAGGCGCTGCCGAACTTTTGTTCGGACACGCGCAATGCCTCGTCCGCCGCCCGCCGGGCGGTGATATCCCGCACGAATGCGCTGAACAGCCATGTCGTCCCGATTCGCACCGGGGCTACGGCGAGCTCCACCGGAAACTCGCTGCCGTCGCGCCGCAGCGCGGTCAGCTCGATGCGCTGGTTGAGAATGGGTCCCTCGCCAGTCGCGAGGAATCGGCGCAGCCCAGCCGCATGAGCCTCGCGATGGGCGGGCGGTACGATGATGTCGGCGAGGCGTTGCCCCAGAACCTCCCCCTCGGTCCATCCGAACATGGACTCGGCTTGTTGGTTCCAGGTCGTGACGCGACCCGTGTCATCCATGGCGACGTGGGCGTCGAGCGCCGAGTGGAGGACGGCTTTGAGCCTGGCCTCCGAGGCGCGCAACGCCTGCTCGGCGCGGGTGCGCTCGATTGCCGCCTCGACCTGCGTCGCTACGAATTGGAGCATCTCCTTGTGGTGCTCCTCGTAGCGCACTCCCGCGGTGTAGGTCTGCACGGCAAGCACACCGACGGTACGGTCTCCCTGTTTGAGGGGCACGCCCAGCCAGTCGACTGAGGCGGTACCAACGGATTCGACCGCGCCGAGGTAATCGAGGTCCAGCTGGGACTCCGGCTTCACCAGCAGTGGTCGGCCCGTGCGCAGCACGTACTCGGTGATGCCGCGCCCGGGATGGCGGGGTGCGGGCGGGGGATCGACTTCGTCGACAAAGTATGGAAAGGTGACGAGGTCGGTCGCCTCGTCGTACAACGCAATGTAGAAGTTCTTGGCCGGCATGAGCTCGCTGACGATCTGGTGGATCGTGGGGAGCAATTCCTCGAGTCGCGTCACGCTCATCGCCACCTGGGCGATGCGATAGGTCGCGGCCTGCAGTTGCCGCGCACGCGCCTGCGCTTCCCGGCTGCGCTTGACGTCGAGCGCCCGCAGTACGGCGGGGCCGAGGCGATACAGGTGGTCCTTGACGACGTAGTCCACCGCCCCTGCCTGCAGGTATTGCACGGCGGGCTCGTCTCCCAGCCGTCCGGTCACGACGATGATCGGCGTTTCCGGCGCGAGCTGCTGCCCGAGTTCGAGCGCGTCCTGCGCCGCGAACGTGGGCAACGAATGGTCGGTCAAGATGACGTCGGGGACGAAATCGCGCAGCGCCGCGACCATTCCCTCGCGCGTGTCGACCCGCAGGAACGTGCACGAGACGTCGACCCGGCGAATCTCGCGCTCCTCGAGCTCGGCGTCCTGTGGATTGTCCTCGATGATGAGGATGCGAGTCGTCGCGGCCACAGTGCTCAGGGACCTCGGGGTGGCGGCGGGGTCCGATTCATGAGCAGCCAGTAGAGGCCGAGCTGCTGCGCTGCCTTGGTGAATTCGACGAAGTCGACCGGTTTGCGGACGTAGCTGTTCGCGCCCAGGCTGTACCCGTCGATGATGTCACGCTCCTCGTCCGAGGAGGTCAGGATCACCACCGGTAACAGCCTGGTGCGCTCTTCCGAGCGGATGCGCTGCAACACCTCCATGCCGTTGACCTTGGGCAGCTTGAGGTCGAGCAGCACCACAGCCGGCAGGTCAGGCGTCGCGGGGCGGCCCTTGGCACCAAAGAGATAATCGAGGGCCTGGACCCCGTCCTGCGCCACGACGACGTCGTTGGTGATGTTGTGACTCTTGAGCGCCCGCATCGTCAAGGCGATATCGTCGGGATTGTCCTCCACGAGCAGAATCTTTCCGGGGTTCACTCGAGCCTCCCATCACAGCGTGAAGTAGAATGTTGCGCCCTGATCGACCACGCCCTCGGCCCAGATTCGGCCGCCGTGCCGGGTGATGATGCGCCGGACCGTAGCGAGCCCCACGCCGGTGCCCTCGAATTCGGCGGTGGAGTGCAGGCGTTGGAACACGCCGAATAACTTGTCGGCATACTTCATATCAAAACCGGCGCCATTGTCCTTGATCACGAACACGCGACCACCGTTTTCGTCCACCGCCGTGAATTCCACGCGCGGCTGCGGCTGTTTCCCGGTGTATTTCCAGCCATTGCGCAGGAGATTGTCGAGCACGACACGGAGCAACCGCGCATCCCCCTCGGCCTCGAGACCCGAGGCGATTGCGAATTCCACCTCACGGTCCGGGGTCGTCCGCTGGATATCGGCGATGATGTCCCGGGCCATGCCGCTCAAGTCCACGCGCTCGGTGCGCATTTCCGCCCGTGTGACGCGGGCCAGCTTCAACAGATCGTCGATCAGCGTCGCCATGCGCTGGCTCGCGGCCCGGACGCGCTGCAGCGAATCCCGTCCCGCTTCGTCCAGCTGCGCCCCGTAATCCTCCAGGAGCACCTGGCTGAATCCGTCGATGCTGCGGAGCGGCGCGCGCAGGTCGTGCGAGACGGAGTAGGCGAAGGCGTCGAGCTCGTTGTTGGCGGCAAGGAGCTCCGCCGCATTACGCCGCAGCGCTTCATTGCGCTGCTCGAGTTCCCCGGTGCGCTCCGCGACCCGCTGTTCCAGCTTCATCGCGTGCTGTTGCAGCTCCGTCTTTTGCTCCTCGATCCGGCCGAGCATCTGGTTGAAGGCGTCGGTCAGCGTGCCCAACTCGTCCGCGCCGAACTTGGGGGCCCGCACGGAATAGTCCTGGTGTGTCGAGGCAGCGGTCGCGGTCTGGGCGAGCGCGAGGATCGGTGCTGAGATCCGTCCTTGCAGGGCGGCGGCCAGGGCATACGCGGCCAGCATCGCGATCGCGAGGACGACGATGGCGATGACGCCGGAAAGCCGGAGGGCGTCCGATACGGCTTTCGTGTCCGACGCGATGTAGAGAGTCCCCAACCGGTCGTTCCCTCCCTGCGCCACGGGCGTAAACCCCACGAGACGGCCTCCCTCGAAGCGGTAGCCGTCCGGCTGCGGCGCTGCAGGGATCAGATCGGCGGTGGCAGCTGCCGGATAGGTCGCGAGCACCCGACCGTCCCGGCCATATAGCGCCGCGGCAACCATATGCGGGTCGTACTTCAGGGCAGCCAGGATTTCTCTGGCGTCCGCCTCGTTCGCAAACGCCAGGGCGGCGGTGCTGTTGGCGGCAAGAATGCGGGACCGTGTGGCCAATTGACTCTGCATCGTCTGACGGAACGTCACGACCTCGTAGGTTACGAACGCGGCCGACGTCAGGAGGAGGACCAGACCGCTGATCAAGAGGAGGATCGCCGTCAGCTTCCGCTTGATTGGCCAGTCACGGATCGCCATGCTCAGCGTTTTGGTGTGCTGACGATTTCGGCTACGCGGAGCAGCTTCGAGCTGATGATGACGTTGGCGGCTTGCGCCGCCTCGAGGTTGATCCGCAGACGGATACGGTTCTTGTCACTGACAAACTGAATCATCCCTCCCCGCTCCGCAAAATCGTCGCCGTCGCTCACCGTCAGGACAGGACGGTTCTGGACAGCCGCGAGAATCTGCTCGACCCGCTCGTTCTCCGACCGGCTAATGAAGAGAATGTTGCACCCCTCGATGTCCCTCAGCTGCCGAAAGCGACGGATCTCGAATGGCCGCTCGCCGAGACGTTCCCCACGGACGGTCTCATCCAGGATGGCGCCGAAGGGGTCATCTCCAAGGATGCCGATAAGCAGTGGCGCCCGGGGGTCCTGTGCGGCCATGGGCCGCCAATCGACAAACTGGGCGAAGTTGAACAGGAACACGGCCTTCACCTGGTACTCGGAAGCTCTCGGGCTTTGGACGAGGAGCAGCGCGGATGTCAGGGCCGTGACCGCTGTCAAAAATGCCATTGCGCCATCCCATACACTCCGCGTTCGATGCCGCGACGCGCGGCGGGCGTGCCGAACTCCGCGTGGTGCTGGTGCAACAGATTTCGGCCGGCAAGTGACAGCTCAAGCGCAGCGACCGGCTGCCAGCCGACCCGCGCATCCAGCTCGGTGTACGCGGGCAGCTGCTGGTTAGCGATAGCGCCGAGATAGCGGAACCCGCCGTCCAGAATCCACTGAGCGCCCAGGCGCAGCGACGAGCGCAGGCTCAGCTGTCGATCGGGAGTATGCGACTCTGCGGCGCCTCGGCTCCTATCGGTGCTGCCGGGATTGGGCCAGATGTGGACGCGTAACTCGGTATAACCGGCGCGCACTTGCCAATCATCTGTGATGCCATAGCTCGCGGTCGCCTCGGCGCCAAACGACTCGCCGTGCTGACCGTTCGAGATAACGATCGGGGTGGGGTTGGGGGGATTGACCTGCTCTAGGCTGCGGAGGCCGTGGTAGCGGCTGTAGAAGCTCGCCAATGCGAGCACCAACGCGCCCTGCTGATGGCGATATCCCAGCTCGTACGCCAGCTCGTTCTCGGAGCGGAAGTCCGGGCCGCCGGCAAGGAAGTAGGGAGGCTGACCGGGCGCGTACAATTCCCGGTCGATGCGCGACGGCGTTCGCACCGCGCGCGAAACCGCCGCCCACAGCGTGCGGGACGGGCTGAATGTCCAATTCACGCGGCCGCTCGGCTGGATCTCAAACCCGGTGTAGTCGTTGTGCTCGATCTTGGTGCCCAGCGTGACGTGAAGCCGATCGGACGCAAGAGCGATCTCATCCTGGGCGAACGCGGTGAACCACTGTCGTGCCACGTGAGGCGGCAAGAAAGCCAACGCCGTGTCGTTGACGACGCGATCGTTGATAAGCCGGTAACCGACTCCCCACACCACGTTGTGGCGCGCGTGCACGGCGGCGCGCTGTTGTACGTCGATATCGTAGATGTCGAGATCTTCACCAAAGGTGCCCGGAATATCCCGGTGCGTACGATCGTAGTAGGCCTGCAGCGTGAGATCAGACTTGGCGGAAAACGGATGCGTCCATTTTGCCGTCACATTCCCACCGCTGACGCCGATGTGGCCAGGGCTCGCTTGGGCGATGCGCCCATCGTACCAATCGCCATGGAGGCTGAGACGGTTGCTGTCGGGCGTATCCCAGTCCAGACGAAATCCTCCCTGTCCCATGTGCCAGCCATCGGGAGCGGCTTGCCCGTTCGGGAGCAACGTGGGATCACGACTGAAGGCCTTGCCGTAGATCCGATAATTGCCGTGCGCGCCGACCTCGCCGCCGTAGCGGGCGGACCCCGAGCCCCGCAGCTCGCTGCCGCCACCGCCCGTGACCAGGAGTCCCCCCGTCTCTTTGGCGTCCTTCGTGATCACGTTGATCACGCCATTGACCGCGTTTGCGCCCCACAGCGTTGCCCCAGGTCCGCTGATGACCTCGATCCGATCAACATCGGAGAGGAGGACGTCCTGCACATCCCAAAACACGCCCGAGAACAGCGGTGTATAGACAGTCCTCCCATCGATGAGGACCAGCAGTTTGTTGGCGGTAGTGCTGTTGAACCCACGGGCGCTGATGGCCCATTGCCGCGCATCGACTTGCGCCACCTGCAAATTCGAGGCGAGGCGCAGCGCTTCTGGAAGGCTGGTTGCGCCGGACTGGCGAATGTCGTCTTGCGTGATGACCTGGATCGCCGACGGCGTTTTGAACAAACGTTGCGGACGCAGAGCGACGGACATAACCTCGACGTTCATCAACTGATCGAGGCTGAGGCGCTTCAACGCCTCCACGGAATCGCGTTGCTGAGCGCGTACGGGGAGTGCCCAGACGACGGTAGAAACAGTAATGAGGAAGAGCGTGCGTGTGGGGGTCATGCACTGTCCTTCCTGACGGGACGCAGGCGGAACTCGCGAAAGTGTGTCCCCACAATAGGCGAACTCGAGCGACCGGACCTGTCAGTCGTTGTCCCGACGCCGCATGAGTCTTCACCTACACTATGCTATCCTTTGATATTTCAACGATCTTAATCCTTACTTATGATCGTCAATAGTGGCATCGCCTTAGGAGGAAAGGAGGCCGAGGCTGTGGCAGCGGATCGCGAAGATCTCCTGGATATCAAGCAGGCCGCGCAGTTCCTCAACGTCAGCGAGACCTCGTTGCGGCGCTGGACCAACGACAGTCGGCTGGCGTGCTTTCGCGTCGGTCGCAAGCGCGAGCGTCGGTTCCGTCGCGCCGATCTCTTGGCCTTCCTCGAGACCCAGCCGGTCGAGGGGAGTCATCGCTGCGGGCTCTATCAGAGCGATCAGGGAGGGGCTGCACAGGCCGCCGCCTTTCTGGGTGAAGGTCTGCGTCCAGGCACGGTATCCTATGTCGTGGCGACGCCACCAGCGCGGGAACGGCTCCTGGCTCAGCTCGAGTCTCGCGGCGCCTCCCCGCGCGCGGATCTGCAAGCCGGCCGCTTGGTCCTCGTAGATCCTGCGGCGTCTGCCAGTGGACA
>WNEY01001329.1_pt1 | contig 17317 bp, 15 predicted proteins | sample 5400531 | NCBI WGS metagenome assembly WNEY01 (sample SAMN13153338, study PRJNA577476) | soil metagenome | isolation source: 200 cm saprolite under Douglas fir tree site 1 | place: USA:California | collected 2015-04-18
AACCGGCCCTGCTTGCCCTTCAGCATGTCGGAGAGCGACTTGAGCGGACGGTTGCCCGGCCCAGTCACGGAGCGGCCGCGGCGGCCGTTGTCGAACAGCGCGTCTACGGCCTCCTGCAGCATCCGCTTCTCGTTGTTGACGATGATCTCGGGCGCGCCGAGGTCGAGCAGCCGCTTGAGGCGGTTGTTGCGGTTGATGACACGCCGGTAGAGGTCGTTGAGGTCGCTCGTTGCGAAGCGACCGCCATCGAGCTGCACCATCGGCCGCAGCTCCGGCGGAATGACCGGCACGGCCTCGAGGATCATCCACTCGGGACGGTTCTCCGAGGTGATGAACGCGCTCACGACCTTGAGACGCTTGATCGCGCGCTGCTGCTTCTGACCCTTCGCCGTGGCGACCGTCTCGCGCAGCGAGGCAGCCTCGGCCTTGAGATCGAGATCCTTGAGCAGGTCGCGGATCGCCTCCGCGCCCATGCCGCCGCGGAAGTAGACGCCGAACCCGTACGGGGACCCGAATCGGTCCTTCAGCTCGCGGAAGAGCTGCTCGTCGTTGACGATGAGCTTCGGCTCGAGGTCCTTGAACAGAAGCCACGTCTGCTCCAGGCGGTTGACGGAGTCGACCGATGCATCGCGTGCGTCGCCCCGGCGCGACTCGATGTCGAGGTACATCTCGCGAACCTTCAGGGCCCACTGGATGATGGCGTCGAGGTCTTCCTTCCGGATCTTCCCGTCCGTCCGGAGACAGAGGTCGTTGGTCAGCTCGCGAATGTCCTGCTCGCCATCCCACGTGTCGACCACGTCGGCGAGGAGCGCGTTACCCAGGTCGCGCGAGCGGTCGAGGTTCTTCATGTCGACGCCCGCGACGAACTTGGCGTCCTCCTCGGCGATCTCCTCGCCGTCGAGGAGCGCGTCCAGGATGCGGTTGATGTGCTTCGAGATCGCGCCCTTCTTCGCGCCGGTCGCCTTCGCCTGCTGCTTGAAGAGCGGCTCGAGACCCTTGAGGATCTGCTCGGCGGCGGCGGCGACGTTCTCGAGCTCACGCGGGGTGAGCTTGCGGTCGTCACGGATCGCCGCGTTGCGGACTAGCTCGCGGATCTTCTTCGAGTCCTCGGTCGTGATCTGCCCGACGAGGTCGGGGAACATCTTGCCGGCGAGGTCGCGCGCTTCCTCGAGCGGCGGCATCGCCTGCTCCTCGGCCCAGTTCGACAGGCCGCGCGCCCAGAAGTCGTCGTCCTCGTCGAAGCCCTTGTCCTTGCCCTTCGCGAAGTAGTCGCGGCGCCGCTTGAGGCGGTCCTCGAGCGCCGCGAGCGCCTCCTCGCGGTCGACCTCGATGCGCTCGGCCTCGGCCTTGACCTTGTCCTCGAGGTCGTTCAGGTCCTTCTTCCGCGCGGCGACGTCGACCGCGGTCACGATCGAAGCGGCGAAGTAGAGGACCTTCTCGAGCTCGCGCGGGGCGATGTCGAGCAAGTAGCCGATGCGGCTCGGCACACCCTTGAAGAACCAGATGTGCGAGACGGGCGCGGCCAGGTCGATGTGACCCATGCGCTCACGCCGGACCTTCTGGCGCGTCACCTCGACGCCGCAGCGCTCGCAGATGATGCCCTTGTAGCGGACGCGCTTGTACTTGCCGCAATAGCACTCCCAGTCCTTGGTCGGACCGAAGATGCGCTCGCAGAAGAGACCGTCGCGCTCGGGCTTGAGCGTGCGGTAGTTGATCGTCTCCGGCTTCGTGACTTCACCGGAGGACCAGTCGCGAATCTGCTTGCTGGACGCAAGCCCGATGCGAATGGCGTCGAATTCGTTGATGTCGATCATGCGCTTTCGCCTCCGGCGAAACCGCTAACTGTGTTTGTCATCAATCTCCCTGTTCGTTCCCTTAGAGCCCGTTCAGTTTGAGGAATGAGCGGCCGGCTCATTCCTCAAGTTCCAGTTCGCCTTCTGCAAGTGCCGGTGCTTCGTCGGCTTCGCCGTCGCCGGTATCGGCGTCGCCGTCGGGCGCGACCTCGACGTCCGTCAGGTCGCCGAGCGCCTCGTCGTTCGGAAGCGCCAGCTCGCCGTCCTGATCGACCCGCTCCTGGCCCTCCTCGGCTTCCTCGGCCGTGGGCTGGCGTCCGACGGCGCGCAGTGAGCCGGGCGAGAGATCGATGCCGAGCTCCTCTGCAGCGCGCAGCAGCTCGTCGTCCTCCTCGCGCACCTCGACGGTCGTGCCTTCGTCGGAGAGCACGTTGACGTCGAGCGCGAGGGACTGCATCTCCTTCAGCAGCACCTTGAAGCTCTCGGGGATGGACGGCTCGGCGATGTTCTCGCCCTTGACGATCGCCTCGTACGCCTTGACGCGTCCGACCGTGTCGTCGGACTTGATCGTCAGCATCTCTTGCAGCGTGTACGCGGCGCCGTAGGCCTCGAGGGCCCACACCTCCATCTCGCCGAACCGCTGGCCGCCGAACTGCGCCTTGCCGCCCAGCGGCTGCTGGGTGACGAGCGAGTACGGACCGGTCGAACGGGCGTGGATCTTGTCGTCGACGAGGTGCAGCAGCTTCAGGATGTACATGAAGCCGATCGTCACCTTCGACTCGTAGGGCGCTCCGGACTTGCCGTTGAACAGGCGCACCTTGCCGGACACCTTGCGGCCGACCGGGCGGTTCTGGTCGACGACGAACTTGATCGGCGAGTCGGGGTTCGCCTTCACCCACGAGACGAGCGCCTCGTCGACGTCCTCCTCGGTCGCGCCGTCGAAGACCGGCGTCGCCACCGAGTGCGGATTGTCAGCCGCGATCGGCTTGTTCGACATCCCGTTCGGCCCCGCGCCTTCCTCGGCGAAGACGCCGTGCGCCGCCGCCCAGCCGAGGTGCGTCTCGAGGATCTGGCCGATGTTCATCCGGCTCGGCACGCCGAGCGGGTTGAGCACGACGTCCACGGGTCGGCCGTCCTCGAGGAATGGCATGTCCTCTTCGGGCACGATCTTCGCGATGACGCCCTTGTTGCCGTGGCGGCCGGCGAGCTTGTCGCCCTCCGCGATCTTGCGCTTCTTCGCGACGTAGACGCGAACGAGCTCGTTCACGCCCGGGGAGAGGTCGTCTCCCGACTCGCGCGAGAACGTCTTGACGTCGATGACCTTGCCGCCCTCGCCGTGCGGGACCTTGAGCGAGGTGTCGCGCACCTCGCGCGCCTTCTCCTTGAAGATAGCGCGGATCAGCTTCTCCTCGGCCGTGAGCTCGGTCTCGCCCTTGGGCGTGACCTTGCCGACGAGCAGGTCTCCTGAGCCGACCTCGGCGCCGATACGGACGACGCCGCGGTCGTCGAGGTCCTTGAGCGACTCCTCCGAGCGGTTCGGGATGTCGCGCGTGATCTCTTCGTCGCCGAGCTTCGTCGAGCGCGCGTCGATCTCGTACTCGTGGATGTGGATGGAGGACAGGACGTCCTCCTTCACCAGCCGCTCCGAGATGACGATCGCGTCCTCGAAGTTGTAGCCCTCGAACGGCATGAAGGCGACGAGCAGGTTCGCGCCGAGCGCGAGCTCGCCCATGTCGGTCGAGCTGCCGTCGGCGAGCACCTGCTCCGCCGTGACCTTGTCGCCGAGCGACACGATCGGCTTGTGGTGGATCAGCGTGCCCTGGTTCGAGCGCATGAACTTCGTCAGCGGGTACTCGTCCTTGCCGTCCTTGGTCTCGACGGTGATGTGTCCCGCGTCGACGTCGATGACCGTGCCGGCCCGATGCGACAGGACGACGTCACCGGTGTCGATCGCTGCTCGATACTCGAGGCCGGTGCCGACGATCGGCGCCTGGGCGATCATCAGCGGCACGGCCTGCCGCTGCATGTTCGCGCCCATCAGCGCGCGGTTTGCGTCGTTGTGCTCGAGGAACGGGATCAGCGCCGTCGCCACCGACACGATCTGGGCAGGCGCGACGTCCATGTACTGAATGTCCTTCGGGTCGGCCGTGACGGCCTCGCCTTCGCGTGAGCGGCAGAGCACCTGCTTGTCGTGGAAGCGGCCGGTCTTCTCGTCGACGATCGCACTCGCCTGCGCGATCGTGAACTGGGCCTCTTCGGCGGCGTCGAGATAGATGATCTCGTCCGTCACCTTGCCGCCGACGACCTTGCGGTACGGGGTCTGGATGAAGCCGAACTCGGACACCGTCGCCATCGAGGCGAGGGAGCCCATCAGGCCGATGTTCGGGCCCTCCGGCGTCTCGATCGGGCACATGCGCCCGTAGTGCGTCGGGTGAACGTCGCGCACCTCGATCGGCGCGCGCTCGCGCGTCAGCCCACCCGCGCCGAGCGCCGACAGGCGGCGGCGGTGGGTCAGGCCGGCCAACGAGTTCGTCTGGTCCATGAACTGCGACAGCTGCGATGAGCCGAAGAACTCCTTCATCGCGGCCACGACCGGCCGGATGTTGATGATCGTCTGCGGCGTGATCGTGTCGACGTCCTCCGTCGTCATCCGCTCGCGGACGACGCGCTCCATCCGGTAGAGCCCGACGCGGAACGCCTCCTGGATCAGCTCGCCGACGGTACGCAGCCGGCGGTTGCCGAAGTGCTCGTACTCGTCCAGTTCGGCGCGGATCGGATCGCGGTGGAGCACGATCGCGTCGGCCGCGTAGTCCTTCGAGTCCTCCGGGACGCCGAGCATGGTCGGCAGATCGACGAGCCGCTTGACGAGCGAGAGGATGTCCTCGGTCGTCAGCACACGGGTGTCGTCTGGGACGTTGACCTGGAGTCGCTGGTTGAGCTTGTACCGGCCGACCTTGGTCAGGTCGTAGCGCTTGGGATCGAAGAACAGCGCCTTGAGCAGGTTGCGCGCGTTGTCCAACGTCGGCGGCTCACCCGGGCGCTGCTTCTTGAACACCTCGATGAGTGCCTCCTCCTCGCGAGTGGAGGGATCCTTCTCGAGCGTGTTGACGATGTAGATCGAGTTGTTGAAGAGCTTGAGGATCGCCTCGTTGGACGAGGTGTCGAGCTTGAAGCCCGTCGTCGGATCCTCGTCCGGGAGCGCCCGGAGCAGGGTCGTGATCGGGAGCTTGCGCTTCCGGTCGATGCGGGCATAGACGATGCCCTTCTTGTCGATCTCGAGCTCCAGCCAGGAGCCGCGCGACGGCATCAGGTTCGCCGTGAAGACCTGCTTCGTGGCGTCCTTCGGCTCCATCAGGTAGGCGCCCGGGCTGCGGACGAGCTGCGTCACGATGACGCGCTCGGTGCCGTTGATGATGAACGTGCCCCACTCGGTCATCATCGGGAAGTCCCCCATGAAGACCGTCTGCTCGCGGATCTCGCCCGTCTCCTTGTTGACGAAGCGGACAGTCATCGAGAGCGGAGCCTGGTAGGTCAGGTCCTTCTCACGGCATTCCTTGATCGAGAACTGGGGCTCTCCGAACTTGTAAGCCCCGAACTCGACGGCGAGGGTGCCGGTGTAGTCCTCGATCGGCGAAATGTCGTCGATCGTCTCGCGAAGACCTTCGTCCAGGAACCATTGAAACGAGGCCTTCTGGATGTCAATCAGGTTGGGAAGGTCGAGGACATGCTTGAGGCGCGAGAAACTGGTGCGCGCGCTAGGCGCAGCGACCTGGGTCGTCAAGAGATGAAGCCTCCTCTAAAAATGTGGTACGAGAACTGGAACGGCGGGCGGACGGGCGTGGACACACGGAACAGCGGCGCAACCCGCCAGGGTACCGAACATGCGCGTGCCTGCGCAAGGGTAACCCTGCGGAATCCGCCGAGTGCTGGGGGGATGGTAGCGAAACCGTCCAGAAAACGCCAGAGGCGCCACAAGGGCGCCTCTGGGGCAGACGTCTCAGACGCCTACTTGATCTCGACGGTGGCTCCCGCTTCCTCGAGCTGGGCCTTGAGCGCGTCGGCCTCCTCCTGAGGCACGCCCTCCTTGACCGGCTTCGGGGCCGAGTCGACGACGTCCTTCGCCTCCTTCAAGCCGAGGCCCGTGATCGCCCGGACGACCTTGATCACCTGGATCTTCTGGCCACCGGCAGCCGTGAGGACGACGTCGAACGCCGACTTCTCCTCCGCGGCAGCCTCGCCACCGCCCCCTCCCCCCGGCGCTGCAATCGCGACCGGAGCGGCGGCGGTGATGCCCCACTCGTCCTCGATCTTCTTCTTCAGCTCGACGAGCTCGAGCACGGTCATCTTGCCGAGCTCGTCGAACACCTTGTCGGTCGCGCTAGCGGCCATTAGTTGTCCTCCTCTTCAGTTTCAGTTTCAGGTTCGGTTTCAGCGGGCTCTGCACTTTGTGGCTCTGAGCCACTTGCTGCTTCGGCGGCCTCCGGCGCCGCTTCGGTAGCGGGCTCCTCGGCAGTTTGCGCACTTTGTGGCTCTGAGCCACTTGCCTGCGCTCCCGACGTGTCGCCCTGCGCCTCGAGTTGCTCGATGCGGGCATCGATCAGGCCGTACAGGTCCTGCAACGGCGCCGTGAACAGGGCGACGATCCCCGTGAGCGGCCCGATGACCGCCGCGAGCACCTGACTGCGCAGGACGTCGAACGGCGGCAGCTGCGCGAGCGACTCGATCTCCGCGGCCTCGATCGGCCGGCCTTCGAGCACGCCCCCGCGGACTTCGAGCACCCGCGTCTCGCGGGCCGCGTCCACCAGGGCTTTCGCCACCGCGACCGGATCCCCGTCGGATTCCAGGAACGCGATCGCCGTCGGCCCCTCGAGCAGGGCCAGGAGCGTGTCCGACCCAGCGGCTTCAGCCGCGCGCCTCGTGAGCGTGTTCTTCACGATGGAAAAGCGTGCCCCGTGCTCGATCAGCTTCGAACGGAGCTCGTCGATCTGCGGCATGGTCAGCCCGCGGTAATCCGCGACGAGCAGCGTTTCCGTAGTGCGGAGCCGCTCGGTCAGCTCGGCGACCACTCGTTCCTTGTCCTCTTTCTTCACGTACTCACCTCCTCGAAACGAATCGAGCCCGCACACAGGCGGGCTCGCTGAAGGAGGAAAACCTCTTCACCGATCCACCTCGGGAAGGCCTCTGCGCTTTCGCGCTGCTTCCTGTCTCTGGCGACGGGCTTGTTGACTAAGCCGGAACTGCTTCTTGCTGTGACGCCTCCAAGTCTTCGAGAATGCCCCGAGTCTTTTGAGTGTCGACCCGGATCCCTGGGCTCATCGTAGTCGCGAAGGTGATCTGCCGGATGTAGCGGCCCTTCGCAGCCGCCGGCTTCGCCTTGACGATCTCGTCGAGGAGCGCCGCGTAGTTCTCGACGAGCTGCCGGTGGTCGAAGCTCTTCTTGCCGATCGCAACGTGGACGCACGCGCCGCGGTCCGTTCTGTACTCGAGCTTCCCCGCCTTGGCGTCGCGTACGGCCTTCGCCACGTCCATCGTCACCGTTCCGGTCTTCGGATTCGGCATCAGGCCGCGCGGCCCGAGGATGCGGCCGAGCTTGCCGACGTTCCCCATCTGGTCCGGCGTGGCGATCGCGACGTCGAAGTCTGTGAAGCCTTCCTCGACGCGTTTGGCCAGATCCGCCGAGCCGACGACGTCGGCGCCGGCCTCCTGCGCTTCCTTGGCCTTCTCGCCTTCGGCGAAGACGGCCACGGTCGCTTCCTTGCCGGTTCCGTGCGGGAGCATGATGGTGCCGCGGAGCTGCTCGTCGGCGTGCCGGACGTTCAGGCCGAGGCGGAAATGCACCTCGACGGTTTCGTCGAACTTCGCCGTCTGCATCTCCTTGAGCAGACGGACAGCCTCGGCGGGCGAGTACTCCTGCTCGCGGTCGAAAAGCGACTTCGCGTTCCGGTAGTTCTTGCCGTGCGCCATCAGAGAACATCCGTTTCGACGCCCATGGACTGTGCCGTGCCCGCGATGATTCGCATCGCCTGGTCGACGGTGCGCGCGTTCAGGTCGGGCATCTTCGTCTCGGCGATCGCGCGCACCTGGTCGCGGGTCAGCCGGCCGACCTTCTCGCGGTTCGGCTCGCCCGAGCCCTTCTCGATCCGCAGCGCCTCTTTGATCAGCACGGCGGCCGGCGGCGTCTTGGTGATGAAGTCGAAGGAGCGATCCTCGTAAACCGTGATCTCCACGGGAGTGATGCGGCCGTTCTCCTGCTGGGTCTGCGCGTTGAACGCCTTGCAGAACTCCATGATGTTGACGCCGTGCTGGCCGAGCGCAGGACCGACCGGCGGCGCCGGGTTGGCCTGCCCGCCGGGGATCTGCAGCTTGATGAGTGTCAGTACTTTCTTGGCCATCAGTCGAGCTTCTTGACTTGATCGAATGTGAGCTCCACCGGAACCTGGCGCTCGAAGATGTCCACGAGGACCTTGAGCTTCTGCTGGTCGGCGTTGACGTCGACGACCTCACCGTCGAAGTCGGAGAGCGGCCCGGAGGTTACCTTCACCGACTCGCCGAGGGAGAACTCGACCTGGGCGCGCGGTCGTTCCCCGTCGCCGCGGCCGGTGTGGAGGATCCGGTCGACCTCGTTCTGCGCCAGCGGGACGGGCTTCGCGCCGGCGCCGACGAACCCCGTGACGCCCGGTGTGTTCTTGACCACCGTCCAGGCCTCATCGGTCATGTCCATGTTGACGAGGACGTAGCCCGGCAGCACGCGCTTCTCCGTCTGCACCTTCTGGCCTTCCTTCGTCTCGATCACCTGCTCGGTCGGGACGACGACCCGGCGGAACTTGGGCGCCTGGTTCATGGACATGATCCGGTGCTCGAGATTGGTCTTCACCTTGTTCTCGTGCCCCGAATACGTGTTGATGACGTACCACTTGAACACTTAGATCAGCACGTCCTGAACGAGGCGTTTGAAGACGAGGTCGGCGCCGTAGAGGAAGATGCCCACGATCACGCAGGCGATCAGCACGACGACCACGCCCTGGATCAGCTGGTTCTGAGTCGGCCACTCGACCTTCTTCAGCTCGGCCCACGACTCGGCGACGAAACCTCTCACCGCGCCCCCGCGCGCGGCCCTCGGCTCGCGGGCCGGCTCGGGACGAGCGGCGTCGCGTGCCGTCGGGCGCCGAGGCGGCGCGGGAGGCCCGCCCGGAAGGGCGGCTTCGCTGCCCGGGCTCATCTGCTCCCGGCGGGCGCGACGCTGCGCACGGGTCTGGCGCGCCATTTAGCGCGTCTCCCGGTGCGCGGTATGGCCGCCGCACCAGCGGCAGTACTTGCGGACCTCGAGCCGGTCGGGCGTGTTCCGCTTCGACTTGGTGCTCATGTAGTTCCGCCGCTTGCACTCGTTGCAGGCGAGCGTGATTTTGTCTCGTACTCCAGTGGCCATTTCTGTCTCGAATTAGAGGAATGCGCACGCCGAGACAAGACCCGGGCCCGCGCGGAGAAGGAAGTGTAGCGAGCAGGAGCTAGGCCCGCAGGCCGCTAAAATAGAGGGCGTACGGGGCGGCGTAGCTCAGCTGGTTAGAGCAGCGGAATCATAATCCGCGTGTCGCAGGTTCGAGTCCTGCCGCCGCTATTCCAAGCGCAACGATCCGGCCGGCTCTGACTGGCCATGACGATCTGTTTTGCTGTTCCTCGCGCGCGCGTCACCCTATAAGGGCGTATAGACCCGGACCCGTTATTTGACGAGGCTGAGCATCTTGAACATCGGCAGGTACATCGCGATGACGATGACGCCGACCATCAGTCCGACCAGGATCATCATCAGCGGCTCGACGATCGACGTCAGCGACTGGATCGCCGCGTCGACCTCGTCCTCGTAGAAATCGGCGATCTTGCCGAGCATCTTCTCGAGTTCTCCCGTCTCCTCGCCGATCTTCACCATCTGGCTGACCATGGGGGGGAAGATCGGGTTGTCGACGAGGGGCTGGGCGATCGGAACGCCGGCGGAGACCTTGGTGCGGACGTCGCCGAGCGCTTCTTCGATCACCCAGTTGCCAGCGGTCTGACCGGTGATCTCGAGGGCCTGGATGATGTCCACGCCTGCGGAGACGAGCGTCGAGAGCGTGCGCGAGAAGCGGGCCATGGTCACCTTCAGGACGACCTGGCCGATCTTCATCGGGATCTTGAGCTTGATGCGGTCCCACTTCTGCCGACCCGGCTCCGTTTTCTTGTACTTCTTCAGGCCGAAGATCAGAAGACCGACCGCCGGGAAGATGATGTAGTACTTGGTTCGGAGGATGTCCGACGCGGTCACGACGTACTGCGTCAGCGTCGGCAGCTGGCCGCCGAGCTGGCCGAAGATCTTGACGAACACCGGGACGAGAAACATCAGCAGGCCGGTGAGGACGAGGGTCGCGAACACCAGCACCATCGTCGGGTAGAGCATCGCGCCTTTGACCCTGCGCTTGATCTGGGTCGACTTCTCGATCTGGTACGCCACGCGGTCGAGCACCTCGTCCAGGATTCCCGCGGCCTCGCCGGCCTCGACCATCGATACGAACAGCCGGTCGAAGATCTTCGGGTGCCGGTGCATCGCCTGCGACAGGAGCAAGCCGCCTTCGACGTCGGCGCGGAGCTCCTTGACCACCAGGGCGAAGTACTTGTCGTCGGTCTGCTGCTCGAGAATCACGAGCGCGGCGACTACGTTCAGACCGGCCTCGATCATGGTCGCGAACTGCCGCGAGAAGATCTGGAGAGTCTTCGGCTTGACCTTCTTGAAGACGTTCCGCGCACTGTCGTCGCCTGAGGCGGCAAGCTCATCCAGGCTGCTCGCCAGCAAGCCCCGGACACGCAGCTGCTCCCGGGCCCCCGCCAGATCGGGCGCGTGGATCTCCCCGGTCAGCTCGAGGCCGGAGGCGTTGATCGCGGAATATGAGAATGCAGCCACAGTCGTCCCTCTGAAGGGCTATCGGCAGGGGGGTTCAGGCTCTAAAGCGGGATGCCGATAGCTGACACGTGCATCTGCGCGCGCGCGACGAGAGCGGCTTCGGCATGCTCGAGCTCCTCATGGCAATGGTCATGCTGAACGTCGGCATCCTCGCCGTCGTCGCCGCGTTCTCATCCGGCAACGCAGCGCTGTACCGGGCGAACCGAACCTCCACCGCCGGCGCCCTGGCGAACAAGCAGATGGAGTACTACCGAGGCCTCAAGTACGACAACATCCTCTTTGTGACCGGCGAATGGACCTCGGCCCTCGCCGACTCCACCTACACGGCCGACACGGTCTACACGCAGAACATGCTGAACCCGGTCGCGCCCAAGGCTCTCGTCGGCACCGTGACCACGTGCCCGGCCAACGTCACGGCCGCTGCCTGCGATCCGAGCTACACGACTACGGGCGCTGATCACCGCTCCTATCGGATCGACACGTATCTCTATTTCGACACGCCGACCTCCGGGAATCAGCTGAAGGCGATCACGGTCGTCGTGCGCAACCCGGACAGCCTGACGCGTCCACTGGCCCGTGTTTCGTCGACCTTCGATCCGTCGACCGGTCAGGTTACCCCGCCGCCGTGATCGGTCAGGTTACGGAGTCGCCGGCGGGAGAGTGACCGTCGTCGACGTCGTGCTGGTGCCGGTGCCACTTGTATTCCCGCTGGTTGCCGTGCCCGCCGGCACTGCAGTCCCGAGGGGCCTCAGAATCAGCGTGTAACGCGTGCCGTCGGCGGTGTTCATCAGCGTCACGGGCTTGTTCTCTCGCAGCGTGACAGTCGGAGCGCCCGTCGCGTATGAGCCTCCGGCGATCGAGATCGTCGCCGTGTGCGCGGTCACCGACACGAGGTGGAAGAGGGGAACAACCGTCGGATCGGTCGCCGACGGCTGCGGGAAGTCGGTCTTCGTGGCAACCGTGTAGAGCGTCCCGTTCACCGAGATGACTGCACTGCCCGGCACCGGGGCCTTGCCGGGGGTCGGGAGGCCCGAACCGCCCTTGCCTCCGCTCGACCCGCTGCCGGAAGACGGCGACGAGGTCTGCGCGTCGCTGAGCTGTTGCGCGAACGGATCCTTGCTCGCGAAGAGGCTGAAGGACGCGAGCTGGCCGTCCTGCACGGTAGGTGCGGAGGCGACGAGCGCGCCCGTCGAGTCGGTCGTCGTCGCACCCGGTGCCTGAGCGCCGCCCAAGGTGGGCGCGGCGAGCGTGGGCGTACTGGTGGGAGTCGTCGTGGTCGTGGCCGAGCGCACGGGCGCTGCCGGGGTCTTGAGCATTTTCATGACCCGGGGAACCTGGAAGGCCATCACACCGAGGAAAGCCACACCGAGCACGGCCAGGACGATCTTCTGCTTCTTCTCTTTTGCCTTGAGCGGATCGACGTGCTTCTTGGCCATTAGGGAGCTCCTGTCGCCGACGCGCCGCTCGGGGCCGTATCGGTCGTGGTCGCGGTGGTGGTCGCCGCAGTCGTCGTCGTAGTCGGAGTCGTCGGGATCACCACGGGAGGAGCGCCTGATCCGTAGACGAACGCGTCGATGACGAGGGTGGCCTGGATCTGCGGGAACTTGAGCGTGCTCTCGTTGAACGTCAGCGTGTCGACGGAGAACAGGCGCCCGGTTGCGTCGAGGCGTCCAGCGTGCACAGACACGAGAGAACGCAGCCGGTAGAGGAAGTCAGCCAGGTTGTAGAAGTTGCCCTGGAACGTGACGGAGATCGGCAGCACCATGTAACTCCCGATCGGAGCGCTTGCCTGCGGCGAGATGGAGTCAAAGCGGATGCCGGTATCGCGGGCAAGCTGGCTCAACTCGAGGAGCAGGTCGGGCATGTCCGTCCGGTCTGGCATTGCCTTCGCCAGCCGGTAGACGTCGGCAACCTCGATCTTCGGCGCCGCCCGCGCAGCAGCGACCTGCTGGTGGTACGCGTCGATCTTCGCCTGGACCTCGGTTTCCTGTGTCTTCAGGGCGGTCACCTTTCCGCCCTGCGGATGCACGAGCAGGAACCAGCCCGCGAGGCCGAAGACGAGGATTGCGCCGACAATGATTCCGATCAAGGCGGCGGGGTCGAGTGCCTTGAAGCGTTTCACGATCGTGTTCATGTCGATCTTCATGTGCCCGGAGCTCCGGAGACCTTGATGTCGGCGGCGATCGAGAAATCGACGACGTCCTGCCCACCGACCTTCGACAGGGTCGAGCTCAGCAGCTGTACGTTCGTCAGGTCGGGCACGACCTGCAGCCGGGAGAGCAGCCGCGCGACGCCGTCGTGCGAATAGGTGCGGCCCTGGATCGTGAACTGAGAGGGAGCGCCTCCTGCGACACTCGTCGCGACGTTCGTGACCGGCGAGATCGGCGACTTTGCAGTCAGCGACGTCAGCCAGACATCCTCGGGCAGGACGAGCGAGAACTCACGAAAGACCCGGTCCCACGCGACGCGGCTGGTCAACGCAGTGCTCAGTGCGGTCACGCGGGCGCTCTGCTCGCCTGCGAGCTGCTGCTGTGCCGCGGACGGCCCGGCCGGGGGCGGCGGCAGCGCCTGGTAAGTGCGATTCAGGTCGTCGAGCTTCCGCTGCTGGGCTGCGATCTTGCCGCTGCCTATCATGAACATTGCGCCGAGGACCGCTGCGACCAGAACTCCGGAGCACGCGCCGATGAGGACCGGCAGGCTCTCCTTCTTGATCGTGCGCTGCCCTGTATCTCGCGGCAGCAGGTTGACGGCACGCATCGGACTAGTCCTCGATCCCGAGTCCGATTGCGACAGCGAGCGAGCCGATCTGCTCGGGCTGGCCGACCTTCTTCGAAACCTTCATCCGTGCCAGCGGATCGCCGACGCGAACGTGCACGCCGATCAGGCGCTCGAGCTCGCCGGCGAGGCCGGGCAGGTGGACGGTGCCGCCGGTCAGCACGATCTCGCCGATGCCAAGCGAGCCGGGTTGGTTCTGGTAGTACTGGAGCGAGGAGACGAGCTCGCGCGCGAACGTCTGGATTGCCCTGCGCATCGCGTCTCGTGCCGCTTTCGCCTGATCGGCCGTGATGCCGTCGGGGACCATCTCGTCCATCAGGGAGAGCGCGCGCTTCGTGGCCTCGACTTCGGAGGGCGCCGCGTCGACGGACCGCGCAATCGCCACGTTGAGCGCGGAACCGCCCCATTCGAGGACGCGCGTGAACTCGCAGACGCGTCCATCCGAAACGGCAAAGGTCGAGCGCTCGTGCCCGATCGCGACCACGACGAGGGCGGCAGTCGCATCCGTGCCGACGCCTTCCTGCGGCGCCTGCAGCGCCCGCAACAGTGCGAATGCCTCGAGGTCGATCCCGACGAGGCTGATGCCCGCCTTCTTGCACGCGTCGACGTAGCGGTCGATCAGCTCGCGATACGCAACGACGAGCAGGACGCGCTTGGTCGGTTGACCGTCTTCGTCGACGCCTTCGCCGAGCACCTGATAGTCGAGCACCGCCTCGTCGATCGGGATCGGCAGCGTTTCCTGCGCGCGGAATCTGATCGCGTTGGCAAGTTGCTTCTGGTCCTCGATGCCGGCGATCTCGAAGGTGCGGACGCCGATTCTGTTGTTCGCGATCCCCAGCCGCACGCCCTTCTTCGGCAGGCCATGCTTCTCGAAGAAATCCTTCAGCGCTTCGGAAAGGGCATCGGGATCGCGCAGCTCTCCGCCGACGATGATGCCCGGGGCAAGCGGTTCGCGCGCGACCTGCAGCAACTCGGCGGAGCCGTTATTCGAGACGCGCGCCGCAGCCAGCTGGGACGCGCCGATCTTCAAGCCGACGAGACGCCCCTTGGCGTTGCCACGCTCGGCTTTCACCTTCGGAGTCTTCTGCTTGCGCTCCTTCGGCTGCTTCGGCTCCTTCGGCTCTTTGGTCTTCGGGGCGCGCTCGGCCTTCACCTTCAGGGCCTTCTGCTTGCGCTCCTTGACAGGCTTGTCGCCCTTCTTGCCGCCGAGTGAAAGCTCCTTCTTCCAGAACGGCACCTTCGGCGCGTCGCCGACTATTGGCGGCAGATCTGCCGCGGCAACGGGTGGATGGACGACTTCAGAGGGCATCGGAACACTCGCGGCCAGAGCTTCCGCGGCAGGTGCGGGCGGCATGACCGGCGGCGCGTCCCAGGGCTCGGCGGGAGCTTCGACCTCGACGCTCGCGAGCGCCTCGGCACCAATCGGCTCCTCGGCGACGGATTCTTCGACGGCAACGGGCTCGGCGGCCTCTGCGACGAGCTCTTCGTTCGCAACAGACGCTTCTTCAGCAACAGGCTCTTCGTCGGCGACCAGCTCGGCCTTCGGCGCGCGGCTGAACGAAACCTCCTTCTTCCAGACCTTCTCCTCCGCCGCCGGCTCGGGGCCAGAATCAGAGAGATCCTCCTCCTCGGCCACATGCTCTTCGACTGCGACGGGCTCTTCCGCAACCGTCTGATCAGCGGGGACGGGCTCCTCTTCGGCAACGGGCGGATCGGTCGCGTCCTTCTCGGCGACAGGCTCGGCCTCCGGCTTGCGGCTGAACGAAACTTCCTTCTTCCAGACCTTCTCTTCGTCTGCCGGCTCGGGACCAGACTCGGAGAGACCCTCGGACGGAGCCGTTGCTTCCACGACGACGGGCTCGCCGTCAACCGGCTGGTCGTGCGAGGAGGTCTTCGGGCCGAAGCTCACTGCCCTTTTCCAGACGGGCTCCTCCGTGACTTCCGGCCCCCCCGCGGAAAGTTCTTCGCTGACCGGCTCCTCGGCGACAGGCTCTTCGACGACAGGCGAGTCCGCGGCAACGTCGTCCTCGACGGCGTCCGCCTTCGGTTTCCGTTTGAACGAAAGCTCCTTCTTCCACATGGACGTGGGCTTCTCGTCAGTTGCCGGCGACTCGTCCGGGTCGGCCTGCTTCTTGGGCTTGCGCCCGAAGGACAACTCCTTCTTCCAAAGCGACTTGTCGGCCATCACTAACTCCCCGCGACGCGCAGGCCGGCGGCGAGCGGCTGCTCGTCTTGCGGCTGGCTGAGATCGGGCGGAAGCTCGACGGGAAAACCCGCACGCTCGAGCATGGCGATGAGCTGCGCAGGCCGACTCGACCGCGTGAGGCCAGCCTCGAAGGTGACGACGCCGCGCTGAATCAGATCGGCGAGCGACTGCTCCATTGTCTGCATGCCGCGGCCGGTGTTCGTCTGCATCACCGAATAGATCTGCTCGACCTTGCCCTGGCGGATGAGGTTCCGGACCGCGTCGTCCGGCAGCAGGACCTCGAGTGCGGGAACACGTCCCAATCCGTCCGCGGTCGGGAGCAACGCCTGCGTCACGACGCCCTGTAGCGAGCTGGCGATCTGAATGCGAATCTGTTCCTGCTGCTCTGCAGGGAAGACGTCGATGATGCGGTCGATCGTCGATGGGGCGCTCTGCGTGTGCAGCGTCCCGAAGACGAGATGGCCGGTCTCGGCAGCGGTCAGGGCGGTGGAAATGGTTTCGAGGTCGCGCATCTCGCCGACGAGGATCACGTCGGGGTCCTGGCGGAGAGCGGCACGCAGGGCCTCGCCGAAGCTGGTGGCATCTGGTCCGATCTCGCGCTGGTTGACGATGCAGCGCTTGTGGCGGTGCAGGAACTCGATCGGGTCCTCGATCGTGAGGATGTGCTCGGAGCGGTTCCGGTTGATCTCGTCGATGATCGCCGCAAGCGTCGTCGACTTACCGGAGCCCGTCGGGCCGGTGACGAGAACGAGCCCGCGCGGCTTCTCTGCTAGCAGATGCAGCGTCGTCGGGATACCGAGCTCCTCGAGTGTCTTGATCTCGGCCGGAATCAGGCGGAAAGCCGCACCGATCGATTCCCGCTGGAAATAGACGTTCACACGGAAGCGGGCGAGGCCGGGGATCGAGTGGGAGAAATCGAGCTGGCGCTTGATCTCGAGGTTCTTCTGCTGCTCGCTCGAGAGGATGCGGTAGAGGAGGTCTTGCGTCTCCTCCTGCGTGAGGGGGGCGTACTCGGCCACGCGCGCGATTTCTCCACGCACGCGAATGACAGGGGGCGTCCCAACGGTCACATGGAGGTCTGACGCATCGCGCGCCACCATGTGCTCTAGGAGCTCATCAATTGAATTGACCGGCCGCATAACTCGAACGAGTCATCGGCAGGCCACGGCGCCGCCTTTACCTCTCAAATAGCGGGTGGTTTTCAAAAGGCACGATCACCCCTTCGAGGGTTACCCACCATGGGTGAGTCGGCCGATGCCTGACGGGCCACTTCGTACGTTCCCCATGGAAGGAGCAGCACCTAATGGTTAGCAAGATTCGGCAGCGCCTGGCCGGCGAGGAAAGCGGTTTCACCCTCATCGAGCTGCTCGTTGTCATCATCATTCTCGGCATCCTGCTCGCGATCGCGATCCCCTCGTACCTGAGCTTCAGGGATCGTGCGAACAACTCGGCCGCCAAGGCCAACGTTCGCGCCGCGATTCCGGCCGTCGAGGCGTTCAACGCCGACAACACGGGTACCGCCAACTCCGCCGGTTATGCGGGGATGACAGTCTCGCTGCTGCAGGCGTATGACTCAGCGATCGTCCCGACCAAGCTGAACATCAAGACGGCGAC
>WNEY01001330.1_pt1 | contig 17316 bp, 14 predicted proteins | sample 5400531 | NCBI WGS metagenome assembly WNEY01 (sample SAMN13153338, study PRJNA577476) | soil metagenome | isolation source: 200 cm saprolite under Douglas fir tree site 1 | place: USA:California | collected 2015-04-18
AGCCACGACGTCGAATCCACGGTCGACGAGGTTACGGAGGTTCGAGCCCTTCCCGGAGACGACGACCCCGATTTTCAGGTGATCACCACGCGCTCGCCGCCCTTGTGCTCGACCACCTCGCCGACCACCTGGGCACTGCGCGGTACCTCGTCAGGGTCGACCACGAGGATCATGCCGAGGCCCATGTTGAACGTGCCGAACATCTCATCGTCGGCGATGCGGCCGCGGGTCTGGATGAGCTCGAAGATCGGACAGATCTCCCACGAGCGCCGGCCCAATCGAGCGCCCAGGCCTTCGGGCAAGCAGCGCGGGAGGTTGCCGAAGATGCCGCCACCGGTGATGTGCGCCGCACCCTTCCAGGCGATCGAACCGAGCTCCTGCAAGTAAAGACGGTGCGGTTCGAGCAACTCTTCGCCGAGGGGCCGGCCGATCTCAGGGAACACGCGGCTGAGCGGCACATCATCGAACACCTTGCGCACCAGCGAGAAGCCGTTGGTGTGGAGGCCGCTGGAGGGCAGGCCGATGAAGAGGTCGCCCGCGCGGATTTCCTTGGGGTCCCGCACGAGGCCGGGTGGAACCATGCCGACGATGAAACCGGCCAGGTCGTAGTCCCCCAGCGCATAGACGCCGGGCATCTCCGCCGTCTCGCCACCCAGCAGCGCGCAGCCGGCCTCGCGGCACGCGGCGGTGATGCCTTCGATGACCTGCGTAAAGACGTCCGGGTCGAGCTTGCCGGTGGCGAAGTAGTCGAGGAAGAACATGGGGCGGGCGCCCGCGGTGGCGATGTCATTCGCGCAGTGGTTGACGATGTCGACGCCGATGCCGCGATGAGACGACGCCGCGATCGCAACCTTGATCTTGGTGCCCACGCCGTCGGCGCTGGCCGCGAGGTGGCCCCCGCCCGGAAGCGAATAGAGCCCGGCGAACGGGCCCACCCCGCGTGCCACCTCTTCGCCGTGAGTGGCGGCGATCAGCGGCTTGACCCGTTCCAGCACCCGCTCGTACGCCTCGATGTCGACGCCGGCGGCGGCGTACGACAATCCTTCGCCCGCCATCAGCCCTTGCTATCGAGTAGGACCGGATCGGGAATCAGCTGCGGCTCGAACTGCATCTTGTCCATCTCGAGCTGCTGCGGCACCGGCACCGGGTAGGACCCGTCGAAACATGCGCGGCAGAACTGCTCCGCGGTGCCGCGCCCGATGGCCCTCATAAGACCTGGAATGGATAGGTAGGCCAGGCTGTCGGCGCCGATGTGGGTTCGGACCTCTTCAACCGTGCGGCCCGCCGCGATCAGCTCTTTGGTCGAGCCGATGTCGACGCCCATGAAGCACGGGAATCGCATTGGCGGGCTGGAGATGCGCATGTGGATCTCGCTGGCGCCGGCCGCGCGCAGGCGCTCGATGATCCGGCGCGATGTCGTCCCGCGGACGATGGAGTCGTCGACCGCGATGATGCGCTTGCCTTTGATGGATCGAGGCAGCGCGTTGAGCTTCAGCATCACGCCTGCCTCGCGCAGTGACTGGTCTGGCTGGATGAACGTGCGGTTGATGTACCGGCTCTTCATAAGCGCTTCGCGAAACGGGATTCCCGAAGCCTCCGCATAGCCGATCGCCGCGGGCGTCCCCGAGTCAGGGAAGGCGATCACCATGTCGGCTTCGACCGGAGCTTCCTTGGCGAGCTCGTTACCCATGCGGATGCGCGCCTCCTCGAGCTCGCAGTTCTTCAGGATGGAGTCGGGGCGCGCGAAGTAGATGAACTCGAAAACACACATCGCGTGCTTGTTCGAGGTCTGGAACGTGAGGTTGTGGACCCCGTGCTCGTCCATGACAACCATCTCGCCCGGCTGCACCTCGCGTACGAACGTGGCGTTGACCGTGTCCAGCGCGCACGTTTCCGACGCTATGACGTGCGCCGGTTGGCCCGGCAGCGGGATGAAGCCGATGCACAGCGGCCGGAAACCGAACGGATCGCGCAGCGCGATGAGCTGCGTGGGCGTGATGATCCCGCAGGAGTAGGCCCCGACGACTCGCGCGAACGTCTTGCGGATCACCTCTTCCCACGTCCGGCCGTGTGTGTGCTCGATGAGCCGCGCCATGACCTCCGTATCGAGCGCCGAGTCGAAGGTCGCGCCCTCCTCCTCGAGCTGGAGGCGCAGCGAGTCCGCATTCAGCAGGTTGCCGTTGTGCGCGATGGCGCCAGGGCCGAGCTGCGGGTGATGGAAGGGCAGCGGATGCGCGTTCTCCGCACGGCTCGAGCCGGTGGTCGAGTAGCGGGTGTGGCCCAGCGCGAGGATGGAGCCCTCGCCCATCTCCTTGACGATCGCGGGCGAGAACACCTGCGCCACCAGGCCCATGTCGCGATGAACGCGCACGGATGTGCCGTCCGAAACGGCGATGCCGGCCGACTCCTGGCCGCGGTGCTGCAGCGCGAACATTCCGAAGTAGGTGATGTTCGCGACGTCCACCCCGCGAGCTGCGCAGATACCGAAGACTCCGCACACTTATCCCAACCCGCCTTCCCAGGCCTGACTCATCTCCGCGAGCGAAAGCCGGAACTGGCCCTCGAACTCGATCGTCTGGCCTCCGGCCATACCGAGCAGTGAGATCTCGACGTGGTGACGCCGCGCCAGAGTCTGGAGCTCTGGGGTCGCGCGGGAAGGGGCGCTCACGATGAAACGGCCTGGGGTCTCTCCGAAGAACGCCGCGTCGAGTCGAAGCGGAGCCTCCGGCCGCAGCGCCGGGCACCGCACGCCCATGCCTCCCAGCAGGCAGCACTCCGCGAGCGCGACGAGCATCCCGCCGTCGGCGCAATCGTGCGCGGAGCGCAGGAGGCCTGAGCGGGCAGCCGCCAGGATCAAGCGGTTGACAGCGGTTTCGCGTGCGAAGTCGATCGCGGGCGGGCGGCCGGCCACGGTGCCGTGCTCGACTTTCAGAAATTCGCTGCCGCCGAGGTCGTTGTGGCTCGACCCCACCAGCAGCACGAAATCCCCCTCGTTCTTGAGACCAGCCTCCAGGCGGCGGCCGTAGTCGTCGATGACGCCGATCATGCCGATAACCGGGGTCGGATGAATTGAGGAGTGAGTCCCCCCATCCGGCGGGCCGCTTCGCGTCGGGCCACCTTCCCCGCGAGAGGAGAAGCTTTCGTTGTAAAGGCTCACATTCCCGCTCACGATCGGCACCTCCAGCGCGCGGCACGCGTGCGCGATGCCGGCGATCGTCTCCTCGAGCTCCCAGTACACCTCCGGGCGGTCGGGGTTGGCGAGGTTGAGGCAATCGGTGACCGCCAGCGGCCGCGCCCCCGTCGCGACGATGTTGCGGGCCGCCTCGGCGACCGCATGCTGAGCCCCCAGGTTGGGGTCGAGGTGGCAGTAGCGAGCGTTGCAGTCGGTGGTCATCGCGAGGCCCAGCCGCGTGCCCTTGATGCGCAGCAGCGCCGCGTCGCCCCCCGGCGGGACCACGGTCGAGTCGCCGACCATGTGGTCGTAGCGCCGAAAGATCGGACGCCGGCTGCACAGGTTGGGGCTCGCCAGCAGACGGAGCAGTGACTGGCCGGCATCGACAAGCGACGGGAGCGAATCGAGATGGAGCGAGGGCGGAGGTTCCGGCGACGTCCCCGTCAGACGGCGCAGCGGAGCACCGTCTGTGAGCAGGTCGATGGGCAGCCGCGCCACCACCTCGGTCTGGTCGAAAACGGTCAGATGGCCATCATCGGTCACATCGCCGATCACCGCCGACGTGAGATCCCAGGTCTGAAAGATGCGCTCGACCTCTGCCTCGCGACCTCGCTGGACCACCACGAGCATGCGCTCCTGAGACTCCGACAGCATCACGTCATACGGCGTCATTCCTCGCTCGCGCCGCGGGACGAGTGAGATGTCGATACGCGCGCCGGCTCCGGGCACACGACCGGCGCACTCGGCGACGGAAGACGTCAGGCCGGCCGCGCCAAGATCCTGAACCGCTACCACCGCGTCGGTGTGCGCGAGGTCCATGCAGGCCTCGAGCAGGCATTTCTCGAGGAATGGGTTGCCGACCTGCACCGCCGGCCGGCGCTCGGAGCTCGAGTCGTCGAGCTCGACCGAGGCGAAGGAGGCGCCATGAATGCCGTCGCGTCCTGTATCGGCTCCGACCAGCATCAGGCTGTTGCCGGTGCCTTCCGCCCGAGCCCGCATCAGCCGGTCGACGCGCACGAGCCCGACGCACATCGCGTTGACGAGCGGGTTCTGCGCGTAGCACTCGTCGAAATAAATCTCGCCGCCCACGGTCGGGATGCCTATGCAGTTGCCGTAACCGCCGATGCCCGCCACAACCCCTTCGAAGTGATGCCGCGAGGCCGGCAGCGGGCCGAAGCGCAGAGAGTCCAGCAGCGCGATCGGCCGCGCTCCCATGGCAATGACGTCCCGGATGATCCCGCCCACCCCGGTCGCCGCCCCCTGGTAGGGCTCGATCGCGGAGGGATGGTTGTGAGACTCGATCTTGAAAACCGCGGCCCAGCCCTGGCCGATCTCCACCGCGCCGGCGTTCTCTCCTGGGCCCTGCAGCACCGCGTCACCACTCGAGGGCAGCCGCCGCAGCAACGCCTTCGACGATTTGTACGAACAGTGCTCAGACCACAGCACCCCGAGCATGCCGAGCTCCACCGCATTCGGCGGCCGCCTGAGCTTCTCGACGATGACGCGATACTCTTCGGGCGTAAGGGCCACCTCCCTCAGCCGGCGGGAATCTACGGCAGCCACGGACGGATACCTCGGCGAGAGATTCGGCGGCCAGGTGGTCCAGATGCTAGACGCGGCCGAGCACCGGAGCGAGCGCATCTTTCGATACGTGAGCGAGGAGCGGACACCTTTGGGGTCCCCATGCCGAAGGCATGGGAGGCAGTGGGCCGCATGGGCGCCGAAGATCCGTCGAGGGCGTCCGGCCGCGGCTGCCAGTCCAGGCTCAAGAGACCAGCACCTTCATCGCCTTGCCCGCGACGGAGCGAAACAGCTTGAGCCCGTCGGCCCCGCCAAGCTCCGGTTCGGCGCATCGCTCCGGGTGGGGCATCATGCCGAGCACGTTGCCGCGCTTGTTGATGATGCCCGCGATGTTGTGCAGGGAGCCGTTCGGGTTGGCGCTGGGCACGACGCGACCGCCCGCATCGCAATAGCGAAAGACCACCTGACCGTTCTGCTCGAGTCGCGACAGGACCGCGGGTTCAGCGAAGTAGCTGCCCTCGCCATGTGAGATGGGCATGCGGATGACCTCACGTTCCGCGCAGCTGGACGTGAAGGCCAGGTCTGTGCGCTCGACCATCAGGCTGGTCCATTCACAGCGGAACTCGAGCGATGCGTTGCGTATCAACGCCCCTGGCAGAAGACCTGCTTCGCAAAGAATCTGGAATCCGTTGCAGATGCCCCACACGAGCCCGCCGCGATCCGCGAACTCTCCTATCTCCTCCATCAGGGGCGCGAAGCGCGCGATCGCGCCGGTGCGGAGGTAGTCGCCATATGCAAACCCGCCCGGCAAGATGACACAGTCGCAGCCTTTGAGGTCGGTGTCCTTGTGCCACAGGTACTGGAGCCGCGCGCCGACGACCTGATCGATGACCCAACCGCAATCGCGGTCCGACCACGTGCCCGGGAACACGACAACACCGAACTTCATGAGTGGCCCGACCTCGAGGTCCGCCGCAGATTCGCGGCATCGGCGGCCGGAGCCAAGGAGCCGACGAGCACGTGAGGGAGCGGCTCCTGCTGGGGTCCCCGCCTCGTGGTGGCGGGGCTGCTGACCGAACGCGCGCAGGAGGCGACGCAGGCTTCAGCGCCTCTCTCGGGGTCCCCGCGGAATCGCCAGATTCCGTGGGGTGAGACGGCGCCCGGCCGACTAGGACGCGAAGATGCAAGCAACATCGGGGGCGGGCCACTCATAGGCGATGCCTTTCGTGGTCCAGCTCGAAGTGGAAGTCTTCGATCACGTGGTTGGCCAGCAGCTGCCGGCACATGGCTTCGACGCGCTCGCGTGCCTCGTGCATCGACTCCGCCTCGAGGCTCACCTCGATGTACTTGCCGATCCGCACCTCTTCGACTTCGCGGAAGCCGAGCGTCACCAATCCTTGCTTGACCGTGAGTCCCTGCGGGTCGTTGACGACGGGCTTGGGTGTGACGATGACCCGGGCTGTCGCCCTCACTCGTTGCGCGCCTTGGGTGGAAACAGGGGCTTGCCGACCAGTCGATGGTAGGCGGTGAGGTAGCGCTCGCGCGTTTGCGCGACGATGTCGTCCGGCAGCCGCGGCGGTTCCGACTCCTTGTCCCAGCCCGACCGCATGAGCCAGTCCCGCACGAACTGCTTGTCGTAGGACTGCGGTGACGTGCCAATCTGATATGTCGCCGCCTCCCAGTAACGCGAGCTGTCCGGGGTCAGCGCCTCGTCGATGAGAATGAGATCGTCGTCGATCAGGCCGAACTCGAATTTCGTGTCGGCGAGGATCAGCCCGCGCCGCTCGGCGAGGGTGGATGCGAACTTGTAGAGCTCCAGGCTCGCGTCGCGAAGCTTTTTCGCGAGCTCGTCGCCGAGCTCCTTTTTGAGCTGGTCGAAGGTGATGTTCTCGTCGTGGCCGCCGGCCGCTTTCGTCGCCGGCGAGAATGTCGGATACGCAAGCCGCTCGCTCTCGCGAAGACCCGGCGGCATCTCTTCTCCGGCCAGCGTGTGCGAGTCCTGGTACTCCTTCCACGCACTGCCGGCGAGGTATCCCCGCACGACGCATTCGAAGTCGATGCGTTTTGCCTTCCGCACGATCATGAACCGGCCCGCGAGGTCGCTGCGCCTGTCACGCAACGCCGCCGGGAGGTCGGGCACCATCCCCGACACCAGGTGGTTCTCCTGGAACGAGTGCGTCTGGGAGAACCAGTAGATGGACAGCTGCGTCAGGACCTTGCCGCGGTCGGGGATGCCATTCGGAAGAACGTGGTCGAAAGCGGAGATGCGATCGGTCGCCACCATGAGCAGCTGGTCCGCGCCCAGCTCATACGTGTCGCGAACCTTGCCTCTGGAGAAGAGCTTGAGCGGAAGGTCGGTCTCGGTGACCGCCGGCCCCGCGATCATCGCGCCTTCACGCCCAGGCCGAGGCGCTCGTAGGCGAGGTCGGTGTGCTCGAGGCCCACCCAGGGGTCGAACACTTCCTCTAGACGGGGCCCGATCCGCTTCATGACGTCGACGTCCACCTCGAGAAGCGCTCGGAATCCCGGCTCGTCGCCGTCGAGCGCCTGCATCGCCGCCTTCTGCACCACCAGGTAGGCATCCTCACGCGACATGCCGCTGTCGACAAGCGCCAGCAGGACGCGCTGTGAGAAGGCGACCCCGCCACCGAACTGCAGGTTGCGCAGCATGCGATCGGGCCGAACCTCCAGGCCCACCAGCACCTTGGTCATCTCCAGCGCCATGTAGTCGACCGCGGCGCACGCGTCCGGAAAAACGATTCGCTCGGCGGACGAGTGGCTGATGTCGCGCTCGTGCCAGAGGGCTGTGTTCTCGAGCGCTGTGACGAGGTGCCCGCGCACGACTCGCGCGAGCCCGCACACGCGCTCGGTCATCACCGGGTTGCGCTTATGCGGCATGGCGGAGCTTCCCTTCTGGGCTTTGCCGAACGGCTCGAACGCCTCTCCGACCTCGCTGCGCTGGAGATGGCGGATCTCGGTGGCGATCCTCTCGAGCGTCCCCGCCGCCAGCGCGAGCGCCGACATGAAGGTTGCGTGCCGGTCCCTTGCGATCACTTGCGTCGAGACGGGGTCGGGCTTCAGCCCAAGCTCGGCGCATACATAGTCCTCGACTCGGGGGTCGACGGTCGCGTGCGTGCCCACCGCGCCGCTGACCCGCCCCACTGCGACCTCTTCGGTCGCCAGCTTCAGCCGGGCGAGCGCGCGGTCGATCTCAGCCACCCAGCCGGCGACCTTGAAGCCGAACGTCGTGGGTTCCGCGACGACCCCGTGCGTCCGGCCCGCCATCAATGTCTTTCGATGGCGCACCGCCAGCTCCGCCGCAGCCTCACGCACGGTGCCGAGGTCGCGGGCGATGATCGTGGACGACTCCACGAGCTGGACGGCCATGGCGTTGTCGTTGAGGTCCTGGCTCGTCATGCCGAGGTGCATATAGCGCGCCTCGGGCTGGCCGATCGACTCGTTGACCACGGTCAGGAAGGCGACCACGTCGTGGCCGACGCCGGCTTCGACCTCGGCGATCCTGGCTGCGTCGAAGCTGGCCTTGCGTATCTTCGGCAGCGCGGACTCCGGGATCCGGCCCAGCCGGGCCCAGGCTTCGCACGCCAGGATCTCGATACGAAGGAACAGCTCGAACCGGTGCTGGTCGGCCCAGACCGCCCGAATGGCAGGCGGAGAGTATCGCTCGATCAATAGAGGCGCCGGCTCCCAATGAACACTGGGGACAGCGCGATTATACCGGCCACCCGGCCCCGAGCAGATGTTGTGCATCGGCTGAACATGCCCACAAGATGCTGTGGGATGCCAGAGGCGCATGAGATAAAACGACGCGCCCACCGATAATCGACAACTAAATGCCTCCTGTGCTGCCTTTGGCGCCCTCCAATGCCCTGTAACCAGTTCGAGAAGTGTTCCGTTTGAACCGGCGCAGGCTGAACGGCCAGTGAGCGACCCGCTCCGCGATGAAGAGCGCGAGCTCGTCGAGCGCGCAAAGCGGGATCCCCGTCAGTTCGGGGCGCTCTATGACCGGCACTTTCAGCAGATTTACCGATTCGTGTATTCAAGAGTGAGGGAGCAAACCGCGGCCGAGGACGTCACTTCGGAGATCTTCATGAAAGCTCTGAAGGCCATGCCCCGATACCAGGACACGGGGCGTCCTTTTGCTGCCTGGCTGTACCAGATCTCGGTCAACGCCATCGCCGACAGGTATCGAACACTGCGTCCTTCGTCCCCGCTGGAAGACTTCCATGACCTCTCGATCGCCGGTCCGCCGCTCGAGGAGCAAGCCACCCATCGCGATGAGATTCGCCGGATCTGGGCGCTGGTCGAGGCTCTGCCGGTCCAGCAGAAGACCGCGCTGGTGCTCAAGTTCCAGGAAGACATGAAGATCGAGGACATCGCGGTCGCCATGGGCAAGACCCCAGGCGCCGTCAAGCTCCTCATCCACCGGGGTGTGAGCCGCCTCCGCGACGAGGCCGACAGCTTGAGGCCGGCGGAATGAGCATGCAGCACGATCCCGAGCTCGACGACGTCCTCCAGGACCAGGAGCTGATGCACCTGGCTGAGCTCCTCCGCGAGGGACGGATGTCCGATCCTCCGCTCGACGACGCCTTCCGCTCCGCGCTCCGTCGCCAGCTCATGAATCGGGCGTGGGGCATGGGTGGGGGCGGAGTGCCCTGGTGGCAGAAGGTGTTCGGCCCGGCCGGCCTGGCGTGGGCCGGAGCCGCGGCCGGCGTCGTTCTCATCGCCGCCGTGGTGATCTACAACGCCACCAACCCGTCGACGGGAGGATTCCAGGTGGATGTCAGCAGCCCGATGTCCGACCAGAGCGCGGTCCGCCTTCAGCAGCCGATCCTGGTCAAGTTCAACCAGCCCATGGACCATCAGTCCACCGAGGCTGCGGTCCAGATCACGCCCGCGACGACGGTCGCCTACTCGTGGGACGCCAACACGCTGGCAGTCCTGCCGACCAGCAATGGCCTGGCCCCCAACACCCAATACCAGGTGAAGATCGGCCCAGGTGCCAAGACCGCGTCCGGCCAGTTCCTCAGCACACCCAAGACCATCACGTTCGTGACGCAGCCCCCGCCGTCACCATCTCCATCGCCCTCGCCGTCTCCCAGCCCAACGCCTCGCGGGGTGCTCACCGGCCAGCATCTGCTCGCGAACGTGCAGGGCGGCATCACGAACGTTCTTTGGTCGCCCGACTCGTCGACCGTGTACTTCATCGGTGGCAAAGCCGCGCTGGAGTCGGTGCCCGCCGCCGGCGGCGAAGTCACGGTCATCGTCCCGGATGGGGTCACGTCTGCGGCCATGGCCCCGACAGGAGACCAGCTTGCCTACGTCCGCGGCGGCAAGATCGAGATCCTGACTCTCGGCCAGGCGGCGACTTCAGAGGTCGTGCCCACGCCTACTGCGCTGACTGTTGGCTGGGCAAAGGGCGGAGTCGTGGAATGGACGGCCGCGGACGGCGTCTATACGCAAACCGCCAACGGCCCGGTCAAGCTGAGCTCGCTCCCGACGACAGGCACGCTCAGCGTCATCTCCCTGTCGCCCGACGGAACGCATCTGGCCTATTCGCAGGACCAGTCGCTGAACCTGATGGACGTCGCGACTGGAAAAGGCCTCGCGGTCGGGGCGCCGGGCGCGCAGTTCCTGGGCTGGTCTCCGGACGGCACCGGTGTCATGTACTCAGGCCCGCAGGCCGTGGTTACTTCCGACATATTCGGGAAGTCGATCTCGACGTTGCCGACCGGGCAGCCGAGCTGGTCCAACCTGGACGAGATCATCCTCGGCAGCGACGCGGATCTCTTTGCGGTCCAGCCCGACGGTTCGGGACTCACCAAGCTGGCGGAAGGCACCTTCCAGTTTCCGGCCTGGGCTCCGAACGGAACGGCGTTCACATACTTCCGGGCCGGAGCCCTCTACACCGCCACCGCGCCGCCGCCGGCCCCGAGGCCATCGGCGCTCGACGCTGCCGCGACGGTGGTGAAGGCCTTCATGGATGCCCGCAAGGCTGGGCAGCTCGAGAAGGCAATCTCGCTGCTCGATGACAGCGGCAAGAAGGTGTACGCGGGTTCCAACCCAGGGCTCAACCTGCTGGTCGGCGGCGACCCCAGCTTCTCCCGCTACTACGTGTTGACTCAGGAGATCGCGGGGACACAGCCCGATACGGCTCAATTCGTGGTCCGGCTCGTCTTCTCACACGACAAGATCGACGTCAGCAGCTATGAGGAGACGCTCACCCTCGTGCGGACACAGGGCAGCCAGCAGTTCCTGGTCGACCAGTCCGTGACCGGTCCCGTCCTGACGCTTGGCAAGGGCGCCCAGGTGGTGAGCGTCGAAGTCTCACCGGGCACCGTCAAGGTCACGTTCGACAGCGACCTCTTGCCCGCCACGGTGCCGGCCGGAGTGATCATCCTCGACAGCAAAGGCAAGCAGATCGGCAACACCCCGGTTTATTCGGGCCGGGCCGTTTCGATAAGCGGCTTGGACTTGAAGCCAGGCAAGACCTACAAGCTGGTTGTGCTTTCGACGGTTCAAGACGTGGGCGGGAGCAACGTCGCCGCTGAGTACGACCTGACATTCGTGGGCCCGGAGAACTCGAAGTCCGGTGACAGGCGCCAGGCGCCGAGCCCGTCGCCGGCGCCGCCGGTATCGCCTAGCCCAACACCGTCAGCGTCGCCCTCGCCCGCCAGCTAGAGCAGATTGAGCGCGCGGGCCGCGCGCACGAGAGCTGTGACCGAACCCGAGTGGGCGATGCCTCCGTCAAGCGCCGCGTGCAGCGCTTCGACGAAGGGCAGCCGCAGGACCTCCATATCCTGCTCGTAGGTCTCGGGGTTGCGATCCGCGGCTGTGATTCCCTCGACGAGGAACATGTGGGCGAGCCCGGTCAGGAAGGCGGCGCCGTGAACGACGCCGAGCGACGTGTAGCGCGTGGCGATGAGCCCGGTTTCCTCGGCGAGCTCACGACGCGCACATGTCATCGCGTCCTCGCCTGCGTCGACAGTCCCGGCCGGCACCTCCCACGATGATTCGTCCCACGCGTGCCGCCACTGGCGCACGAGCATCGTGTCGGCGTTGTCGAAGTACGGAACCACGAAAGCCGAGTCCGGATTGCTGACCACGGTATAGGTCGCTTCGGCCCCGTCAGGGAACCTGATCACGTCCTCCCTGATGACGAACGGACCTGAACGACCCGCGACCGATTTCCCCACGACCTCGAACGGCCGGCCATGCGAAGGATGGGAGAGCTTGCTCAGGTTCGTTGCGTGATAGCGGCCACGGCCGCGGCGGCCGCGGCGATGTGGCGAGGATCGGGACCGTAATCGAACGGCGAAACGTCTGCGGCGAGCTGCTTCGCCTTCTCGACGAGCTCGGGGTGATCGTCGATGAACCGTGTGCTCAGGTTGCCTGAGCGAAAGTCCGCGCTGTCGAGGATGGCGCGGTGATAGCTGATCGTGGTCGCGGGCCCGACCACGACGAACTCGCGCAGAGCCCGTCCCGCCCGCGCGATCGCCTCGGCGCGATCCGATCCATGGACGATGAGCTTGGCGACGAGCGAGTCGTAGTTCGGTGGGACGTCGGAGCCGGGCCCGAATCCCGAGTCGACTCGCACGCCCGGTCCCGCCGGAGCGACCCAGCGCGCGATCCGCTTCGGATTCGGCATGAACTTTCGCGCCGGATCCTCGGCATTGATGCGCATCTCGATCGCATGTCCGGTCCATGACACCTCTTCCTGGGTGAAGCTGAGGGGGATGCCGGCGGCGACCCGGATCTGCTCCTTGACCAGGTCGATGCCGGTGACCGCCTCGGTGATCGGATGCTCCACCTGAAGCCTCGCGTTGACCTCGAGAAAGTAGAACTCGCCGTCGCTGAACATGAACTCCACGGTGCCGGCGTTGACATAGCCCGCCGCCGTCGCCGCCCTGATCGCGGCCTCGCCCATCGCCGACCGGATCTCCGGCGTGATGGCGGGGGACGGAGTCTCCTCCATGATCTTTTGGTGGCGGCGCTGGATCGAGCACTCACGCTCGCCGAGGTGCACAGCACTGCCATGACCGTCGCAGATGACCTGGATCTCGATGTGCCGAGGTTTGCGCACGTAGCGTTCGATGTAGATCGTCGGATCGCCGAAGGCGGAACGCGCCGCCTGCGCGCTGCTCTCGATCGCAGCGGCGAGCTGGTCCTCCGACTCGACCACTTTCATCCCGATGCCGCCGCCACCGCCGGAAGGCTTCACCATCACGGGGAGGCCTATCTGTTTGGCCGCCGCAATCGCGGCCGCGACATCAGAGACGGCGCCGCTGCCAGGCGTGACCGGGACGCCGTTCTCAGCCGCGAGCTTTCGCGCCGCCAGCTTGGAACCGAGGGCGCGCATGGCCGAGCCGGGAGGCCCGATGAACTTGATGCCGGCCACTTCGCAGGCATCTGGAAATGCCGCCTTCTCGGAGAGAAAACCGTAGCCGGGGTGGATGGCCTCCGCGCCGCAGTCGTGCGCGACCTTGACGATGCGATCGAGCTGCAGGTACGAATCGGCTGGCGCCGCGCCGCCGATGTGGTGCGCCTCATCCGCGTAGCGCGTGTGGATCGCGTTGCGGTCGGCGTCCGAATACACGGCCGCGGTCGCGATGCCGAGCTCGCGACACGCTCGCATGACCCGAATCGCGATCTCACCCCTGTTGGCGATGAGGACCTTGCTGAAGAGCTTCCGCTTCATCCGACCGCGAGCAGAGGCTGTGAGGGGCTCACGACCTCGCCCTCCTTCACATAAACCTCGCGGACCGTTCCGGCCACCGTGGTGACGATGTCGTTCTGCATCTTCATCGCCTCCAGGACGGCAACGACGTCGCCGAGCTTCACGGTGTCTCCCGGCTTGACGGGGATCTTGACGATGAGCCCCTGCATGGGCGCGATCACAGTGCCCTCGCCTGTCCTTGGCGGCGCAGGATTCGCCGCGGGCGCGGCTGATGCTCCCGTGGCGGGAATGACAACCATCCCGGCGCCGCTGACGCGCACCTTGAATATCTCACCCTCAACCTCGACCTCGAACTCCGCGCCGGCCGGCGGCTGCGCCGCGGCGGGCGGCGGTGCTGGGGCCTGCTGGGCGACGGGGTCGGGCGCGGGCGGATCGACCGCCGTCAGCGCGGCCGGACGCCTGTTTTCGCGTGCGGCTGGTGCTGGGTCGCGCAAGTAGTCGATCGCCAGGTTCGGAAACAGGAGCTGGATGAGCACCGAATCGTCGCTCGTGTCCAGGTTCATCTTCCGCAGGTGCTGGCGCGCCGCGTCGACTTGCGGCTCGAGCAGATCGGCGGGCCGGATCGTTATCGGCTCCTCACGGCCGAGCACGAGGCGGCGGAGCTCAGGATCGGCGGGCACCGGCGGCCGCCCATAAAGGCCTTGCAGGTAATCCTTGAGCTCCTGCGTCACGGTCGCGTAGCGCTCGCCGCCGATCACGTTGTAGACCGCCTGCGTCGCGATCATCTGCCGGATTGGCGCTACCAGGGGCGGGTAGCCGAGCTCCAGGCGGACGCGGCTGACCTCCTCGAGCACCTCGGCCAGGCGGCCGACTGCGTCGTGCGCGGCGAGCTGCCGGTGGATGTCCTCGAGGGTCGCGCCGGGCATGTGGTAGCGGAGGATGCTGGCGTCGACCCGATCCGCCACCGGGCTCAATTCGTCAGCGTGCTTTCGCCTCAGCGACTCGACGTCGCGCTGGACGTCCCACATCTTGTCGAGGTCGAGACCGGTGTCATACTCGCCGCCCTGCAGCGCCGCGATGACACTTTCGGCCGCGGGCTGGGAAGTGCCCCATGCGAGCGGCGACATGGCGACGTCGAGGATCTCGGCGCCCGCTTCGACGGCGGCCATGTAAGCCATCGGAGCCATGCCGCTCGAGCAGTGCGAGTGGACGTCGATCGGGACCTTGGCCGCTTCCTTGAGCGCCGTGACCAGCTCCCACGTCGCCTGCGGGCTCAAGAGACCCGACGTGTCCTTGACGACGATCTCATTGCAGCCCATTTCGACCAATCCCTTGGCCACCGACGTCCAGAGCTCGAGGCTGTGCGCGGGGGAGACCGCATAGCAGAGTGTGCCCTGCACCTTCTTCTTGGCTTTCAACGCCGCGCCGATGGCGGCCTCCATGTTGCGAAGATCGTTGAGCGGATCGAAAACGCGGAACACGTCCACGCCGTTCTTGGCGGAATGCTTGATGAAGAGCTCGACGACGTCATCGGCGAAGTTGCGGTTGGCGACGAGGTTCTGGCCGCGTATCAACGCTTGCAGCGGTGTGTTCGGCGTGGCTTTGTTCAGCTTGCGGAGGTATGCCCAGGGATCTTCGCGCCGCCGCACCTGCGTCTCGAACGTGGAGCCGCCAAACGCTTCCATGGCGACGAAACCGATGGCATCCATCTTCGCCGCGACTGGCACGATCTCGTCGCCGCGCAGGCTGCCGCCGAGCAGCGATTGTTGTGCGTCACGGAACGTGGTGTCGAGCAGGCGCAGGCGCGCCGTTTTCCTTGCCGTCACGTCGCGAGGGCCGCTCGCTTCTCTTGATGGCGCTGCGCAACCGCGCTGTCGGTGATGCCGATGATGCGGGCCGCCAGCCATGCGGCGTTCTTGGCGCCCGCCTCCCCGATCGCGACCGTCGCCACAGGGATGCCGGCCGGCATCTGCACGATCGAATAGAGCGAGTCGACTCCTCCGAGATGCTGCGTGGGAACAGGGACGCCGATCACCGGCAGGTCAGTCCAGGCCGCGACAACACCCGGGAGATGGGCCGCACCGCCCGCGGCCGCGATCACGACCTTGATCCCGCGTTCTCGCGCTGAGGTCGCCCATTCCATCACGCCTTTCGGGTTGCGATGCGCCGAGCAAACCTTGAGCTCGTGCGTCAATTCGAGCTCGTCGAGCACTTTGACGCACGACTCCATCAGCGTCAGATCGGAGCGGGAGCCGAGGATGATGCCGACGACAGGCTGCACTAAACTCCCTCCGTAGGAGTCCGCCGAGGGATTGCCGTCGGATCTTTGGCTCCCATGCGGCGCACAGCCTCCCATGCCTGCGGCATGGGGGCCCCAGTGGTGTGCGCTACTCGCTCACGCATAAACAATGCGTTCGCTGCGTTGCTCGTCGCCTCCTAGCATCTGCACCACCTGGGAGACCAAATCTCTCGACGTCACCCCTCGTCGGCCTCCTTAGCGATATCCGAGCGGAAGAAAGCCCCCTGGAATCGTACCTGCCGGGCCCCGGCGAGCGCCTTGTCGCGGGCCTCGGCCACGGTGTCGCCGAGGCCGACCGAAGTCACGACCCGCCCGCCATCCGTGACGAGCCCGCGACCCGGCTCGAACTTCGTCGCCGCGTGGAAGATCTGGACGCCTCGGGGCATCTCGGCCAGGCCGCGGATCGGAAACCCCGTCTTCACCAGCGCGTCATCCGGATAGTTCGCGGACGCGACCACCACCCCTACGGCGACGCGGGGATCCCAGGCCAGGTCGGGAAGGCTCGCGAGCGTGCCCTTTGCGGACGCCAGCGCCAGGGCGACGAAGTCCGACCCCAGGCGGGGGAGGACGACCTGCGCTTCGGGGTCGCCGAACCGGGCGTTGAACTCCAGCGCCCGAATGCCCGAAGAGGTGAGCATCAGCCCGGCGTAAAGGACCCCTTGAAACTCATCGCCGGAAGCCGTCAGCTCCCGCACCGCCGGCTTGAGCACCTTCTCCACGACCTCGTCGAGCACCGCATCGTCCACTCCCAACGGCGGCGAGTAGGCGCCCATACCGCCGGTGTTCGGTCCGCGGTCGCCATCGTGGGCGCGCTTGAAGTCCCGCGCCGGCGCAAGCGCGACGACATCCTTGCCGTCGGTGACCCCCAGCACCGAAAGCTCCGGTCCTTCGAGCCTTTCCTCCAGCACGATGGTGGCGCCGCTGCGGCCGAAGCGGCCCTCAACGAGCATCGCGTCGATCGCCGCATTCGCTTCCACTATGTTCGCGCAGACGATCACGCCCTTACCACGCGCGAGCCCGTCGGCTTTGACCGCGACCTGCCCCTGGCGACCTCGAGCCCACGCCCGCGCCGGCTCGGCTTCGGTGAAGACGGCGAACTCGGCGGTCGGAATGCCGGCGCGGACCATCAGCTGTTTGGCGAACGACTTGCTCGACTCGATACGGCCAGCGCCGCGGTTCGGTCCGAACACGTTGAATCCAGCCTTGCGCAGCGCGTCACCCACCCCCGCCTCCACGGCCGCCTCCGGTCCGAGGACGACGAGACCGAGCCGTTCGCGCTTGGCAAAATCGACTATCCGCACCACATCCGCCGCGCCGATGGGAATGTTTCGCGCCATGCCGCCCGTGCCGCCGTTGCCGGGCGCGCAGTAGACGCGCTCGACCAGTTCGGACTGCACGCATTTCCACACCAATGCATGCTCCCTTGCCCCCGAGCCGACCACGAGAACTCTCACCTGATTCGCGTGTTTTCCGCCAAACGTGCGGAATTCATGGATGCGATGCGAGCGTTTTGATCCAAACGCGCGGAATTAGATCGGCGCCGAGGCCGCCTACTCCCACTCGATGGTGCCGGGTGGCTTCGACGTTATGTCGAAGACGACCCTGTTGACGCCCTTCACCTCGTTGACG
>WNEY01001465.1_pt1 | contig 17308 bp, 16 predicted proteins | sample 5400531 | NCBI WGS metagenome assembly WNEY01 (sample SAMN13153338, study PRJNA577476) | soil metagenome | isolation source: 200 cm saprolite under Douglas fir tree site 1 | place: USA:California | collected 2015-04-18
CGGCATCCGCCGCGACGAAGCCGGAGCGATAGCCCGTCATCGACGACCGCTTGCTCAGCGTGTTGAAGACCGCGACGTTGCCGCGCTCCCGCACCTCGAGCGCCGACCGCGGAGGCTCGTCGAACCAGAGCTCGGTGTACGCCTCGTCGGCGGCAAGCAGGAACCCGTGCTCGGCCGAGAGTCCGGCCAGCCGCTCGAGGAACGCGAGCGGGGCAACCGCTCCGGTCGGATTGTTCGGATAGTTGATCCACACGATCGCAGCGCGATCCCACGTCTCCGCATCGATCGCGTCCAAGTCGGGGAGGAAGCCGTTCTCCTCGAGCAGCGGCAGTTGGAGCACCTCGGCGCCGGCGAAGGCCGCGCCGCGGTCTGGCACCGGATAGCCGGGCTCCGTGGTCACAACGAGGCGTTTGCCGCCGTCGCGGTCGACCACGACCTGCGCGAGCAGGAAGATCGCCTCCTTCGACCCGTACGTCGGGATCAGCTCGGTGTCCGGATCGAGCTCGACGCCGAACCGGCGCGCACACCACCCGGCGACGGCGCGGCGCAGCTCGGGCAGCCCTTCCGCCAGCGGATAGCTCGAGATCTCGGTCAGGCTGTCGGCGAGCGCCTGACGGATCATCGGGTCGGTCGGCTCGCGCGGGTCGCCCTTGCCGAAGTCGATCGCTTCGACGCCTTGCTCCCTGAGGCGCCGTTTCGCCTGGTCGAGCTTGACCAACGGGTACGTGCCCGTCCTCGCGAGCGTGGAAGAGAGTGGGATCGGTGCCATCATGGGGATTCTGCCCAGTTGGCTGCATAATCCGACCGTGAGCCAGCGCCAGCCGGACCCCGCGCTCGAGCGCGGGTTCATCGTGGCCGTGCTGGCGCAGAGGATCGATGCCGAGGAGGAGCTGGCCGAGCTGCGGGAGCTGGCACGGACGGCGCAGGTCGAACCCATCTGCGAGCTCGTCCAGCGCAGGGCGCGCCCCGAGCGACGCACCTACGTCGGCAAGGGCAAGCTGGACGAGCTGAAGGGCGCCTACCGGGAGTCCGGCGCCGAGGTCCTGCTCGTGGACGACGAGCTCGAGCCCGCCCAGCAGCGCACCTTGGAGGACGTCCTGCAGGCCCGGGTCGTCGACCGTACGCAGCTGATCCTCGACATCTTCGCGCAGCACGCCGTCAGCGCGGAGGGAAAGCTGCAGGTGGAGCTGGCGCAGCTCGAATACAACCTGCCCCGCATGCGGGGCATGTGGCAGCACCTCGAACGCCTCGGCGGCGGCACCGGCGCGCTCGGCGCAGGCGTCGGGACGCGGGGCCCCGGCGAGTCCCAGCTCGAGACCGACCGGCGGATCGCCCGCCGCCGGATCACGCTGCTGCGCCGCCGGCTCCGCGACCTCAGCAAGCAGCGCGAGGTACGCCGGAAAGGGCGGCGGCGCGCGGAAACGCCGACCGTGGCGCTCGCCGGTTACACGAACGTCGGGAAGTCGACGCTGCTGAACGCGCTGACCGACGCGGAGGTGTCGGTGAACGACCGGCTGTTCGAGACGCTCGATCCAACGACGCGCGGGTTCGACCACGACGGCCGCCGCTACCTCGTCACCGACACCGTCGGTTTCATCAGGCGCTTGCCCACCGAACTGGTGGAGGGCTTCGCCGCCACGCTCGAGGAGACGCTCGTGGCCGATCTCGTCCTGCACGTGGTCGATGCCTCGGTTTCGGACGACCGGCTCGACGAGCAGGCGGCTGCCGTGGAGGCGGTGCTGCACGACATCGGTGCCGACGATCTCCCGCGCGAGGTGGTCGTCAACAAGATCGACGCGGTCGATGCGCTCCGGAGACGGCGACTCGCGAACCGCTTCCCCGACGCGGTCCAGCTCTCGGCGCTCACCGGCGAGGGACTCGACGAGCTACGCGCGCGGACCGCCGATCGCTTTGCCGACCGTTTCGAGGCCGTGCACCTCTTCCTCCCGTACGAAGAGGGCCGGAAGTTGGCAGAGCTGTACGAGCTCGGTGCGCCCATCGACGAGCGCGAGGACCGAGCCGGCGGCGTCTTCGTGCGCGCCCGCCTGCCCCGCCGTGAGCTGCGCCGGTTCGCCGCCTACCTCGTTGCCGAAGCTCGTCCCGAGCCTGCGCGGAAAGCCCGTTGATCGAACTGCCGATTCAGCGTCTTCGAGAGGGGGCCGTCATTCCGGAGCGGGCCTATGCGGGGGACGCGGGGCTCGACCTCGCCGCGTGCGAGCGGGTCGAGCTCGGTCCGGGCGAGCGCGCAGTCGTCGGAACCGGGCTCGCGGTCGCGATTCCGGAGGGTTACGCGGGTTTCGTCCAGCCGCGCTCGGGTCTCGCCGCCCGGCACGGCATCTCGGTCGTCAACTCGCCGGGTCTCGTTGACTCGGGCTATCGCGGCGAGCTGCGAGTCGTCCTGCTGAACAGCGATCCGGCTGAGGGTTTCGTCGTCGAGCCGGGGATGCGGATCGCGCAGCTCGTCGTTCTTCCAATCCCCGAGCTCGAGCTCCTCGAGGTCGACGAGCTGCCGGCGAGCGAGCGCGGTGTACGCGGCTTCGGATCGTCAGCAGCGTGATGGCGACCGAACCGCGCATCCGCGTGTCGGCGCTCCTGAGCTGGAAGGAGCGCGTTCTCCTCTGTCGACACGAGAAGCCTGGCAAGGAGTACTGGCTTTTACCCGGCGGCGGCGTCAACTCCGGCGAGAGTCTCGTGGATGCACTGCGCCGGGAGCTGGCGGAGGAGATCGGCATCGACGAGGACCTGCCGGTCGAGGGACCCATCGCGATCGTCGATTCGATCGCGCCCGAACGGAGCTTCGCCGCCAAGCACGTCGTGCACATCATCTTCGCCGGTGACCTGGGTGGCCGCTCGCTCGAAGCGGTGACCTCCCGCGACGCCGCAGTGCGCGGCCACCGCCTGTTCGGAGTGCAGGATCTCGACGGAATCGTGCTCCACCCGCCGATCCAGCGCTTCCTCAGTCGCTGGCAGCCGGGTGATCCGGCCGTCTACTTGGGCGCCCTGTGGGCGCCTTGACCCACTTCCGGCGCGCTCGCGTGGCCTAGCGGCGGCCGCGTCGGGTTTCGGCGCGGCGGGCTGAGATCGTGTGCGCTTCGGTCTCGAGCTCGTCCGGGAGCGGCTCGAGCTCTGCCGGCTCGCCGGAACGGTGAGCGAGCGCCTGCCCGAGCAGCCAGTCCGCGAACCACGCGTTGCGCGGGAGCAGCGGGCCGTGGAGGTACGTCCCGACCGCGCGGCCGACGCGACACCCTTCCCAGCCGCTCTCGCCGTCGTTGCCGAACCCTGCCACGACCCGTCCCAGCGGCTGCGCCGCCGGGTCGAGGAGCGTGCGGCCGGCATGGTTCTCGAACCCCGCCAGCGTCCGCCGCACGCCGGGCTCGAGCTCGCACTCCAGCAGAACGTCCCCGATCATCCGCGTCTCACCAGCGACCGTCTCGAGCGGGAACAGCCCGATCCCGGCCAGCTCCACTCCGTGGAAGTCCCGGTAGGAGCGACCGAGCAGCTGGTAGCCGCCGCACACCGCGAGCAGCGCGGCCCCCTCCGCCACCGCCTGCAGGAGGCCGTCTGCCTTTGCGACCAGGTCCTCGGCGACGAGCGCCTGCTCGCGGTCCTGCCCGCCGCCCACGTAGAGCAGGTCGTGCTCGCCGGGGTGCACGGCCTCGCCGACGGACACGGACCGCACCTCGAGCTCGTACCCCCGCCATCCGGCCCGTCGCGCCAGCACCGCCATGTTGCCGCGGTCGGCATAGATGTTCAGATAGTCCGGGTAGAGATGCCCGACGACGATCTTCTTCACGCGGCGCGTTCCCAGTACGGCCGCACGAAGCCACGCTCCGCGACGATCTTTCGGAGCGCGAGCATCGCGGTATAGGTGGGGAGGACGACGAGCTCTCCACCGGGCGGCGTAAGCTCGAGCCCACGGTCGAGCGCACGCGCCAGCAACGGCTCGAGCTCGATGGCCTCGTCATCGAGTCCGCCGTACTTGAACCTCAACGCGAGCTCGGCTGCGCGCTCGCCCGTCGCAACGAGCCGCTCGAGCCCTCCGATCAGCGGTTCGAAGTCGACGTCCCAGATCCACGACACGTCGCGTCCGTCGGCGATCGCGTCGTTCAGCGCGACGACGACGACAGAGGGCGCGCTCCCTTCCAGGATCGTCCGTACCGCCTCGTTCGCGCCGGCGGGATTCTTGATCAGCAGCATCAGCAGCCGGCGGTCGCCCATCGCGATCCGCTCGAAGCGTCCGAACGCCGCGCTGAATCCCTCCAGGCCCGCCACGATCTCGTCGAGCGACGCGCCGAGGCTCCCGGCAAGCGCCGAGGCGGCTAGCGCGTTGTACACGTTGTACAGCCCGGGCACACGCAACCGAACCCCGTGCTTGCCCGTCTGCGTCACGAGCTCGAATGCCACCGAGTCGAGTCCCTGCAGCTCGACCTCGCGTGCGATGACGTCCAGCGGCGGGCGACCGTGTCCGCAGGAAGGGCAGCGGTACTCGCCGAGGTGTCCCACGTATGCGGCCGCGTACTCGTAGGGCGTCCCGCACCGCACGCAGTACTTCGAATCGGCGGCGTGCTGCAGGGACGGCCGCGCGCAGGACGGATCGTCGACCCCGAACACGATCGCCCCCGGACGCTCGCGTGCAAGCTCGCCGACCTGCGGATCGTCGCCGTTAACCGCGAGCGCTGCGTCAGGAGAGAGCTCCCGCACCGCCGCACGCCATCGCTCGGCGACGTGCTCGAGCTCGCCATAGCGATCGAGCTGGTCGCGAAAGAGATTCCCAAGGCACAGCGCGCGAGGCCGGAGACGTGCGGCGACCGCCGGCAATGCCGCCTCGTCGACCTCGAAGAGCCCTAGCTCGGCCCCGGCTGAGTCGAGCAGCGTCGATGCGACCCCGGAGACGAGATTCGCGCCGGAGCTGTTGTGCGCGAGCCGAAGCCTTCCGCTGAGAATGCTCGCGGCCATCGCCGCGGTCGTCGTCTTGCCGTTCGTCGCCGAGATGACCGCCGACCCGAGCGGCAGGCGCGCCGCGAGCCGGTCGACCGCCCCGGGATCGAGCTTCCAGAGCAGCTTCCCGGGCACCGTGGTTCCGCCGCCGGTACCGACAAGACGCGAGAGCCGGCCCGCGACACGAGCGGCGGCGATTTCGGCGGCGAGTGGAACGGGGAGGCGCACAGCACGAAGAGGCTATCCAAGCGCCCTCGCGCCCCACCCCTACCCCGAAAGGGTGAATCGATCGAGTGTTCCCCGAACGGGGGATGCTCGTGGATTGGTGCGGGCCTACTTTCCGCGGTGGGCTTCCTTGGCTGCGGCCCACCCTGCACCAAGCGTGGAGAAGGAGAAACCCCTGCAATGACCGACGGTTTGAGGGCATGAGCGCGGTGCATACCGATACCTCGCTCGTCGTCGAGCCCGGCGACGGGCGCGATGACGGCTTGCCGCTGAACGCGCGGATCTACTTCCTCCTGACCGCCACCGCCGCCGCCGCCGTCTCGCTTCCCTTCCTCGGCCGGCTGCAGCATACGCACAGCTGGACGGCGTTCCTCATCCTCGCCTCCGCGGCAGCCGTCGCGCGGCTGTTCGCCGTGCGGACGCCTGCAGACCAGACGTACCACGCGGACATCGCGTTCCTCATCCCGGCGGCCCTCATCCTTCCTCCCGAGCTCCTGGCCCTCGTCGCGATCGTCCAACACGTGCCCGAGTGGCTGAAGATGCGCTACCGCTGGTACATCCAGAGTTTCAACATCTGCATTTGGACGCTGGCGACGATGGGGGCCTGGCTCTTCGGTCGACGTCTAGTCCTCGACTCGAATGCCATCTCGAATCACTCGCTGCGCGTCGCGATCGCTGGCCTCATCGGCTGCGTCGTTCTCGTCCTCGTCAACCACGCCATGCTCGCGTTCATGCTTCGGCTGGCGCGGGGCTTCAGCGTTCGCGAGACCGGCCTCTTCACGCTCGACAACCTCTCGATCGACTTCGTGCTCGCGGCCCTGGGGGTTGGCACCTATGCGCTCTCGCAGCAGAACCACTGGGTCATCCCGTTCGTTCTCGCTCCGCTCATCCTCGTGCACCGCTCGCTGAGCGTTCCCGCCCTCCAGGCGGAGGCACGCGTCGACCCGAAGACAGGCCTCTTCAACGCGCGCCACTTTGCGGCGGCACTGTCTGAGGAAATCGGCCGCGCCCAGCGTTTCGAGCGCCCGTTGTCGCTGATCATGGCCGACCTCGACCTGCTCCGCGACATCAACAACTCGTACGGCCACCTTGCGGGCGACGCTGTGCTGAAGGGGATCGCCGAAGTCTTTCGCGCCCAACTGCGCCATTACGACGTGCCGGCGCGCTTCGGCGGCGAGGAGTTCTCGATCCTCCTGCCAGAGACTCCACCCGAGCAGGCGCTCGAGATCGCCGAGCGGATCCGCCGCGCCGTCGCGGAGCGAACGTTCGACGTCGAAACGTCGAGCGAGCCGATCCGAGCCACCGTCTCGCTCGGTGTCGCCGGATACCCCAAGGACGGCACGGACGCCAACGAGCTCATCCACCAGGCCGACCTGGCCGTGTACCGCGCCAAGCTGCAGGGCCGCAACCGCGTGCTCGGCGCGAGCTCCGAGCCTCTGCTCGTGCCGGCCGAGCGCACGGCCCGTCTCATCGCCGTCCCCGAGGACGGCGATCACCGCGCGCCGCTGCCGGGCGCGGTGCAGGTGCAGCCCAAAGAGGAGCGGCGGACAGATTTGCGCCACCCGCGCCCACACGCGGTCCATGGACCACGCTTCCTCTCGCTCGACCGACGGCTCAGCCTGATCGTCGGACTCGTCAGCGCGCTCGGCGTCGGCGCGGGTGTGGTCGGGCTTGCCCTGAGCTGGACCTCGCACGACCTGCTGGGCCTGCTGACCGTCATCGCGCTCGTGGGAGTGGGGCAGGCGTTGGCGCTCGAGGCCGACGAGGGCTCCGCCGTCCTGTCGGTCAGTGCCGTGGGTGCGCTCGCCGCAGCCTCACTCTTCGGCTGGCGGGCTGCACTCCCGCTCGCCGTCGCGAGCGTGGCGATCGACTGGAGCGCGCGCCGTCATCCGCTGCACAACGTCCTCTTCAACATCGGAGCGCTCACGCTCGCGTCGCTCGCTGCAGCCAGTGTCTTCAAGATCGCAGGCTTCTTCCCGCTCGGGACACCTCACCGGCTCGCCGTGTCGGGCCTCGGCCTGCTCGCGGGGACTGCCTACTTCGTGGTCAACATGGGTCTCGTCTCCGTCGCGCTCGCGCTCGAGGGGCACGAGCGGTGGTGGTCCGTCTTCCGGGAGCGCTTCGCCTGGCTCCTGCCGCACTACCTCGTGTACGGCTTCATCGGCGGCGTGATGGCGCTGGCGTACGAGGCGGTCAAGCTCCTCGCGCTCGCCGTCTTCGCCGTGCCGCTGCTGCTGATGCGCAAGACGCAGGAGGCTTACCTCAAGCACACGCAGCGCAGCGCCCAGAAACTCCGCCAGGCGGCCGAGACGATCCAGTCTCAGAACGTGTCGCTCGAGCAGGCGAACAAGCTGCTCAAGGAGCGTTCGACGGCGGCGATGGAGTCGCTCTCGGCGACGGTCGACGCCCGCGACTCGTACACCGCCGGTCACTCGCGCCGCGTCCAGCAGCTCGCCCTCGCGATCGGGCGCGAGCTCGGCCTGTCGCAGGCGGAGCTCGACCTCCTCGGTCACGCAGCCTTGTTCCACGACATCGGCAAGCTCGCGATTCCGGACGCCATCCTCCTGAAGCCCGCCAGCCTCACTCCCGACGAGTGGTCCCTCATGCAGCGCCACGCCGAGGAGGGCGCGCGGATCATCGACCGCCTCGGCTTCCTCAACGACGCCGTGCCGGCGATTCGCCACCACCACGAGCGCTTCGACGGAACCGGCTATCCGGACCGCCTCCACGGGGAGGAGATCCCGCTCGGCGCCCGGATCATCCACGTTGCCGACGCACTCGACTCAATGCTGACGACGCGCATCTACCGCGCCGCGCGGCCGGCCGCCGAGGCACTGCATGAGCTGCGGCGGTCTGCAGGCACCCAGTTCTGCCCGCGGTGCGTCACCGCGCTGGAGCGCATCCTGCCGCTGGAGAGCCTTCAGGGCGACGGGGATCGCTCACGCCTGGCAGCGGTCGCTTCCTAGGCGGTTCCAACCTTAACTTGCGTTCCTTCCAGAACGCTCTATCCTTCTTGGCATGGCCCGCAAGGCGCTCTTCCGGGCGGTTGCGAAGATCGACCCCGACGCGCTTGCGTCCTTCCAGGCCGGAATTCGCAAGCGCTACTCGAACCAGCAGATCCTCGCCGAGCTGCGCGAGTGCGCCGAGCGGCTCGGACGCTCGCCGACGATGCGCGAGTTCGCTGCCGACGCGGAGACGACCGTCCACCCGCAGACGGTGATCGAGCACTTCGGCAGCTGGAATGCGGCCAAGCGGGAGGCGGGTCTCGTCCCACGCCGGTTCGCCACGCGCGAAGAGCTCGTGGGACTGCTCGGTGAGCTGGGAGAGGAGCTCGGCCGCGTCCCCACGGCGAAGGATCTCGACGCGCGGCGCGGATCGATGCCGTCCAAGTCCCTCTACTGGCACACGTTCGGCTCGCTCGCCGAGGCGCTGCGCGAGGCCGGCTTCGACGTTCCGATCGGCGAGGAGCGGCTGGAGCGCGCCGTCGAACAGGGCGTCGCGCTGACGCGCAAGCTCAAGCGGCTGCCGAAGTTCGCCGACTGGGCGGCGGCGCGGAAGCGGGACGACGCGCTCCTGACCGAATGGCAGGTCTACAGGATGTTCGACGCGCGCCGCGGCGCTTGGTCAACGTTTCAGTTCCTGATCAAGGAACGGCTCGAGGACGAGGGCCGCACCGTCGGCTCGGACGGACGGCTGGGTTAGGCCGCGTCCTCGATCTCGTAGCCGATCGTCGCTCCCGTCGAGGTCAGGAGCTCGATGTCGTACGCCTCTCGGCGCACCCACGGGTAGGAGACGGTGATCCGCTCGGCATCGCCGGGCTCCACCACACGCTGACTCTGGCGAAAGTCCACGAAGGCATCGTTGAGGATGACCTGTGCCACACGCGCAGCCTCTTTGGAGTCGTTCACCAAGACGAGGATGATGCGGCCGGGCCGAAGCGTTGCCTGTTCGATCCTGACCTCGTGTGGGCCCGCCGCTCCGTCCTGCCATGGGCGCGCCATCCCGATGACGACCGCCGCGACGGCGATTCCGATCGCAATACCGAGCAACCAGATGCGCCGGAGGACGCGGCCGAGCATCCCTCACTCCACGACTTCGAAGAAGCCCATCCAGCCGAGCGCCGCGAACTCGCTCTTGTGGGCGTGGAACATGTACTTCCCGGTATACGGAAAGCGCAACTCGAGCACGTCGCGCTGCCCCTGGCCCTGAATGACGGTGTCGGTGTACTCCGTCGGCTCGAGCGACGTCCCGGTCGGAAAGCGGTGGAAGAAGTTCGCGTGGATGTGGAACGAGTTGATTGGGTCGAGCTCGACGATGTTGACGAGGTAGATCCGGACCAGCTCGCCGCGGCGCACGCGCACGGGCCGATACATGAAGTGGAAAGCGACGGTGTTGACGGCGTACACCTCGTTGTCCTGGTCGAAGTTGGGGTCGAACGCGTTCTGCACCATCACGAGCTCGGTGGCATCGGCCCGGCCGCCCGGCGGATCGACGATGAAGACGCCGTAGAGGCCCTTCGCGATGTGCCCGGCCAAAGGCGACGCGTGACAGTGGTAGAGGTGGAGGCCGAACGGGTCGGCATCGAACTCGTAGGTGAAGTCCTCGCCGACATCGATGAGTCCGCCGCCGATCTCCTCACCGATGCCCGGAGTGCCGTCCATCACGGCGCGGTGGATTCCGTGAAAGTGGATCGTGTGCGGATGCGTGCCGGCGTTGACGAAGTGCACCCGCAACCGGTCGCCCTCACGGGCGCGAAGCGTGGGGCCGGGAACGCGACCGTTGTACGTCCACGCTGCGTACTTGACACCGGGGACGATCTCGATCTCCTTGTCGTAGGCAACGAGCTCCCATTCGCGCAGCGTGCGTCCGCCGGCCAGTCGCCGCGTCTTGCCGCGGTCGAAGTCGCGCATGATCGCGCCCGGATCGAAGCCGTTCACCTTGGGATCGACGGTCGTGCGCCCCTGCGCGAAGCCGGAATGTGCCGAGCCCGGGACGAGCGCGTGGTGAGGGTGGTGGGGCGCAGGGGCGGCTGCTTCGGCGGCAGGCGCAAGCTTCGTCAGCCTCGCGGCGACTCCGGATCCAGCAACGGCGACGGCTGCCCCGAGCGCGCGCCGCCTGGTAAAGGACCTGCGCACGATCTTTCAACGCTCTCACGGTCCCCTAAGAGGAACCTGAGACGGGCGTTAAGACTTTCTTAGAGCGAACTACGCCGCGGCCGCGTGGAGCATCGCGAGCCGCTCGAGACAGGAGCGGGCCTCGTCCGGCGCGCGAACGGCCGGGAGCGGCTCTTCCTCGAAGGTGAGGTCCGGGTGGAACGACTCCCGGGCGACGACTCTTCCGTGCTCGACGGCGACGACCGTTCCCTGCGGCAGCTCGCTCTTCCGCAGCTTGATCCCGCCGTAGCTTTCGACGAGCTCGAGCGCGACCCGCGTCGAGGCGAAGACGAGCTCATGCTTGCCCCGGCCGAGCCAGAGGGGCCGACCCATCCCGCGGGCGAGGAGGAGCTCGGTGCGGCCCTCGTCGAGCCACGCCGTCGCCATCGAGCCGTGGAGCTGCTCGAGTGCCTCGGCCGTGCGCCCGCGCGAGAGCTCTGCCAACGCGAAGATGATCTCGGAGTCGACGGTCATGTCCTGCGCCGCGCGCGCGATGTGGTGACGCGCGAAGAGGTCCTCGTCGTTGCGGATGACGCCGTTGTGAACCCCGACGACTGCCCCGTGCCGGATCGGGTGGTTGTTAGCAACGAGGCTCGGATGGCCCTTGGTGAAGTCGCGCACGTGGACGAGGAGCTTGGTCGCGTCCTCGGGTACCAGGATCCGTTCGAGCAGCGCCGTGGCTCCGGAGCGCTGCTTGTGCACGGTGATCTTGGATCCGGGGCTGCGATACGCGTATCCCACGGCATCGGCGCCGCGCTCCGCGATCCCCGCCAGGAGGGCCCGTGCCGCGACAGTCCGCTCGACGCGGCTGTCGGGATCGAGGCTATATCCGGCGATTCCGCACAAAGTCTTTGGGCAAAGGCGAAGCGACCGTCCGGTCGCTCAATCTTTCTAGACGCATCGGCTGCAGTCCTTGTTAGTAGACCCCCGCTTGGAGGGTTCTGAGCCCGGATTACGGAAGTCGGGCGCAGCTTCCCTCGACGGAGGGTTGACGAACGGCTCAAGAGTCCTCTCAGCCAGGCCGATATCCCTCACATGGAGCAGCGGCCGCTCCCCGACCTGCCCTCAGACTCCGCCGCGGCAGAGCCGCGGCTGGAGCTCGTTCCCAACCTCGAGACCGCCGAAGAGACCGACGAGGCGGAGGAGAGCGAGGAGGCCAAAGAGGCCGAAGAGCAGGAGGATGGGGAGGAGGACGCGCCGCCCGCCGCCAAGGCGGAGGCGACCCAGGACCCGCTCAAGCTCTACGTCCGCGCGATCGGCGACGGGCCGCTCCTGACGCCGGCCGAGGAACGCGAGCTCGCGCGCCGGAAGGACGAGGGCGACGAGGAGGCCAAGAAGAAGTTGATCGAGTCGAACCTCCGGCTCGTGATGTCGATCACCCGGAACTACACGAAGGCCGGCGTGCCGCTCCTCGACCTGATCCAGGAGGGCAACCTCGGCCTCATCCGAGCCGTCGAGAAGTTCGACTACAAGCTGGGCTTCAAGCTCTCGACGTACGCGACCTGGTGGATCCGCCAGGCAGTGACGCGCGCCCTCGCCGACCAGGGCCGGACGATCAGGCTCCCGGTCCACGTCGCGGACCAGGTCCGCCGGCTCATGAGGGCGCGCCGCCAGCTCGCCCAGAAGCTCAACCGCGAGCCGACCGAGGAGGAGCTGGCGAGGGAGAGCGGCTTCCCCGAGAAGCGAGTCCAGGAGCTGCTCGACCTGGTCGAGGATCCCGTCAGCCTCGAGACGCCGGTCGGCGACGGCGAGAGCCTGTACGCCGACCTGATCGAAGACATCCATTCGGAACGACCGGACGAGTCCACCTCGAAGAAGCTCCGCCAAAAGGAGCTCTCAGAGGCGATGCTCCGGCTGAACCCACGCATGCGCCGTGTGCTTTCGCTCCGCTTCGGCCTCGACGGCGAGCCGCCGCAGACGCTCGAAGAGGTCGGAGCGGGGCTCGGCATCACGCGCGAGCGCGTCCGCCAGCTCGAGTCGCGCGCGCTGCGCGAGCTGCGCGTCGTGGCACCGGATCTCGAGCTCTACCTCCGGTCCTGAAACGTCAGCGGGCCGCTACCGTTGGACCAGTGGGCCCCTTCGTCGATTGCCACTCGCACGTCGTTCCCTCAGGCGACGACGGCGCGCCGTCGATCCAGGAGGGTCTCGCCCTGTGCCGAAGCGCGGTGGAGCACGGAACCGCCGTGCTCTTCGCGACGCCGCACGTCTGGCCGTACCTGACGCTCAGCCAGGAGCGTGAGGCCGAGATTCGGGAGGCGCACGAACGGATGCGTCCACACGCCGGGCTGGAGCTCCGACTCGGCTTCGAGCTGACACCGACGCGCGCGCTGCTCGACGAGGACCCGCACCGGTACCTGCTCGAGGGGACGGACTGCGTCCTGATGGAGGTCCCGTTCGCCGGGCGCGCCGACGAGCTGGTCGCGCTGGCGGAGCATGTCGAGAGCGCCGGCTTGCGCCCGGTGATCGCCCATCCGGAGCGAACGGAGGCCGTCCTGGACGATCCGCTCGTTGCCGAACGGCTCGCGGCCCGCGGCTGGACGCTGCAGGTCAACGCGAGCTCGCTGCTCGGCCGCCACGGGCCGGAGCCCGAAGAGCTGGGGTGGTCGCTGCTCGAGCGCGGCTTGGCCGGAGTGGTCGCTTCCGACGGCCATCGCGCCACCCGGCCGGCACATCTCGATGAGGCCTACGTCCTCGCCGCACGGCGCGTGGGCGAGCGTGTCCTCCCGTTGTTCGACGGAACGGCGCTCGGCGTCGCTACGCCGTCACGGACTGCATCTCGCGCAGCGTCGACAGGCGCCTAAGCGACTCCAGCTCGATCTGCCGGACACGCTCACGCGTTAGCCCGAGGCGCCGCCCGATCTCCTCCAGCGTCTTCGGCTCGGAGTCGTCGAGCCCGTAACGAAGGACCAGCACCTGGCGCTCGCGCTCCTGCAGCGACAACAGCGCCGCCGAGAGCGCCTGCGACCGGAGCGACACCTCGACCTCTTCCTCCGGTAGCGGATCGTCGCCCGCGACGAAGTCCCCGAAGACCGCGTCCTCCTGCTCGCCGACGGGCTGGTCGAGCGAGGCCGACGCACGCGCCGCCGCCCTGACCTCGTGCGCCTGCTGAATCGGCAGGCTCGCCTCCTCGGCGATCTCCTCCAGCGTCGGCTCCCGGCCGAGCTGGGTCCAGAGCGTGCGCTCGGCGCGGTTCATCTTCTGGAGGCGCTCGACGATGTGGACGGGCATGCGGATCGTCCGGGCCTTGTCCGCCAGCGCCCGCGCGACCGCCTGGCGGATCCACCACGTGGCGTAGGTCGAAAACTTGTACCCGCGCCGCCAGTCGAACTTCTCGACGGCGCGAATGAGTCCGAGCGTCCCTTCCTGGATCAGGTCGAGGAACGGGAGACCCTGGTTGCGGTAGTTCTTGGCAATCGAGACGACGAGGCGCAGGTTCGACTGGATCATGTGCGTCTTCGCGCCCAAGTCGCCGCGTTCGATCCGCTTCGCCAGCTCGACCTCCTGCGGGGCGGTCAGGAGGGGGTGGCGCCCGGCCTCGCGCAGGAAGAGCTGGAGCGCGTCGGTCGTCGTCTCGTAGGAGGTCTGGAGCGGGGGAGGAGGCGGCTCCTTCTCTTTCTCCTTCTCGGGCTCCTCCACGAGCTCGATCCCCCGCCGCTCGAGCTCGTTGAAGAGCGCGTCGGTCTCGAGCGCGTCGAGCTGGTGAACGTCGATCAGCTCAGCGAGCTCGGCCTGGCGAACTGAGCCAGACGTCTCCGCGTTCTCCAGCATCGCCTGGATGTCCTCGTGCTGCAGGATCGACTCGATCTCGACCGTCATCTCCCGCCTGGGTTCTTGCCTGACCCCTCCAACTGCCAAACACGCACGCTCTCAGGCGCAAGGGGCCGCGTCAAGCTCGAGGCAGCCGTTCCGGGATGAAGACGACCCTCTAGGGTGCTTTCCGGGCCAATGCACGGAAACCGGCGTTATGTCAAGTTGGCGTGGATCGGCCTCGCAACCGGCCTGACGTTTGCCTCCCCCGCCCAGGCGGACGTCGTCACGCAGGCGGCCGATCGCGGGGTCTTGGCCGTGGCCCCGGACGGCAGCCCACGCGTCGCGTACTCCGTGGCGCGGGATCTGTACGTCGCCCGTCGCACCGGCGACGGCTGGAGTTCGGCCCGCGTCGCGCACCTCCCCGGTGCCGGGGTCGACCTCGCCGGGGTCGCCGTGGAGCGTCGTGGGACGGTCGCCGTCCTGGCGGAGGACACCGGCGGGAAGTGGATCGCGCTCGCACGCGGGAGGCAGCTCCTGCGGATCGGTCGGGCTAAGGGCACCAACTCGTACGGAGCCGCCGGCCTGACGCTCGACGCGCACGGTCGACCCGCAGTCGCCTACGGAGTGCGCCTCCGCTCGCGCAAGACCTACCTCCGTCTCGTCACGATCGACGCCGAGGGACGCCCGCGGACGCGCGGCATCACGCTCAAGGGCTTTCCCTCGAGCGATCTCCCGCCAGGCGCCGCGCCCGTCCTCGTCGCCGGTCGTCTCCATGTCGTCGAGACGTACACGTCCGCGGCCATCGACTGGGGGCCGAAGTCCGGCGGGGGCTGGGAAGGGCAATACTTGTTCGCGAGCCGATTGGGCTCCCCCGTCGGGCAGGTCGGCGCCGTCGTGACCGGCTCGACCCTCTGGTCGGCCTGGACTCAGTCCTACCCGGAACTCGGAGCCGTCAGCGTCCTGCTGACAGCGAGCGCGACGACCCAGGAGACCAACGTCGCGGTGCAGCACGGCATCTTCGTGTCGCTCGTCCTCGCCGACGGGCTTCCTGAGATCGGCGCGTACGACTGGGTGTCGATCGGCGACTGGTACGACTTTGCCGCCGTCGTCGCGGACGGATCCGGGCCTTTCGCGGAGCTTGACGGCCGGCTCGAGAGCTACGCCGTTTCTCGCGACGGCGGGCGCCAGCTCCTGCTCTCCACCGAGTCGGGGCTCGAGTGGTTCGATACTCCGTCCCGGCCGGCGATTCACGTCTCGCTGTCGGCGGACGCCTCGGGAAAGCTCACCGGCAGCGTGGACGGCGGCAAGGGAGGAAGCGTGGAGCTCTACCGCGAGGAGCCACCCGGTCCGCGCGTGCCGATCGCCACCGTCCCTGTGGCACCGGATGGCTCATTTGCCGGCCAGGCCGACCCGCCATCCTCCCCCACGTTCTACCGAGCGGTCTATCGAGAGCCCGGCTCCGGCGTCCCATACGCTTCGCTGACTCGCATGCCGGTCGGTTGAGCTTGGACTACCGCATCTATCACGCCGTCAATGACTTCATCGGGGATCACCGGTCCCTCGCGCACGCCGTGGACGACGTTCAAAACGTGGTCGTGGTCTTGATCGCCGTAGCAGCTTTTGGCCTCTGGCTTCTCGCGCGCCCCGGTGGGTCGCGCCGCTGGAAGCTCGCCTCGGCGTCGGCGCTCGCCTCAGCGGCTCTCGCGCTCCTGGCGAACCAGTTGATCGCGGACGTCTGGCATCGCGATCGCCCATACGAGAGCCATCCGGCCGTATACCACCTGTCGAACTCGCACGATCCGTCCTTTCCCAGCGACCACGCTAGCGCCGCGTTTGCAATTGCCTTCGCCGTGCTCCTCTTCGACCGGCTGGCCGGAGCGCTTTTCGTCGCTCTTGCCGTCGTGGTTGCTTTCGGCCGCGTCTTCACGGGTGCCCACTACCCAGGCGACGTGCTCGCGGGCTGTCTCGTCGGGCTCCTCTGCGCGCTCCTTGTCGTGCACTTCGGCCGACGTCTCCTCTCGATCCCGGTTAAGCTCGTCGAGCGGGTGACCGACCCGTTGGTCGCCCCCGCACGGAGATTGCTCGGCCGCCGCTGAGCCTTTCCACACACCTTTCCACAAGCTGCAAGAATTGCTGTGGAAATGTTGAAAAAGGAAATTTCCGCAAATTGCGGGCGTGCCCTTTTTCGAACCCTTGACCCTCTAGCTGGACACGTTAGATTGCTCCTTGCGCCGAGCACGGAGCGCAAGTAGGTCGAAACCGAGTCCGAAGGCAGTACCCGGAAGGGGAAGGTCAGCGGAAACGGTGGACGAAAGCGAAACCGGCTCGGCGAATTTTTTTTGGTCCCACGCGAAGCGTGCGTCCGCGAATGCGGACCAGTGGAGGGGGATCGGGGGAACCGGGCGGTTCCCCCGACGACTTACGCGGCGCCCGCCAAGCAGAAACCCCGCCAAGCAGAAACACCGCACAACGGCACACGACGTTACGATCCCCCACGCGGTGCACCTAAGACTTCCGAGCATCGACCCCGGCGTCAGCGCGTTCATCTGGGCCTTCGTCCTCGCTCTCTACATCTTCCTGGGGCTGCTCGCCGTCGGCCCTGGGGCTGCTCGCCGTCGGCGTCGACAAAGGCACGGCGTTCGTGCTCGCGCTCGTCTCCTTCGGCGCGATCTTTCTGTTCGTCCGTCTCTACGGCGGCGACGAGCCCGCCTAGATCGGCACAGTCGCTCGTTCGCCGCGTCGGCCGGCCAGAGCACCGACCAGCAGACGCGCGAGCTCGCACCCGAGCGCCTGCTCGAGGCGAAGGAATGCGGGAGGCCGCGGATTGACGGACTGGGTCAGGGCAGTGCAGTGCTCGAGCAGCAGCTCGTAGCCTCTCTCGCCCTGCGGAAGCGAGGAATCGCGCATGGCGCTCTAGTTATCGGCGTGCGCAGGCCCCCAGTGATCCCTGGGCGGGGGGTTAAGTCGCACACGCCTTGTGGCCTGAGGACGCGTGGGGCAGGTCGCTGGGGGTTCTGCTTGGCGCTGGGGGAACCTCCCGGTTCCCCCGGGACAGGTCGCTGGGGGAACCTCCCGGTTCCCCCAGACCCCCTCCACTGGTCCGCTGCGCGGACGAGCGCTTCGCGCTAGCTCCGGTCTGGCGTGGTGGTCACGGCCTCGCGATCGGCGGCCTGCACCCCTTCGTCCACTGCCGTGCGCTCCCTCGTCACGGGCTCGTCGGCCACACGCCCCTCATCGGCCGG
>WNEY01001332.1_pt1 | contig 17306 bp, 16 predicted proteins | sample 5400531 | NCBI WGS metagenome assembly WNEY01 (sample SAMN13153338, study PRJNA577476) | soil metagenome | isolation source: 200 cm saprolite under Douglas fir tree site 1 | place: USA:California | collected 2015-04-18
TGATGCGCATCGCGAAGATCCAGACGAGGAGCTGGACGCGGAAGCGCGGATCGACCGCGAGCAGGATGAACGAGATCAGCGCGACGCCGGTGACGCCGTAGGTCTCGAAGCCGTCGGCGGTCGGGCCGACCGAGTCGCCGGCGTTATCGCCGGTGCAGTCCGCGATCACGCCGGGGTTGCGCGCGTCGTCTTCCTTGATGTTGAAGACGATCTTCATCAGATCCGAGCCGATGTCGGCGATCTTGGTGAAGATCCCGCCCGCGATGCGCAGCGCAGAGGCGCCCAGCGACTCGCCGATGGCGAAGCCGATGAAGCAGGGCCCGGCGTAGTCGCGGGGCACGAAGAGCAGGATGCAGAGCATCATCAAGAGCTCAGTCGAGATCAGCATGGTGCCGATCGACATGCCGGCTTTGAGCGGGATCTGGTACGTCGGGAAGGGCTTGCCCTTCAGGGAAGCGAAGGCGGTGCGCGAGTTGGCGAAGGTGTTGACCCGGATGCCGAACCAGGCCACCCCGTAGCTGCCGGCGATGCCGATCAGGCTGAAGACGAGGATGGCGATGACCTTGACCGCCTCGAAGTGCCGCAGGGCGCCGAAGTAGATCACCATGATGGTGCCGATGAACACCTCGAGAAGGAGGATGAACTTGCCCTGGGTGAGCAGGTACGTCTTGCAGGTCTCGTAGATCAGCTCGCTGACCTCGAGCATCGAGCGGTGCACCGGCAGCTTCCTGAGCTGGGCGTAGATGGTCAGACCGAAGACGAATCCCAGGGCGCAGATGACGATGCCCAGAAGGAGCAGATGGCGGCCGGTCATGCCCAGGAATTGGACCGAATCCAGGTCCGGCAGGATCAGCCTGGCTTCGTCGGCGCGCGCCGCGGGGGCGAGCAGAAGAGCGAAAAGGGCGAGGGAAACGCGGCGGATTTTGTTCTGCATGAAGCGGCCATCTCCGGTTTTTGGGGCGGCGCACCATAAAGTGATCAGGGCGCGCAAGTAAAGAGGCAAAGGGACATCCCTCTTCGGATCAACCACGGAAGCTTTTCAGTTGTTTTGTGCGGTGACCGTCTTGCCTTCGCCGGTCGAGCGGGAGAGAGCCGCGAAATTGATGTTGGCGAACCCGCTCTGGTTGCAGGCGAACATCACCCGCTTGATCACCTTGAAGGGGATGCGCCGGTCCGCTTGCACGTTGACCAGCCCGCGGAAGGGGTGGTCCGGATCGTTGGCGTGGATCTGCTCGTAGCGCCGCTTCTCCTCGCGGAGCGAGTCTTCCAACTCGGGGACGTTGAGCACGTCGCCCTTCTCCAGATCGGCGGTCGAGAGGAGCATCTTGCCGTCGAAGGTCACCGCGTCCGCGGAGACGGAGATCACCGGCGCCCGCTCGAGCATGGCCCCGTGATACGCGTCGGGCAGCTTGATGTCCTTGCTCATGTAGAGCACTTCGCCGTTGGCCGAGAAGTTCATCAAGAGGAAGATGACGACGATGGTCATCACGTCGACCAGCGAGGTGAGCATCAGGCTCGCGTAGGCGATCTTCTTCCCGCGGAGGAACTTCTTGCCGAAGACCTTGCTCTGCGCGATGCGGTCGCCGGGGCGCTTTCCAGGAGTGACGACGGCCATTTGTGTCGTCCCCCTCAGTTCATCGGCGCAACGGTGACGTTGCGCAGCTGTTCGCCCAGACAGGTGTCGACCGTCTCCACCAGGTCCGCGTACGCCACCGCATCCTCGGGCTGCACGGTGATGGCGGTCTGGTCGGGAAGGCTCGCCTTCAGTGTCTTCAACTTCTCGCTCAGCGTCTTGCGGTCGAAGGCCTGCGTCCCGTCCTTGCCGTTCACCTTGGGGATGTCGATGGCCGCTCCCGCCATCGCCAGCGAGTAGCCCTTCTCGGTGAGCAGGAGCTTCACGTCGATGGTGCTCTCCTGCTTCTGCTGGTCGGGCGGCCCGCCGCTCGAGGCCACCTGCAGGCCCGAGATCTGTGTCCAGACCGCGGTGATGAGCAGGAAGCAGATGCAGCAGGAGAGAAGGTCGATGAACGGCACGAGGTTCAGCTCGGCGTCCAGCGCCTTCTTACCGCCCTTCCGGGTGTGTGCCTGCGGTGATGCGCCAGCCATGGGTGATGCTCCGTTGAAAGTGCCTTCGCCTTCCGGCTACGGCACGTCCGCCCTTACTGCTGCGGCAGGTTGGCCGGAATCCGCATCTTGTCCTTGTTCGCCACGATCAGGTTCAGCACGCCGACCGACGTCTCGTTGATGTCGTCGATCATGTGCTGGGTGCGGCCCTGAAGGAGCGAGAAGGCCACCAGCGAGGGAATGGCGACGATGAGGCCGAAGGCCGTGCAGTTCATCGCTTCGGCGATGCCGTCGGAGAGGACGCGCGCCTTCTCGCTGGCATCCACGCCCGCGACTCCCGCGAAGCACTGGATGAGGCCGATGATGGTGCCGAGCAGTCCGACCAGCGTGGCCACGTTGCCGATCATCGCCAGGTAGCCGGTCCGCTTCTCGATGCGCGGCATCTCGCGGAGCGAGGCCTCGTCCATCGCGGCCTGCACTTCATCCTCGCCCTTGGGGACGTTGATCAGCCCCGCCTTGACGATGTTGGTCAGCGGCGTCGCCTTCTGCCCGGCGGTGTAGCTGATGGCCTTGTCCAGATCGCCGTTGAAGATGTGCGTCTTGAGCCCGCGCAGGAACTGCTCCTTGTCCACGCTGGCGGAGAAGAAGAGCACCTGGATGCGGTCGACGATGACCGCCACCGCGAACACGAGGCACATGGCGATGGGGTACATGCCGTATCCCCCGCCCTTCCAGTGCTGCGCGACCGTCTCGAAGAAAGAGCCCATTTTTTGCGTCCCTCTGCTGAAAGAGTCCAAAAGCTATCGTGCCGATGCGGGTGGCATCCATCCTCCCGCCGTCCTACGCCTGCGACCCCCGCTCGCGCGGGCAATCTCGTGGCAGTACCCCCGGGAGTCAATCGGCTGGCCGCCGAGTGCTTCCGTAGTGTCAACCAATACGCTAGCCGCGGGCGGCTTGGCGGCTATGTTTTTGGTGTAAGGTCTGCGCCCCGATGGCGCGCGAGATTTCCTTCCCAAGGACGCGGCACATCGCGTTGTCCGCAGCAGGACAGATCCCCGAGATCCAGGCCAAGGCAGAAGGGGCCGAGGCGCTGCTTTGGCCCAGTGCGTCGGCGGACGAGGTGCGCCTCTTGCCGCGGGTGGCGGTGGTGGACGTTTCCCTGCCGGCCTCCGATGCGGACCGGTGTGCCGCGGCCGACGGATCGCCGGTTCAGGTGCGCTGTCCCTGCTCGCTGGAGGGCCGGCAGGCGGCGGGCGATGCGGCAGCGAGGGCGGCGAACCTCGGCGAGGCGGTGCTGCTGGCCGGCCTCGACCGCTGGTACCGGATGGGCCCCGAGGGCGCCGGCTACTGCCGCTCCTGCGAGCTGGCGCTGGTGGAATTCCTGCGCGAGAGCTACGGGGACCATTTCCAGCCCTTCGATGCGCTGGAGCAGATCCGCTCCTCGGCGTTGCCCGCCAAGGAGCGGCCCTTCGCGCGGCAGAAGGAGGCGCTGCGGCTCCTCGAGGTCATCGAGGCGGGGAAGCGCGCCGTCCTGCGCGCCCGCGACGAGGCGCGGCGGTCGCGCGGCCTGGAGATCGCGGTGCTCGGGCGCGCCGGGGGCATTTCCGCGGCGGCGCTGGAGCTGTGCAGGCACCTGGACGGGCTGGTCTTCGAGCTGCCCTCGCTCGATCCGCTGGAGTCGCTCTTGCCGCTGCTCGCGGCGCGGGCGGCGCTCGGACAGCGGCCGGCGGTGGCGGTGTTGCCCTCGGGAGCGACGGCGGCGCAGGTGCAGCTCTTCGCGGCGCTGGCGGCGGCCTGCGACACCGATCTCATGCTGCCGCCCGATGCGCCCGAGGAGGCCCGCGCGACGCTGGCGCGGCACCTGCTCTTTCTTTCGCTGGTGCGCGAGCGCTTCCGGCCGGCCGAGCCGCTCGCGGACGCGGAAGTGCTGCTCTCTCCCCGCTGCGATCACTGGACGGCGGGAGCGCACCAGCGATCGAGCGCGCCCAGCGTCGCGGCGCTGGCGAGGGCGCAGCTGCAAACGGTAGTGCGGCTCGACCTCTCGGGCGGGGTCCGCGCGCCGCTCCTGGTCATCGCGGGCGGCGCGGCGCTGACGCAGGCCGATGCCGCCTCGGCGCGGCGGCACGTCGAGGGCGGGGGAGATCTGCTCCTCTTCGGCCGCTGCGCGACGGTCGACGAGGAAGGGCGCGCCGGAGACCCTGCTTTCCCCGAGGTGAAAGCGGCACTCGATCGGCTCGGTGAAGGCCGCGCGCAGGCCCTCGACGACGCCGCGCCGGAGGCCGCCCTGGACCGCGCCATCCGCGAGCTGTCCGGGCGGGCGCGGGCGCAGATCACGCTGGCGGGGCGCGGCCGGGTCTTCGCGCGCGGCTATCTCGATCCGGAGCGCAAGCTGGACGTGCACCTCGTCAACCTCGACACAGCCCCGGCGCAGGGGGTGCAGCTCACCATCGCGGGCCAGGCCGCAGGCGGCGGCCGAAGCGGCTACTGGTTCGCTCCAGAACGCGACGGCGGCAAAGACGGCGAGCGCATCACTTTGAACCCGAGCGGCTTCTCGGTCTCTACAATCCTTCCGAGCATCGCGGGCTACGCTCTCCTCGCGGTTCCACGTTAGACAACTCTTCAGAAGACCTTATCGATTGCGCCATGCGGCGATTGCGGCCGCCATGACTTCCTTCACGGCCACATCGTGTTGCGCGGCGGCGCGGCGGCAGTCTTCGAATTCCGGCGCGCCGTTGAGGGTCTTGCCCGCGAGGCGGCCCACCTTGACGCGGATGGGTCCGTACACGGTTTGCACCTCGACCAGCTCGCGGTCGAGCACGGTCCGCTCCACCCGCAGAGCGCGGATCCCCAGCGTGGAAGTCTCACGGAAGATCGCAGCCTCGACGGCGGCGCGCGTGCTCTCGCCCGCCAGCGCTCCGAACAGGTGCCCGGGCCGGCCCTTCTTCATGGTCACAGGCGCGATCCACGCATCGAGCGCGCCCGCGGCCAGCACCGATTCCAGCGCCGCGGCCGCGAGCTGCGGGGAAAGATCGTCGAGATTCGTCTCCACAAGCCACGCTGCCTCGGCCCGCGGCGACTCTTTCCCCAGCACCGCCCTCATTAGATTCGGCGCATCCTCCCAGCGCGCGGTTCCCGCGCCGTAGCCCACGGCCTCGAGCGCCATCTCGGGGAATGCCGCCGCTTCCTCGGTCCAGGCCGCGAGCAGCGCCGCCCCGGTGGGAGTGGTGCGCTCGCCGGGGCCGCTCGGGCGCAGCGATCGGCCGCGGAGCACCTCCAGCGTTGCCGGCGCAGGAACCGGGATGTTGCCGTGCGCGCTCCGGGCCACTCCGCTCCCGGCCGGCGGCGGCAGAGCGAGCACGCGCCCGGGCCGTAGCGCATCGACGAGCAGCGCCGCGCCTACCACGTCGACGATGGAATCGACGGCCCCCACCTCGTGAAACTCGACCTCCTCGGGCGAGACCCCGTGGATCTTTCCCTCGGCGCGGGCCAGCAGCGCGAATGCCTCTTGGGCCAGCTCCGCGGCGCGCGGCGGCAGGCCGGCCGCGGCGATCAGCTCGCGAATGGCCCGGTACCGCCGGTGCGGATGCGGCTCGCGCGGGGCGCGGACCTCGACGTGCAGGGCGCGGATGCCGGAGATCTCCACCTCGCTAACGTGGAGTTCAGCGTCCAGGGCGAGCTTGCGCAATCCGTCGTCGATCGCCGCCCGCGGCGCGCCGAGGTGCAGCAGCGCCGCGATGAGCATGTCGCCCGCGATTCCGCCCACCGGCTCGAGAACCAGCGTGGTCACTTCGAGGCCCGCGCGCCGGCGTGCGTCTGGCGCGCGATCAGCGCCGCCTGGAACCCCGCACCGAAGCCGTTGTCGATGTTCACCACCGAGACGTTTGCGGCGCAAGAGTTGAGCATGGCGAGGAGCGCCGCGATCCCGCCCAGCGAGGCGCCGTACCCGACGCTGGTGGGCACGGCGATGACCGGCTTCGCCACCAAGCCTCCGACGACCGAGGGCAAGGCGCCCTCCATCCCGGCACAGACCACGATCGCGTCCGCCTCGCGCAAGGCCGGCGCCTGGCGCAGAAGCCTGTGCAGGCCGGAGACGCCCACGTCGTAGAGCCGCCGCACCTCGGCGCCGACGGCCAGCGCGGTGACGCACGCTTCTTCCGCCACGGGAATGTCGGTCGTGCCGGCGCAGACCACAGCGACCAGGCCCTCGCGCGGCGGCGATCCGCCCTCGGCCGGCGCGGAGAAGGTGCGCGAGACGGGGTCGTAGCGGCCCTGCGGAGCCGCGGCCCGGGCAGCGGCCTCGGCGCTCCTGTCCATGCGGGTGACGAGCACCGCCTGGCCGAGGGCGACGAGCTTCTGCACCAAGGTGCCGATCTGGTCAGCCGACTTGCGCTCGCCGAAGATCACCTCGGGCACGCCTTGCCGCAGCGCCCGCTCGCCGTCGAGCTGGGCGAAATCGGCCAGCTGCTGGACCGGCAGGTCCGCGATGCGCCGCACCGCCGCATCCACGGACATCTCGCCGCTCTTCACTAGCTCCAAAAGCTTTTGCAGCGCTCTCGCATCCACGGCCCACCTATATATCCCTCTTCAAATCCCACCGCGAAGGCGCGAAGACGCGAAGATCATTTTGGTGGGTGCCACCTCGGGCGTCCGAGGTGACTCCCACCAAAAGAAACCTTCGCGTCTTCGCGACTTCGCGGTGAGTTTTTAAGACGTGGTCAGGCCGCTCCGAGCATGGACAGGAGCCGCGACAGAGACTCGTCGACGGGGGCGGCGACGATGCGGCCCGCCTGGCGAACTCCGGGCAGGCGCAGGTCGGTCACCAAAAGCAAGACGGAGTCGAGGTCGCCGAAGGCCGCCTCGAGCGTGTCGCCGAGCGTCCCTTTGCCCACGTAGGGGATCGACGGCACCAGCGTCAGCCCCACCGCCGCCGCCACCCCGCCGACGTAGCTGGAGACGACGATGTTCGACATCTCCGCGAGGGCGCTGTTGTACATGGTGACGCCCTCGATGTCGCCGAAGAGCCGCGAGCCGAGGAGCAGCCCGCCCATCAGCGAGGCGCCCTCCTCGGAGACGTGCATCATCCAGCGCAGCCGCGCCCCTCCCTCGACGGTGAAGTGCACGGAAAAAGCCGCGCCGTCGGGCTGGAGGACGCGCTCCACTCCTCCCCGCTGCGCCACCTGTGCCCGCGGCTGCACCGCCTCGACGTGCGTGCCGAGCAGGCGCCCCAGGGAGCGGGCCGCATCCGAAGAGCCCAGGTTGGCGAGCTGGCGCATCGCCTCGATCTGCTGCGGCGAGAGCTCCAGCGGTGTCACGGGCGCGCGCATTTAGGCCGCTCCCTTGAGAGGAGCCGGAGTCCTCGGGGTCTCGGCCAGCTCGTGCAGCCCGCGCGGGTCGAGGACCAGAAGCGGCCTGCCGTTGCCGAGGACGGTGGTGCCGGCGAGGCCCTTGATGCGGTCGAGCGGCGGGAAGAGCGGCTTCAGCACCGCCTCTTCCTGGCCCACGAGGCGATCGACGGCCAGCGCGAAGGTGAGCCCGTCCACCTCCAGCACCACGAAGGGCCGCGGCCCGGGCGGCGCGAGAGAGGGCAGCCCGAAGATCTTCGCCAGCGAGTACGCGCGCACCAGCTGGCCCATCACCGCCAGCGAGCGCGCCTCGAATCCCTCGCCGCCCCGCGCGGAGAGATCGTACTCGGTGGTCACCACCACGCGATGAAGCGGCAGCCCGTACAGCTCGCCGCCCACCTGCACGACGAGAAGGTTGGCCATCGAGACGCTGAGCGGCAGCTCCATGGTGAAGCGGGTGCCTTTTCCCTGCGCCGAGCGGATCGAGAGCTTTCCCCCCAGGCCTTCGACCGCGGCCTTGACCGCGTCGAGGCCCACGCCGCGGCCGGAGACCTGGGTGGCGTCCGGCCGCGTCGAGAGCCCGGGCAGAAAAGCCAGCGCGTAGACCTGCTGCTCGTCGAGCTGCGCCGCTTTTTCGGCCGAGATCAGGCCCAGCGTCAGCGCGCGCTTGCGCAAGGAGTCGGCGTCGAGGCCGCCGCCGTCGTCGCTCACCTCGATGAGCACCTTGTCCCGCTCGCGGCGCGCCGCCAGCACCAGCTTGCCCCGCGCCGGCTTGCCCGCCGCGAGCCGCTGCGAAGTTGCCTCGAGCCCGTGGTCCACCGCGTTGCGCACCAGGTGCGACAGTGGGTCGCCGAGCGCGTCGATGACGGTGCGGTCCAGCTCGACTTCCGCTCCCTGCACCTCGAAATCCACTTCCTTGCCCAGGCGGTGGGCGAGATCGCGCACCGCGCGGGGCAGGCGTTCGGTCAGCGAGGAGAAGGGCGTGAGGCGCGCGTTCATCACCCGCCCGTGCAGGTCGCGCGCGGTGCGGCGGAGCCGGTCCACCTCCGCCTCGAAGGGCCCGGCGTGGGTCTCGGGCAGCTTGCGCGCCACCTCGCGCAGGCGGGCGATGCCGTGCAGCACCTCCGCCGCCTGGTCGAGGAGCTGGTCGAGCGCCTGCGCGCGCACGCGCACGGTGGCCTCGGCGCGCGGGTCGTCCTGCGGAACGGTATCGGTGACGGGCCGCAGCGCTCCCTGCAGTGCAGGCGTGACCTCCGGCGAGAGCGACGCGGAGAGGGGGGCCAGCCGCACCTCCACACTCTCCACGTCGGGCACGCCCTCTACCGCCTCGCGCACTTCCTCGGACGACCTCGCCGTGGCCAGGAGCGCCACCAGGCGCACGCCGCCCTTCTTCTGCATCAGCTGCTGCGGCGTGGGCTCCAGATCGAGCACCGTGCCCAGCGAATTGAGCTTGCGCTGCACGATGAGAGCGCGCGCCCCCGGCGCCTGGCACCCCTTGGTGAGGGTCACGAACACGTCGAGCCGCGGCAGCGCGGGATCGGCGACGGGTCTCTCCGCAGGCTTGGCTACGGCCGCGGGCCTCTCCGGCTCGGCCACCGCCCGCGACGCATCGGCGAGCCGGGACACGAGGAGTGAATTCTCGCCCTGTCCCTCCGAGGCGCGCTGCACTTCCCGGGAGAGCGCGTCCCTGGCCTCGAGGAGCAGGTTGATCTGCGCCCGCTCCGGCTTCTGGTTCTGCGCCTTGAGCTTGCCGATGAGCGTCTCGGCGGCGTGGGCGATCTCGACGATCCCGTTCAGCCCGATGGTCGCCGCGCTCCCCTTGATGGAGTGGACGCGGCGGAAGATCGCATCCCAGAGCCCGCCGGGCGGCTCCTGCTCCAGGCGCACCAATTCGCCGTTGAGCTGCTCCAGCGCCTCCCGCGATTCGGCAAGGAAGAGCGGCAGGTACTTTTGCGAGCCCTCCGCCATTTACTCCCCGAGCACCTTCTTCACCACCGCCAGGACGTCCTCGCCGCGGAAGGGCTTGACGATGAAATCCGTCGCCCCCGCCTCGATGGCCTCCATCACCAGCGATTCCTGCCCCAGGGCCGAGCACATGATCACCACCGCCTGCGGGTCGAGCTGGACGATCTCCCGGGTCGCGTCGATGCCCGACTTGTAGGGCATGACGATGTCCATGGTGACCAGGTCCGGCTTCAATTCACGGAAGAGGTTCACCGCCTGCACTCCGTCGTCGGCCTCCCCGGCGACGGCGAAGCCTGCGCTGGTGAAAATGTCCCGCAAGGTATTGCGCATGAAGAGCGCGTCGTCGACGATGAGCACTCGCCTTTGAGGCATCGCTTTACGCCTCCACCAGGTTGTCGATGGCCCGCTGCAACAGTTCTGGATCGATCAGCCTCACCAGCCCCTCCGCCGAGTCCACCTGCGCGGTGGCCGCGCCGAACGGCTCGGGAAGATCGCGCGCCTCCGCGGGAAGGTCGTAGATGCCCGCGACCTCGGAAACGTAGAGGCCCACTTCACCCTTCAGCCGCTGCAGCATGATCACCTTGCCTTCGGGACGGGCCGGGCGCGCCTTGAGCCCGACCAGGGGGCCGAGATCGATGAGGCAGGCGACGCGCCCTTGCTGGCTCATGATGCCGAGCAGCGCCGGCGGCGCGCGCGGCACCCGCGAGATGAAGCTCACTTCCGTCACCCGCCGCACCGCCGAGAGCGGGATGGCGTAGCGGTTGCCTCCATGCAGGCAGATGACGGCGCGCGACATCGCGGTTCACTCCAGCTTGAATCGGGAAACGACGGCCTGCAACTCCAGAGAAAGGTTGGTCAGCTCCTGGGCGGAGGAGAGCATCGAGGCGGTCACCGCCGCCTGCTCGCGGATGGTGCGCGAGACTTCCTCGGTGCTCTTGGCGTTGCCCGAGGCCACCTCGCGGATCTCGCGGATGGCCTTGACCATCTCCTCCGATCCGGCGAGCTGGATGCGGGCGGCGTCGGAAATGGCGGTGACGCGCTCGCTTCCGGCCTGGGTGGCGTGGACGATCTCCTCCAGCGAAAGGATGATCTGCGCCAGGTCCTCGCGGCCCTGGCCCAGCTCGTCGATGCCCTCCTTCATGGCGGCGACGGCGTGCTGGCTGCGCTGGCTGATCTCCTGGGCGAGGCGGCTGATCTGCTCGGCGCTGCGGCCGGCGCTCTCGGCGAGCTTGCGCACCTCGTCGGCCACCACCGCGAAGCCGCGGCCGTACTCGCCGGCGCGCGCCGCCTCGATGGCGGCGTTGAGGGCGAGGAGGTTGGTCTGCTGGGCCACGCCGGTGATGGCGACGACGATCTTGGAGATCTCCTGCGTCTTTTCTCCAAAAGCGAAGACAGTCTCGCTGGCCGCCTCGATCTCCGCGAACACCTTCTTGATCTTCTCCGCGGCGAGCTGCGCGGCGGCGCCGCCGGCCTGCGCGGCGGTGGAGGTGGCGGTCGCCGCTTCCGAGGCAGCCTGCGCGGTCGAGGCGCTGCGCTTGATGGAGCTGGCGATCTCCACGATCAGGCCGCTGGCGCGCTCGACGAGCACCAGCTGATCCTCGGCGCCCCTGGCGATGCGGGCCATCGAGGCGCTGATGTCCTCGGCCGATGCGGTCACGTTGCCGGTCGACACCTGCATCTCGTCGGCGGAATCGGCCACCTGGCGGCTGGTGGTCTGGATGCGGGACACCAGGTCGCGCAGGTTCTCCTGCATGTGCGAGATGGCCACCGAGAGCTCGTCCACCTCGTCGTCGCCGAAGATGCCCGAGCGATTGGTGAGCAGCGGCTTGGAGAGATCGCCGCGGCTGATCTCCAGCGCGCTGCGGTTCAGGCGCACCACCCGGTTCGCCACCTGCTTGAGGCCGATGGAGACCGCGATGGCGACGAGAAATCCCGACGCCGCGCCGGCGAGGGCGTGCTGCGGATCGAGCCCGCGCCGCACCACCTCGTAGGTGAGCACGCCCGAGAGCACCGCCCAGATGGTCATGTCGCCGAGCAGGATCTTGAGGAAGAGCCCCACCCGCCGCGAGGCGCCGCGCGCGGAATAGACCTGCGACGGCCGCACCGGGCGCATGTTGGGCTGGCTCTGGGTCGGCAGGGGCGGCGGCGGACGGCTCGGTGAAACCGGCCGCAACGGCTCCGGCTCTTCCGGCAGAAGCAGATCGTGGTGCGCAGAAGTTGCCATCCCAGCCCCACTGTATCGCGAGGCGCGCGAAGGGCAAATGAGCTTCTCCGCGGCCATTGCACAAGGTCGGGGTTGGCGGCTACGGTTCGATGCGCATGAGCGCGCGCACGCGACAACCCGCTCCCGCCGAGGTGCTGGACGATCGCGCCCGGCGTGTGCTCGGCGCCATCGTGCGAGATTACATCCAGGGTGGAGAGCCGGTAGGCAGCCATGCGATCGCCCGGCGCGCCGACGTGGATGTCTCCTCGGCGACCGTGCGGGCGGTGATGGCCGACCTGGAGGAGCTGGGATACCTGGAAAAGCCCCACACCAGCGCGGGACGGGTGCCCACGCCGCGCGGGTATCGCTATTACGTCGATGCGCTGCGGCGCATCAAGCAGCCGCTGCCGGAGGAGCGGGAGCAGATCGAGCGCCGCGCGCACGAGGCGGTAGCGCAGGTCGACGGGCTGATGACCACCGCGTCGCGGCTGCTGCATTCGCTCACCCGGCACGCAGGCGTGGTGGCGGCGCCGCGGCCGCAATCGGAGCGGCTGCAGCGGATCGAATTCCTCCAGCTGCGCGAGGGGCGCGTGCTGGCGGTCCTGGTGTCGCGGTCCGGCGCGGTGCGCAACCGCGTGTTGACCCTGCCGCAGCCCGCCAGCCCGGCGGAGCTGGAGCGGGCGGCGAACTATCTCAATTCGCTCATCGCCGATCTCACGCTGGCCGAAGCGCAGGCGAGAGTGCGCGCGGAGCTGGCGCGCGACCGGCGCGAGCTCGACGAGCTGCGCTCGCGGGCGCTGGCCCTCGGCGCGCGGGCGGTGCAGCTCGAGGAGCCGGCGGTGCACATCGAGGGGCAGGCCTCGCTTCTCGACGAGAAGGCGCTCACCCACGACCTCGACAAGATGCGCGCGCTCTTCAAGGCGCTGGAAGAGAAGGAGAGCCTGTTGCGGGTCCTCGACCGGACGCTGGAAGCCGAGGAGCTGCGCATCTTCATCGGCGCGGAAAGCGGCATCGTGGAGCCGGACCTGGCCATCGTGGCGGCGCCGTATCGCCTCAAGGGCGAAGTGGTCGGGGCGCTCGGGGTGATCGGCCCGACGCGGATGGACTATTCGCGCGTCATCCCTCTGGTCGAGCTGACCGCCCGCACCATCGGCATGGCGCTCGACTCCGAGGAATAACTCTTCGGATCAACCACGGAGCACACGGAGCGCACGGAGATCTTTCTTGAAAAGACTCCGTGCGCTCCGTGCGCTCCGTGGTGAATCCTTTTGTTTTGGGGGGCCCTTGGCGTGGAGTTGTGGTGCGCTATGTTACGCGCCCCATGCCCGACGACACCCATGTCCCGCCCGAGGCGGCGGTCGAGGAGCAGAAAGGCGTCGAGGAGGAGGTTTCCCTCGAACCGCCGCCGCCCGACCCTGCCGCGCTGCAGAAGAAGGTCGAGCTGCTCACCGCGCAGCTGGAGGAGTCCTTCAAGCGCGCCCGGGACACGAGCGAGCGGCTCAAGGACACCCACGAGCGCCTGCTGCGCAGCGCGGCCGAGTTCGACAACTTCAAGAAGCGCACCCAGAAGGAGAAGGAGGACGTGCAGAAGTTCGGCATGGAGAAGGTGCTCAAGGACTTCCTTCCGGTGATGGACAACCTCGAGCGCGCCCTCGACCACGCCGAGCAGCACGACCCCAGGCAGGTCGTCGAGGGCGTGAAGCTGGTGCAGAAGCTCTTCGAGTCGACGCTGTCCAAGCACGGCGTGACCGGCTTCTCGGCGGTGGGAAAGCCTTTCGATCCCGCCCTGCACGAAGCGCTCATGCAGCAGGAGAGCGACGAGCCTCCGGGCACCGTCGTTTCGGAGATGGCCCGCGGCTACAAGCTCAACGACCGCCTCATCCGCCCCGCCGCCGTGGTGGTAGGCAAGCCGCGCACCCCTCCACCGCCCGCTGGAAGCAAGTCGAATGACGAATCTGCCTGACCGGAGGTGTGCGTTGACCGCGGGCATCAAGTCTGTTGAGGTAGCATCACCCCAAGGGAGCTCTTGATTCATGCCCAAAGTGATCGGCATCGATCTCGGCACCACCAACAGCTGCGTCGCCGTCATGGAAGGCGGCGAGCCGGTGGTGATCCCGAATTCGGAGGGGAGCCGGACCACCCCTTCGATGGTCGGCTTCACCGAGGGCGGCGAGCGCCTGGTGGGGCAGATCGCCAAGCGCCAGGCGATCACCAATCCCGAGGCCACCGTCTTCGCGGTGAAACGCCTCATCGGGCGCAAGTTCGATTCGGACGAGGTGCGCAAGAGCATCTCGGTCAGCTCGTACCGGATCATCGCGGCCGAGAACGGCGACGCCTGGGTGGAGCTGCGCGGCAAGAAGTACAGCCCCGCGGAGATCTCCGCGATGATCCTCGGCAAGATGAAGCAGACGGCCGAGGACTATCTCGGCGAGCAGGTCACCGAAGCGGTGGTGACGGTCCCGGCCTACTTCAACGACAGCCAGCGGCAGGCCACCAAGGACGCGGGGCGCATCGCCGGCCTCAACGTCCTGCGCATCATCAACGAGCCCACCGCCGCGGCGCTCGCCTACGGCCTCGACAAGGCGCAGGGCGGCACGGGCGGCGGCAAGGCCACCGGCTCGGCCATGCGCACGGCGGGGGCGGAGAAGATCTGCGTCTACGACCTGGGCGGCGGCACCTTCGACATCTCGGTGCTCGAGCTGAACAGCGGCGTCTTCGAGGTGAAGGCCACCAACGGCGACACCTTCCTCGGCGGCGAGGACTTCGACCAGAAGATCGTCGACTACCTGAACGAGAAGTTCCAGGCCGCCAACAAGATCGACCTGCGCCGCGACCGCATGGCCCTGCAGCGCCTCAAGGAAGCCGCGGAGCGCGCCAAGCACGAGCTGTCTTCCGCTACCGAGACCGACGTCAACCTGCCTTTCATCGCTGCCGACGCGACCGGGCCCAAGCACCTGACCGAGACCATGTCGCGCGCCCAGCTCGAGGAGCTGGTGGCCGAGCTGGTGCAGAGGACCGTCGAGCCCTGCAAGACCGCCTTGAAGGACGCCGGCGTCACCACCAAGGACATCGACCGCGTCATCCTGGTGGGCGGCATGACGCGCATGCCGCGGGTGCAGCAGGTGGTGCAGCAGTTCTTCGGCAAGGAACCGCACAAGGGCGTGAACCCCGACGAGGTGGTGGCCATCGGCGCCGCCATCCAGGGCGGCGTCCTCAAGGGCGAAGTGAAGGACGTCCTCTTGCTCGACGTCACGCCGCTGTCGCTCGGCGTGGAGACGGCGGGCGGGGTGTTCACCAAGATCATCGACAAGAACACCACCATCCCGGCGCGCAAGTCGCAGGTGTTCTCCACCGCGGTGGACAACCAGCCCATCGTCAACGTGCACGTGCTCCAGGGCGAGCGCGAGATGGCCGCCGACAACAAGACGCTGGCGCGCTTCGAGCTGGTGGGCATTCCGCCGGCGCCGCGCGGCGTGCCGCAGATCGAGGTGGCCTTCGACATCGACGCCAACGGCATCGTGCACGTGAGCGCGAAGGACCTGGGCACCGGCAAGCAGCAGTCCATCCGCATCGTCGCCTCTTCGGGCCTCACCGAGCAGGAGATCCAGAAGATGATCGCCGAGGCCGAATCGCACAAATCGGCCGACAAGAAGAAGAAAGAGCTGGCCGATGCGAAGAACTCGGCCGACGGGCTCATCTACACCACCGAGAAGGCGCTCGAGGAGTACGCCACGCTGCTGCCCGCCAAGGACATGGCGGAGATCAGGGCGGACCTCGAGGCGCTGAAGGCAGTGGCGGGAAACGAAGACCTGCCCAAGCTGAAAGCGGCGATCCAGCGCCTCGAAGGGTCGGCATATCGCATCGCCGACGCGCTCTATTCGCAGGGCGACGACAAGGACAAGAAGGCCGCCGGGGAAAAGAAAGCCTAGAGCTCCCAGCCCAGATAGCGGCCTTGTTGACACGCGGGTCGCAAGGCTTACGTTAGACGAGGCGCGTCGGGCGCTTGCTCGCCTGCCCCGAGGAGTGGTTCAGTGTCAGTCCAGAAGCGCGACTACTATGAGATCCTTGGGGTTTCCCGCTCGGCCACGCCTCAGGAGCTGAAGAGCGCGTTCCGCAAGCTCGCCATCCAGCACCACCCCGACAAGAACGACGGCGACAAGGTCTCCGAAGAGAAGTTCAAGGAGGCGGCAGAGGCGTACGAGGTTCTCTGCGATTCGGAAAAGCGCGCCCGCTACGATCGCTTCGGCCACCAGGCGCCCGGCGGTTTCGGGCCCAGCCCCTTCGAGGCCGGGTTCGCCGGCGGCAACATCAACGACATCTTCGGGGACATCTTCGGCGAGATCTTCGGGCAGCGCGGCCGGTCGCGCAACGGCAAGCAGCGCGGCGCCGATCTCCGCTACAACCTCGAGGTCTCCTTCACCGAGGCGGCGTTCGGCAGCGAAGCGAAGGTCAAGATTCCCCGCCACAAGCAGTGCTCGATCTGCCACGGGTCGGGCGCGCGAGCCGGAACGGGCCCCAAGACCTGCCCCACCTGCCACGGCGCGGGTGAATTGCGCATGACGCAGGGGTTCTTCCAGATCTCGCGCACCTGCGGCCACTGCCAGGGGACGGGGAAGGTCATCACCGATCCCTGCGCCACCTGCCACGGCGCCGGCAAAGTGGAGACCGAGAGCGTTCTCACCGTGAAGGTCCCTCCCGGGGTGGATACCGGAACGCGGCTGAAATTGACCGGCGAAGGCGAGTCCGGCGAGCGCGGCGGCCCGCCCGGCGACCTCTACGTCGTGGTGCACGTCCAGGAACACCCCATCTTCATCCGCGAGGACACGGAGGTCATCTGCGAGGTGCCCATCAGCTTCACCCAGGCGGCGCTGGGATCCTCCATCGAGGTGCCCACGCTCGACGGCAAGGTGAAGATGAAGATTCCCTCCGGCACCCAGAGCGGCAAGGTGTTCCGCCTCAAGGGCAAGGGCATCCCCCAGCTCAACGGCTACCAGCGCGGCGACCAGCACGTCCGGGTCACGGTGGAGGTGCCGGAGAAGCTCACCAAGAAGCAGCGCGAGCTGCTCGAGCAGTTCGCCGCCATCTCCGGCGAGGACGCCAATCCGCAGGCGAAGAGCTTCTTCGACAAGGTGCGCGAGCTGTTCGGCGACGAGGAGTCCGAGGAAGAAGAAGCCGCCAGCGGATGAATACCTTCCTCCGCGCGCCCGTCCAGGGCGCAGGAGGTGCTCCATGCTGCGCGCTCTTCCATTGTTGCTCCTCGCCGCTTGCGCCGCGAGCAGGGCGGGGCTCGGCGAGATCCGGCTCCGGCCGTACACGCAGTTGGCCGGCTATCCCGATGTCTTCGCGGTGCAGGAAGGGCGGATCTTCAATCCGCAGGTCGACGTCGCGCTGGAGCCCGACGGCTGCGTGCGCGGGACGATTGGCCAGTCGCCCCTGCAGCTCTGCAGCAAGGCGGAGAAAGCGCCGCCGGAGAAGGAAGGCGACGTCGTCGAGCACTGGGCCGGCGTGAGCGGCGATGTGACCCTCGAGCTGGAGGACCACGCCAAGCGGCTGCGCATGGACGGCTACCTGAAGGTCGGGAACGGCGGTACGCTGCCTGTGCAGGCCACGCTGCCCATCGGGCAGGGGGCACAGTGGGAGGAGCTGCGCAAGCACCCGGTGCTGCTGGCGCTCGCCGCGGCGGCAGCCGGAGTGCGCGGCGAGCCCACCGAGAACATGAAGCCGGAATGACG
>WNEY01001333.1_pt1 | contig 17306 bp, 13 predicted proteins | sample 5400531 | NCBI WGS metagenome assembly WNEY01 (sample SAMN13153338, study PRJNA577476) | soil metagenome | isolation source: 200 cm saprolite under Douglas fir tree site 1 | place: USA:California | collected 2015-04-18
CCCTTGACCATTTCCTCGCGGGCTTCAGCATGGTCCAGCAAGTATTCTACCCGGGATGCGAGGTTGGGCCCCGTAAAATCCTTTTGGATCAGTTCCGGGACGATCGGCTTTCCCGCAAGCAAGTTGACCATGCTGTAAAAAGGGACTTTTACCATGAATTTCCCGAAAAACCACGAGACCGGTGAGACTCGATAAACGACGATCATCGGGAGCTGGCGCATGGCGGCCTCAACCGTCGCGGTGCCGCTCGCGACCACACCCAAATCGGAATGCCGAAGGGCGTCATACGTCGCCTGCGTCAGTGTGCGGACTGAGGCCCTTCCCACGTAGCACTGCGCCACCATGCTTTCTAGCCAAGCCGGGCTCAAGGTGGGCGCCGCAGCGAGGATGAATTGAATTCGCCTCGTCAGCGCCAGCCGGCTCGCAGCGTCGAGCATCGGGGGCAAGTTAAATTCAACTTCGGTCTCCCGACTTCCCGGAAGCAGAACGATGGTTGTCGTTTCGGGCTCCAGGTGGAACTTTGCGAAGAACTCTTCCCGCGAGAGATGAGGACGGACGAGGTCCACGAGGGGGTGTCCCACGTACTCAACCGGGACGCCGGCCTGCCGGTACATGGCCTCTTCGAAGTCGAAGATGCAAAGCATCTTGTCCACATTGGCTTTAATCTCCTTGATCCGCCATCCCTTCCATGCCCAGATCTGCGGACTGACGAAGTAAACCACCGGAATCTTTCTCTGCTTGAGCCTCTTGGCCAGCCGCAGGTTGAAGGACGGGAAATCAATGAGGACGGCTAATCTCGGATGGCGCTGGTCGATGGCCCTCAGGAGTCGCTGAAATGCCCGGTAGGCTCGAGGCAGGCCCGCGACGACTTCCGTGATCCCCACGATGGAAACCTGGTGAGCATCCACTTCGGTCTCGACTCCGGCGTGACGCATCGCTTCGCCACCGCAGCCGAAAATCTCCGCGCTACCCAGACGAACTTTCAAAGCGGCGGCGAGCTCGGCTCCGTAAATATCGCCAGACCGCTCCCCAGCCACCATCAGCAGACAATTTTTCGACACGATCAGTCGTCCGTTTCTGCTGGTCCGTACTCAGGAGCCAGTGGAGAGCCTTTCGCATAACCCACGGCGGAAAGTGGACCGCGTGCGACGGAGAGTTCCTGGTCCTTGTATTGGAGCTGGTAGAGCTTGTAATAAATCCCTCGCCTCTGGAGCAATTCCTGATGTGTGCCCATTTCGCGAACGTGCCCTTTATGGAGGACAACAATCTTGGAAGCGTCTTGGACCGTGGACAGGCGGTGCGCGATGACCAGGGATGTGCGGTTTTCGACCAGCCGGCGCAAGCCCTCCCGGATCAAATGCTCGGTCTCGGGATCAACACTGGAGGTCGCTTCGTCCAGGATCAGGACCGGCGGATTGTGGGCGAGGGCGCGCGCAAACGAGAGCAATTGCTTCTGTCCGACCGAGAGCGTTGCGCCCCGCTCTTTTACGGGCTCGCTGAAACCTCCCGGCAGACGCTCAATGAAATCCAGCAGGTTCACCTGCTGCGCGGCTCCGCGCACGACGGCATCTGAAATCCAGGAGCTCCCCAGCCGGATATTGCCCGCGATGGTCCCTGAAAAAACAAAGGGGTCTTGCAGGACGATTCCGAAATGACGCCGCAAATCAGCCAGCCGCAACTCGCGGATGTCGATGCCGTTGAAAAGGATCTGGCCATCCTTGACGTCGTAGAATCGCAGGAGCAGGTTGGTCAGGGTCGTCTTCCCCGCGCCCGTATGGCCTACCACGGCCACCGTCTCACCCGGTTCAATCGTGAAAGAAACGTTTTCAATGACCCGGTAATCGCCCTGGTAGGCAAACGTCACGTTGCGGAATTCGATGCGGCACGCAGGATGCGATAACGCGTCGCCTTCCGTCCTGGTCCGCGGCAGCTCGCGAGGCGCCGCGGGATCGGTAACAGTTACGCGAGTGTCCAGGAGCTTGAAGATCCGCTCCGAACTCGCCATCGCCGCCTGAAGGATATTGTATTTGTCGCTTAAGTCCTGAATGGGGCGGAAGAACCGCTGGGAATACTGGATGAACGCAATCGCCGTCCCCATCGTCACTGCGCCCCTGAGCGCCAGGCCGCCGCCGAGGTACACGATAATGGCCACGGCCAACACGCCGAGGAATTCCACCGCGGGATAGAACAGCCCGTAGGCCAAAATGGAGTCCTTATACGCCTCCATGTGCGCGCGGTTGATCCCCGCGAACTCCTCGAAGCTCCGCGGTTCCCGGTTGAATAGCTGGAGCACAGACATGCCCGTAATGTGTTCCTGAAGGTAGGCATTGATTCTGGCGATGGCCACCCGGATCCGGCGATAGGACTCCCGGACGGCTCTGCGAAAGGCCATCGTGACCAGCACGATCAGCGGCAAAACCGAAAACGTGTAGAGCGCCAGTCTCCAGTTGAGCTCGAGCATCACGACCATGATGCTGAACAGAGTGAAACAGTCGCCGAAGATCGCCACCATGCCGGACGCAAAAAGGTCGTTCAGCACGTCCACGTCGGTCGTCACCCGGGTCACCAGCCGGCCGACGGGGTTGCGGTCGTAAAAGCTTAATTCGAGCCTCTGTAGGTGCTCGAAGATTTGCTTGCGGAGGTCGTACATCACCTTCTGCCCCACATGCTGCATGGCGAATGACTGCGCAAACTCGAAGAAGAACGTCAGGATGGCCGATGGCAGGTAGAAAGCGAATGCGATCTGCGCCACGCCGACAATAGGGTTCGGGCTCAGGAAGCGAGCGAAGAAGCCCGGCAGGGGCCGCTGGCCTCCGGCCTGCGGATCGAGGTAGCGGTCCACTTCGAGCTTGAGCAGGTACGGCGGGATCGCCTGCAAAATCCCGTAGAGCAGAATGGCGGCAAGAGCCAGAAAGACCACGGGCCAGTACGGCCGAAGGTAGCCGAACAGCCGGCGCATCAGCCGCGCGTCGTACGCTTTTCCCAGGACTTCTTCTTCGTGGAAACTATCGGCCATGTGGGCCCTGCTCCGGCGCCGAAGGAGAAACCTTCCCGGCTTCAACCCTCGAGCGGCTCGCTTCCCGTCGCCTTGCTAGGCTTCCTTTTCGAGCTCTTCCTCGATCAACTGCTTGTTGTAGAGTTCCGCGTAATAACCGTTCAAGCGCAACAACTGTTCGTGCGTTCCCTGTTCCACCACCCCGCCATTGTGCAGGACCACGATCTCGTCGGCGTTCCGGATGGTGGACACGCGATGCGAAATCAGGAGAGTGGTCCGGCCGGCCATCACTTGGGTGAGGTGGCTGAGGATTTTTTCCTCGGTGTCGGTGTCAACGCTCGAGAGCGCGTCATCCAGGATGAGGATTCGAGGGTCGCGGATCACCGCGCGCGATATCGCCGTGCGCTGCTTCTGCCCGCCGGAAAGCGTGAGCCCTCGCTCTCCCACCATGGTGTCAAAAGCTTTGGGGAAGCCGCGGATCTCAGGCAGGATGTTTGAAATCTCGGCGGCCCGCTCCACTTCGGAGTCCGAAACGTCCGGCGCGCCGAATCTGATATTTTCGCGGACCGTCTTGCTGAAGAGAAAAGTCTCCTGGGAAACGAACCCGATGTGCTCGCGCAGGACGTTGAGAGGGATTTGGCGTATCGGGATTCCATCCACCAGGACTGTGCCCTCGGGAGCGTCATAAAGGCGCGGAATCAAACTGACCAGAGTGGTCTTCCCGGACCCGGTCGCGCCCACGATGGCCACGGTCTTCCCCGCGGGAATCCGCAAGTTGATGTTCTTGAGGATCGGCGTCCCGTTGTAACTGAAGGTCAGGTTGCGGAATTCGATTTCGCCGCGAAGAGCCCCGGGCAGATGCGCCCCAACTTGCCCGTCATCGATTTCGGGCTCGGCGGTGAAGATGGTCATCAGGCGTTCGAGTGACGCGAGCCCCCGCTGGACCAGGTTCACAACCCAGCCCAGAGCGATGATCGGCCAGATGAGGTAAGTGAGGTAAACGTTAAACGCGGCGAATGTTCCGACGGAAATCACGCCCCGGACCACGTGTCGCCCGCCCACGACCATGATGAGGAGGAAGGCAAAAGCGAAGAGGAGGGCCAGCGCCGGCCACAGGAAGCTCGTGATCCAAATCAGCCGCTTGTTTTTCTCGACGAACTCCCGATTCGTCCGATTGAACTCAGCCATCTCGGCCTTTTCCTGGCAGAAGGCGCGAATGATCCGCACGCCGGAGAGGTTCTCCCGGACTTTCTCGGTGATTTCGGAATACATGGCCTGGATTTGTTCAAACCGCTCGTGGATTTGCTCCCCGAAAACCTTGACTGCAATGGACGCGAGGGGGAGCGGCGCTAAGGCCATCACCGTAAGCCGCCAGTCGAGGTGAAGCATCAGACTGACGGTGGCCAGGCCTACGACGAGGGTGTTTGCAGAATACATGATGCCCGGGCCGACCATGTTGCGGACGGCGTTCAAATCGTTAGTGAGCTTGGACATCAGGTCGCCCGTCCGGTTCTGGGTGTAATACCTGGGCGAAAGCTTCATCAGGTGGGCGAAGAGGCCGTTGCGCAAGTCGTATTCGACATCGCGCGAGATCCCGATGAGGATCCAGCGCATCCAGAACTGAAAAACAGCCTTGGTCAGGCCTGCCCCGACCAACAGGCCCGCGCAAACAAAAAGCTCGCGGCCCGCGGCTCCGCGCGCAATTTTGTCGATGCCGGCCTTGATGATCAGAGGGACGGTGATCCCTACGGCCTGCGTGAGGAGCAGCGCGGCGAAACCTGCCCCATAGCGCTTCTTGTAGCGGGCGAGGTAAGGCTTAAGCGGACGGAAACGACGGAGCATTCTGTGGTGTTCCAGGGGCCGCGGTCTGACGCTGCCTCGAGCTTCGCGGACAGAAAAAAGTCATTATAGCTAACTTGGGAAAAATGCGGTACTCGCGCTCCGATCCGGCCGGGAGCACGAAAGGTGCGGGCGAGGCGCAATTCGCAGGGCGCGTCGGCCCGAATAAAAACGGGGCCTTCTCGGCCCCGCAGAAACGTGCACATTGTCTCGGGTTCAGCCGCGGTTCACGGCCCAACGGCAGTAATCAGTAAAACTCGGCCATCAAGTCATCAAACAGCTTCTTCTCGATGGTCAGAGGCTGGCGGACCAGCGGCCCTTTCTTGAGCGCGGGCTCGGTCTCCTCGTAAGTGACTTCCTCACTTTTGTAGAAGAGGCCGATCGGAATCTTGTCACCCCATTCAAAGGCCTTTTTGAAGGATGCTTCCGTGTCCGTGGGATCGAAGCCCTTGTCGTCTTCAAGCTTGTACACGCGTTGCTTGAACCAGGGATAGGTGTTCACGATGTTGTAGGTCACGCAGGGGCTGAAGACGTCCACCAGCGAAAATCCCTTGTGGGCGATGCCGCCCGCAATGAGGTCCGCCAGATGCTTGGCCTCGCCGGAGAACCCTCGGGCGATGTAGGTGGCGCCCGAAACGAGCGCGAGAGCCACGGGATTAATCGGCAACTCCACGTTGCCGCGCGGCGTGGACTTTGTCTTGTGGCCCTTCGTCGTGGTCGGCGACGCCTGACCGGTCGTCAACCCGTAGATCTGGTTGTTCATCACGATGTAGGTCAAGTCGAGGTTGCGCCGCATGGCGTGGATGAAGTGGTTGAGTCCGATTCCATAGCCGTCGCCGTCGCCGCCCGTGATCACGACGTGCAATTCGTGGTTCGCGAGTTTGGCGCCGCTGGCCACTGCCATCGCTCGCCCGTGCAGGCTGTGGACGCCGTAGGAATGGAAAAAGCCGGGCAAGTTCGACGAGCAACCGATTCCCGAGACCACAAAAATATCCTTGGTCGGCAGGCGGAGCTTTTGGGCGGCAATCTCAAGCGCCCGCAACACACCGAAGTCCCCGCAACCGGGACACCAGTCGGGCTCCACAACGCCCTGATAAGTTTCAAGTGGCAGTTCTACGACTGTTGCCATCGTCCCCTTCCTTCCTTGCCCCGATAGAATGCGGCGCCAGCCCGTTCCAACTCGGTCCGGTTACCTTCCGGCAGCAACCGGTTGCCAGGCGTGCAAGGCGCCGGTCTTCACGCCAATCTCGAGTTCTCCGCTCTTCTCCCCCGTGTCCCGCTTGACGATTTCGACGACCCAGACGGGTTCGCCGTGGGAGTTGCCTTTCACCATTTCAACCCTCGTCGGCCGCGCCGCGTCCGCGAGGTGCGTTCGGATGTAGTGGTAGGCCATTTCCCTCGCTTCTTCCAGGCTCACATCGAGGTCGCGAGGCTTTCCGGCGACAATCCTTTTGACCTCCTCTGAAATAATCCGGGGCTCAAAAGGCTCGCCGTCGTACTTCAAGATTTTGTCGTGGACTGTGATCCCGGTCTCGGCGCGCAGGAAACGCGCAAACTGGCCGGAGTAGTTCACCTCCACGCAGATGATCTTCTTCGACTTCTTCAAAATCTCGGTCGCTTCTTTGGAGTGGAAGGGATGGAGATATTTGATCTGGAGCTGGTTCGTCCTGATTCCCTCATCTGCCAGGAGTTGCCGCGCCTCGCGGATGACTCCGCCGGTTGACCCCCACCCGATCAGCGTGACGGGCGCATCGGCGGGGCCTTCGAGGACCGGGGCCTTGGTGTCCTTGAGGACGAGTTCCATCTTCTTCATGCGCTTTTCCATGATCTTTCGCCGGACGGGAGGCGACGTGAACACGTCGCTGATAAGGATGCCTTCCTCGTCGTGCTCGTCGGTGGCCGCCACGTATTCGGCGCCTTCGGTCCCGGGCAGAACCCGCGGCGAGACGCCTGAAGGGGTATTCGCATACCGCTTATAACGACCGTTTCCGCTCGGCCATTCAGTCACCAGTTCTCCCCGCTCGATCGGAACGTCGTAACGCAGGTCATCGGGCTCAATGGTCTCCGGGTGCTCGGAAACCAGGAGGTCAGAAATGATCAAGACCGGGAGCTGGTATTTTTCGGCCAGGTTGAACGCCTCGACGGCGCACCAGAAGCAGTCGTATGTCTCCAGCGGCGCGATGATGACCCGCGGGAAGTCTCCCTGCGAGGCGCCGAAGACCTGGTTCAGGTCACCCTGCTCGGTCTTGGTGGGGATGCCAGTGGAGGGGCCGCCCCGCTGGACTTCGACCACAACGACCGGGGCTTCAATCATGCCGGCCATTCCGATGGCCTCGGTCATCAACGCAAAGCCGCCGCCCGACGTCCCGCACATGGCGCGAACGCCGGCGTGGCCTGCGCCGATGGCCATATTCACGACCGCCAGCTCGTCCTCGCACTGCTTGACCACTACACCGCATTTTTCACCGTGACTGGCCATCCAGTGGAGGATGGAGGAAGCCGGCGTCATCGGATACGCCGAATAGAACTTGCAGCCCGCCATCACCGCTCCCAGGGCGAAAAGTTCGTTCCCGGTGACAAACGGCCGGCGAATTCGACTGAACTTCCACGCGTCTTTCATGAGCGGCACGAAATGCTCCTTCGCGTAGTCAAAACCTCCGCGAAGGATTTTGACGTTCTGGTCGATGACGGCCTGTCCTTTGTGTCCGAAAGTGTCCGCCAGGACCCCGACTGTCGAATCAAATTCAAGACGCACCAGGTAGATCAGGGCTCCAAGCAGGACCGTGTTCTGCATGATGGGGAGAACGCGACCCAACGGTTTGGTGATTTCATTGACGGGAACGGGAAGGCCGACGACGCCGTCGCGGAGCAAGGAGGTCTCACAGGTGAAGCGGTCGGAATTGTAAAGGACTGCCCCACCCGGCTCGACCTCGCGCGCGTGGCGCTCTACAGTGTCCTGGTTAAGGGCGATCAGGAGGTTCAGGTGGTCACCGTGGGAATAGGCCTTTTCCTCAGCGATTCGCACCCGCAGCCAGATGTGCCCTCCGCGGATAATCGACTGATAGCTGTTGTAGGCGGAGACATGGAGGCCGAGCCGAGAGACGCTCTTCGCCAGGGTATCCCCGCTCTTGTCGAGCCCGTCGCCCGCCGCACCCCCGATTCCGACCGTAAACTCACGCCCCATGTGACCCTCCTGGCCGGGACGAGCGCCCGACCAGACGCTTTTCCCGCCTCGCTTGCTCTTCAACTGAGCAAAAGACCGATTTGACCAAGCGTTTTCCCCTCGGGCTAAATCTCGCGGCGACCCTCGATGGCCTTCAGCATCGTCACTTCGTCGGCAAACTCGAGTTCGGAACCCACCGGAATGCCCATGGCGATCCGCGTCACCCTCACCCCCAGGGGTTTGATGAGCTTGGAAAGATAGACCGCCGTGGCTTCGCCTTCTACATTGGGGTTCGTCGCCACGATGAGCTCATTGATTTTACCGCTTTTGAGCCGCTCAATCAAATTTTTAAGCTTCAACTGGTCGGGCCCCACTCCCTGGAGCGGCGAAATCGCCCCGTGAAGCACGTGGTAGAGCCCCCGAAATTCGCGGGTCTTCTCGACGGCCACCACGTCGTAAGGGGTCTCCACAACACAGATGACCGTCGGGTCGCGGCTCGGGTCGGTGCAGTACCCGCAGGGGTCAGCCTCCGTGAGATTATTGCAGATGCTGCAAAGCCGGATCTTGTCTTTCAGCTCCATGAGCGCCACCGCCAAGCGCTCCACCTCCTCGCGTGCACCGCGTTCGAGGTGGAAGGCGATGCGCTGGGCCGATTTCTGCCCGATGCCGGGGAGACGCTTCAGCTCGTCAATCAGGCGAGCCAGCGGCTCAGCGTAGTCTTTCATTTATGGGATCGAGGTTCAAAAATCGAAACCTGGAAACTCGAGTGCGATTCGAACTCCAGCTCCGGCGGCGTGAAGATTTGTGCGGCTAGTGCCGTTCCAACTACTTGGAGCTATTTCCGTGAGCAGCGCTTTCGAGCATTCTCGAAAGGCCTCGGCTTAAGCCTTTCGGCACATTAAATTGGAACGGCACTAAGTCAGCCCGGGAAAGGTCAGGCCACCCGCGAGATTGCCCACCTGCTTTGCCAGTTGCTCATCCACCTTTCGGGACGCCTCGTTCACGGCCGCCTGGATCAGGTCTTGCAACATTTCGAGATCCCCGGCAGCGGCTGCCTCACGGTCGATGGTGACGCCGACCAACAGCTTTTGGCCGTTCATCTTGACCGTCACCAAACCCCCGCCCGCAGAGGCTTCCACGACCAGCTCTTCCAGTTGCTTCTGGAGCTGCTCCTGGAATTGCTGGACCTGCTTCAGGATCTGCTGCATCTGCTGGAGATTTTTCATCGCTCACTCCTGGCTTAAGTCGGTGACGTCCACCAAGGTGCAGTCGAATGTCTTTCGAAAAGCCTCCACTTCCGCGTCGCGTTCCGCCCGTTCCCGGGCTGTGGGCCGCGCTCTTACCTTTTCGCCTTCGAGCTCGGCCAGTGTAACACAAATCTTCACGGGCTGGCCGAGAACCTGGGCGCAGGCGGAGCCGAGTGCTTCGAGTTGCTCGCGACTCTTCAGAAAATCCGCCGCCCAGGACTCTTTTTTCGCGTAAAGGAACCGGACCTCGCCATCTTCGAACCGCCAGCCGGACAGATGTTCGAGGCAACTGCTCAGAAACTTCTTCGACTGGTCGAAAAGCAAGCTCTTGATTGCGGCCAGGCGTTCGTCATCCTGCTTTGGGGGTCGCGGCGGCGCCGCCATCGCGAGGGCGGGGGCCGCCAGGCCAGGCGAGGGAGTATCAGCCGCGCGAGGAGCGAGCCCCGGCGGCGGACTCCCCCCGGGGGCAAGCTTCGCCGGCTCCGGAGCAGCGGCGGAAGATGGCCCGCGGGAGCTGCCGCTCGCTCCCTTTTCGGCGGCTGGCTTGCTTCGTAAAGCGCTGAGCACTTCTTCGAGGGGCTCGAGCTTGCGGGCGTGGACCATCTTGAGCAAGCCGAGCTCGAGGTGAAAGCGCGGCTCGAGCGAGTACCGCATCTCCGCTTCCGTGCGGAGCAAGATCTGAAAAAAACGCGCCAGGTCTTCCTCACTGAAGGAGCCGCTGAGCTCCACCAGTTTTTTCCGTTCGTCGTTCGGGACCTGCAACAGGGGACTTTCGCCGCCACAACTTTTCACGACAACCAAATTTCGCACGCAGCGAGTGAGTTCCCCACAGAAGTAAGCGAGCTCATACCCTTCAGCCGCTATCCGGGAGACCTGCTCCAGCACCCGGGCCGCGTCCGCTGCGTGGACAGCTTCCACCATCTCGCTCAGCAATCGCAGGGGAACGATCCCGAGCACCTTGCGCACCCGGCTTTCCTCCAATTTCTCGCCGCAAGCGGCAATCACCTGGTCGAGCAGCGAGAGCGCGTCGCGCAGGCTGCCCTCAGCCGCCTGGGCAACAGCGCTGAGCGACCCTTCGTCGGATCGAATCTTCTCCTGGGCCAGGACCCATTCGAGGCGGGAATAAATCTCCCTGTAGTCGAGCAGCCGGAAAGCAAAATGCTGGCACCGCGACTGGATGGTTGAGGGAAGTTTGTGAGGCTCGGTCGTCGCCAGGATGAAGAGCGAGCGGGGCGGCGGCTCTTCCAAGGTCTTCAGGAGGGCGTTGAAGGCCTCCGGAGTCAGCATGTGGGCTTCGTCAATGATGAAGACCTTGGTCCGGTCGCGCGCCGGCAGGTAGCGGACGGTCTCGCGGAGTTCGCGGATTTCGTCGATGCCGCGATTCGAGGCCGCGTCAATTTCGAGGACGTCCACGGAGTTTCCCGCGGCAATTTCCTGGCAGGAGGGACACTTCCCGCAAGGCGTGACGGTGACGCCCTCGAAACAATTCAGCGCCTTGGCCAGGATGCGGGCTGTGGTCGTCTTCCCCACCCCGCGCGCGCCCGAAAAAATGTACCCGTGCGCCACGCGGTTTTGAGCGATGGCGTTTTTCAAGGTGTCGGTGACGAGCTGCTGGCCGACCACGTCATCGAAGACCTGAGGCCGGTATTTGCGGGCAATGACCTGGTAGGACATTGGGTAGAGCGGTTAAGGTTTTTGCTGCCGCCGTCGCCGGCGGTTCCCAGCCGAGGAACCGAGACCGTGTCCGGTCCGTCGGGGAGTTCGTCCCGAGAAGCTCCGGGCTGCGGGGTCAAAAACGTAGGACGTATGAGAACGGGCCAGACTTCGGGTTGATCTGCGGCACACGGAGAGGCCCGCTACCGTTGCTTCCTTCCGGACCTGGCGGGGTTCACGAGCATCCGTCGCACAGAGCCCGAAGTCTGACATGGCATCTCGATTATCTTACTTGAACTAAACTCAGACTTTTGTTTCCTCGTCATGGTAGCACGCGCCATTATCCTTCGTCGATTCTTTTCGTCACTGGGCGTTGTTTGCGCGCTTGACCTTGGCGAGCGGAATACTTAATGTTAGGAGAGCGAGCCTCGAGAAAGGTTGCGCTTCCGGGGAAATCTTGATCGTCTGCCTCGGGCAAAGGATTTGAAGAAGGGAGGACGCGGATGAGAATCAGCAATAAGTGGGCGGCGTTTGTCGTCTGGGTACTGGCAGTTCTCTTGCTCGGTTGCCGGTCGGGGACCGAAACTCAGCAGACTGAGACCCCAGCAGCAGGCGGAGAGAAGGAAGCACCGAAGGAGGCTCCAAAACCCGAAACGGTCACCATCCCTGCGGGCACCGCGTTGTCGGTCCGGCTGGTCCAGGGGATCGATTCGGGCAAGACGACTCAAGGAGCGGCCTTTGAAGGGACGTTGGCCTCCTCGCTCGTTGTCAGGGGCGTAGATGTCGCCCCAGTGGGCAGCACAGTCACCGGCAAAGTGAGCCACGTCGTCAGTGCCGGCCGGCTGAACCGCCCCGCTGAACTGTCTCTCGTGTTGACTTCCTTGACGCCTAAAGGCGGCGAGAAAGTCAAAATCTCCACCCGGGCTTGGAGTATGAAAGGCGAGTCCCACAAAAAGCGCAACATCGAGATGATCGGCGGAGGCGGCGGCGCGGGAGCGCTGATTGGCGCCATCGCCGGCGGAAAGAAAGGAGCCGCGATCGGCGCGGCCGTCGGGGCCGGGGCGGGCACCGGCGCAGCCGCGGCGACAGGGAAGAAGGAGATCGTGCTTGCGCCTGAAACCAAACTCACTTTCAAGCTTTCGGCGGCTATAACGCTTCCGGCCGCGTGATCACGCGGCCTTGTCGGCCCGCGCTCGAGGCGCGGCCTCGGCAAAACGGCAGGACTGGCAGCAGGGAAAATTCCAAGAGACGCACCTTCGGCTCGCTCAGTGTGGCCGATAGGCTTGACCAGAGAACGCCCGTCGGAGTTCGGGTGGCGGGGGTGCCCACGCCTGCTGACCCGGAGGGAATTTACGAGTGCGGGCGCGGCGCGACCTGCCAGTCCACGGTGAGCCGTTCTCCGGCGATGATCACCCGCAGCGTCGCTGACGAACCCGTCGGAGGAGGAGCAATCACTTTGCTGAGATCGAAAGAACCGCCTCTCGACACCACCCGAACCGAGAGTTGGCGAACACCCAATGGGATCGTCATCGAGCGGGAAAGCGTTCCGGTGTGAGTGGCCTTCATTCCCAGGAACCCGCCTTTCTTCCTCCCTTTCAATGGCCATTGCGAAATGACCTGGGGGCCGCTCGAAACAATCAGCGTGGCGTCCTCGAGATCATGCCTGCAAATGAGCTCAACGGTCATTTCTTGGCTGGAGGGAACACTTCCTGCGGGCGCTGGGGTGGCCGGAGAACTCGCCGCCCGAAGGGGCGCTGTTGTGGTCGAACCGACACTTCGAAGCTCTTCAGGAGAAGCCCTGTGTTCTATGCCTGACCCGGCGCGCGACGCCGGTTGGGGCTTCGACGTTGCTGCGAGAACTGCCTTACTTTTTTTCGTGGGCTCCGCCTTCGCGGAGTCTGATTTCATGCCGGATTGAGCCCCGGGAATTACAGGAGCGGGTGGAGGGCTCCCCTGCGATGCTATCGGCGCAGGACTTACTCGACTCGGCGTCGCAGGCCCTTTTGATGCCTTCCGATGGCGCAGCGTCCAGCCCCCGAGCAAAACGCTCAAGAATACCAGCCCGGCACCCAGCGCCGCCCCAACCCGCAACATTTTCCTCCTGGAGGCCGACGCGAGCTCCACGGGAATGGCCATGATGGGCCGCCCCTTAATGACAGTCGGCTCTCCGGCGTGGAGATCGGCAGCAGGGAAATGGGCCTCCGAGCGAGGCGGCCGCCCTTGGCGGACGTCTTCCAGATCATCGAGAAGTTTCCTGGCGCTCGGGTAGCGCTTCTCGCGGTTTTTGGCCAGGCAGCGCAAGACCAGGTAGTCATGGGCGCGAGTCAACCGGGAGTTAAACTGGCTGGGCGGGACAGGGTCCTCGTACACAATCTTGAACATCACGGCCGCCGTATCGCCTCGAAAGGGCTTCTGGGCTGTCAGCATCATGTAAAAGACCACGCCCAGCGAAAAGAGATCGCTTCGCGCGTCCACCGAGCCCCCCGTGACCTGCTCCGGCGACATGTACGACGGAGTCCCCATGACGTTGACCGTGCGACGCGCCGCCTCGTGGGCGACGATCTTGGCAATTCCAAAGTCGGTCAGCTTCGCCGTGCCGTCATCTGCCAGCATGATGTTGGCCGGTTTTAAGTCGCGATGGATCACGTTTTGGCGGTGTGCGTAATCGAGCGCTTCAGCCACCTGGCGAATGATCGTCATGATGCGCTCGGTCTCGAGCGGCGGGCCCAACGTCAGAATGTTTTCGAGGGTCCGGCCCTGGACGAATTCCATCACAATGCAGCAGGTCTGCGTCCCCGGGTCTTCCAGAGCGTCGTGGATGGCCACGATGCCCGGGTGCGATAGACGACCCGCGGCGCGGGTTTCACGCATGAAGATTTCGCGCGCGCCCGGAATGCCTGCCTCGGTGGGTGAAGTCAGGGAAACCACTTTGACGGCGACGACGCGACCAATCGTGGGATCGAAGCCTCGATACACAATCCCCGTCGCGCCCCGCCCCAGCTCCTCAATGATGTCGTATCGCCCGATTTTCTTCATGCGCCTTTTGCAGCGATGACAAGCTGGAAGAGGTGCTTTCCAACCTTGAAGGTTGAACCGTTGGAGAGTTTCGCAGTCCTGATCGGCTGGTTGTCCACCAGGGTCCCGTTGGTGCTGTCGAGATCGCGGACCAGGACGTCCTCGTCGCTGACCTCGAGCGCGCAGTGGACCCGTGAAGCCGCCGCGTCGTGAAGTGAAATGTCCGCGTTGGTGCGGCCGATAGTGACGCGAGGCTTGTTCACCGGATATACGGTGCCCCGTTCGTCGCCCTCGAGCACCTTCAGGCTCAGGTCTTTTTGGGCCGGGAGCCTCAGTTTGTGCCCCTCGGGGCTGACACAGTCGGTGACGGTCGAGACCTTCTTGCGGGTCGTGTCGATCTTCAAGGTCGCGAGCTTCGGGTTAACCACCTGGAAGACCTTCCCGCACGCCGCGCAAGACAGTTCCGCTTTCTCACGATCGCCGAAGATATCGCGCGGGACTCGGTGGACCTGCCCGCAGTATTGACATCGGACTTCCACTCGTCGCTCTCCCCCTTTTCCTTCGAGGCCAGACACGCGCGGGCCGCGGGAGTTTTTTCACGAAGATCGCGAACCGGAAGGCGGCCGCAGCTCGATTTTGTTCCTCAGCTCTTCCAAGGATTTTTTAATCTGCGCCTGGCGGCGGGAGAGGGTCCAGGCGTATGCCATGAATATCAGCCAGACGAAAGTATATGCCAGGAACAGGAATTTATTAATCACTCCACTCCTTTGAAGGCCTCGAAGGGAGCTGGCGCCGGAGGGCACTCAGTTCCCGTTCGGCCCTGAGCAGCCAAATTCGCTGCCGGAAGAGGTATAAGAACAAGCAAAAAAACGCTCCAAAGCTGACCAGGACCGTCGCCCACATGCGCGGGTCGAGTCCGGAACCTTCTCCGCCGAAAATGACGGGCTGCGGGTGCTGCGTCCTCCACCAGCGAATCGACATGTAAACAATGGGGACGTCCACGAACCCGATGACGCCGACCACCGCGGCGAGCGATGCGGCGCGAGCGGGATTGACCAAGTAACTCCGGAGCATCGAGTAGGACACAAAGAGCAACCAGAGGACGAAAGTCGAAGTCAACCGCGCGTCCCAGGTCCACCAGATGCCCCACACGGGCTTCGCCCACAGGGGGCCCGTCACAAGGACACAACTGCAAAAAACAAAGCCCACCTCGCCGGCCGCCCGCGCCCACTCGTCGGCCTCCTGCGAGCGCTTCCAGAGGTAGCCCACGCTGCCCAGGAAAATCACTAAGTAGGCGACAAAGGCGATCCACGCCGAAGGGAGATGGATATAAAAGATCCGCTGCACTTCTCCCATCATCAGTTCCTGCGGGGCGTACAGAAAAATCATGAAGAGGGCCACGGTCATCCAGACCAGCGTGACAACGAGATGGACAGTCGGATGAAGGACCTTCTGAATCATGCTGCACGTGTCCTGGCGGCTACCGGCGCGGCGAGCGTGTCCCCGCTTCTTGGCTCGAGCTCTGCTCTCGCGTCCTGCCGAAGACGCAGGCGCGAGGAATTACGAATGAACTCCCGCCTACTCTTCCAGCACGTACTCAAACAACAGGAACGAGAGGACCAGGAAAACTACGCTGAACCCTGCCAGGAGCTTGACCCAACTCGCGTAATCGCCGGGCGCATCCCCCTTCAACACCCCGTTCGTGGCCTCAATCGCGCCCACGAATACCGGCACTGCTACCGGAAACTGTAGCACAGGAAGCATCACTTCGCGCATTCGGGTGTTTGCGGCCACGGCCGCAAAAATCGTCCCAACCGCCACGTATCCAAGCGTCCCCAAAAACAAGACACAACTGAACCAGCGGAGCGAAGGCAGGAACGAGAAGTTATACCAGAGGGAAGTGGCGAAGACGACGACGGCCTCCGCGACGATGAGAAAAAAAAGGTTCGCGAGGACTTTGCCGAGGTAGATGGCCCCGGGATCCACCGGGGCGAGCGACAAACCTTCAAGGCACTGGTTCTCCCTCTCCCCGGCAAACGCGCGGTTGAATCCCAGAATGCCCGCAAAGGCGAACGAGATCCAGAGCAGTCCGGGAAGCAGTCTCAGGCTTTCTTCGCGCGCCGGTTCGAAAGCGAAATTGAAAAGGAAAACAATCAAGAGGCCGAAAAGGGACATCGAAGCAAGCGTCTCACGGCTGCGCCATTCAACCTTGATGTCCTTGACGAATATGGCCCAGATGACCTTCAGGGTGTGCATCGAATACCGGTCGGTTGGGGGTCAGGGCCCGGGCGGTGCCGCAGCGCAAGAAGAATAAGAACGGCCGGCGACTCACTCCGGGCGCGGCTCGGTCAACATTCCGGCCTGCCCCGCTAACGTCCAATCCCGAGCGCTTCCAGTCGCGCCGAACTCAAGTCCCCGTCGTACCGCACCGTGCCTTCTTCGAGGACGACGAGCCGCCGGGCGACCGCGGCGCCTTGCTCGAAGTCATGCGTCGAAAAAACGAGCGTCTTGCCTTGCTCGGGCAACTCCCGCAACAGGCCCGCCAGGTTTTTCGCGGCCTGGGCGTCGAGGCCCGTAAAAGGCTCATCGAGCAGGAGGAAGTCCGGGTCGTGGAGAAAGGCGCGAGCCAGCGAAACGCGCTGCTGGAACCCCCGGGAAAGTTCCCGGACAGGTACTTTGGCCCGCCCGCTCAGGCCGAAACGGTCAAGAACCTCGCGCACCTTCTTTTCCAGGTTCCCGAGGCGGAAGAGCGTACCGACAAATTCCAGGTTTTCGAAAGCGGTGAGCTCGCCGTAAAGGAAAGTCGCGTGGGAAACGAAGCCGATCGCCGCCTTGGTCCGGGCCGGGTTGCGGTAGATGTCTTCGCCACCGAAAAGGACCTGGCCTTCGCTCGGCCTGGAGAGCGTGGCGAGGACGCGTAGCAAAGTGGTCTTCCCTGCCCCGTTCGGCCCATACAAGAGGAGGGAATCACCGGGCTCAATCCGGAGCCGAATCTTCTTTAGGGCTTCGAGATCGCCAAAGAATTTGGAGACTTCGCGGAGTTCGAGACCCGCCTTACCGTGCGGCGTTTCGCGTGGCATAAGATTTCAGCAGCGAAGGCGGAGCTTTCCTCAGGACGCCGGCGAGCCTGGCTTTCAATTCCAGCCGCTCCTTCCAGTACCTTGTCTCCGGTATCTTTCGGGAAGCAAAGAGTTCGTCCAGGTCCGCTATGGAATTGAGCAAGGCCTCCGCTTTGGCGCCGAGTTGCTTCTGCTCCGGGCTGACTCCGCGCTCAGCCTGCAAACGCGGCCATTCTTTGGCCACTCGAACACCCAGCGCCCAAAACATCAACAGGAGAAAGCAGAATAGCAGCGGCACGCCAAGACGCGTCATGGAGTTTGGAAGGACTTTGACC
>WNEY01001335.1_pt1 | contig 17300 bp, 22 predicted proteins | sample 5400531 | NCBI WGS metagenome assembly WNEY01 (sample SAMN13153338, study PRJNA577476) | soil metagenome | isolation source: 200 cm saprolite under Douglas fir tree site 1 | place: USA:California | collected 2015-04-18
CCAACGGGGAGGTGTACGGGAACGTCAGCTACCGGACCGACAGGTTCCGCGACCAGACCATCAGCGACCTCATAACCAGCTACCAGGAAAGCCTCCGCGACCTAGTCCGAAACCGCCTCACCTCCTCCTAGGCATCCCACCCTCAACTGCGGCTTCGGCATTACGCCGAAGCCGCAGTTCATCATTTCGGTGCGGTCGGTGCCGCACGGGCACGTCGCCGCCATGCACGCCATGGCCTCGCAGGCCCGGCACTGCGGCACCCACAGGGCTTGATGTTCCCTCAGCAGGCGGATGAGGTCGTCCGTCCTGAGCGCAGCTCAAGATGGCCGGGGCGGCGCGATCTTCGTCGTAGGCGAGGCAGGTCCAGTTGGCGGCTCCCTATCCAACCGCCTGTCATATCGGACTCCTCGTCAAGACCGGTCAGCCGGACCGGATCGCTCTAGCCGACTTCGCGGCGGCGATGCTGAGCTGAGCCCCGGCCGGTGCGTCGGCCCAGCCGGAGCTCGATGGTGACGTTGACGTGCCCGCGGATGCGGTGCTGGACGTTACTTGCTGTGTGCGCAGCAGCCGGTCTCGCTGAAGTAGCTTGGGGTCCCCGGCACGGCAGCGTGCAGGGGTGAGATGGCGGGCATGAGCGTCATAGCGCCGATGAGCGCTCCCATGACCAGGCCTCGGCGTGCCTTATCCGCGCCGCTGAGCCCCGGGTGACTGGGCGCACTCAATCTTCCGTGAATTTTCCCTGTTCCTGGCATTTCTGGCCTTCTCCTCGCTCATGCTGATCGGCGGTGGTGCTGGGCCGAGCCCGGACTCGATCGCGGTGACTGGGCCGGGATCGGTGGCCCCGAGCAGGGTGGCGATGATCGCGCAAGTTCTTGTTCGCCATGGTCGCCGCGCCCGCCGTTGCAGCCGTCGGCGCGCTGCTGCCCGCCGCCGCGGCCCACGCGACCACCACCACGACCGTCCACCTGAACGGCCAGCCCATCGACGTCGGCCCGGCCGTCTGCGTGCCCGGTGATCTCGTGATCGCCGGCAACGGCGTGGTGCATGTCACCATCAACGACGCCGGGGACTCCTGGGTCACCGGCACAGTGACCGGCGCCGCCTCCACCACCGGCACGCCCGCGGCCACCGGCCGCGCGACCGCGTGGCTCGGCGACGAGAACAACAACCAGAACGGAGTAGAGCACTTCACCGCCAATGCGCAGCTCACGCTGCCGGACGGCGGCACTGTGCGCATCCACCAGGAGGGCCAGTTCACCCTCAACGCCAACGGCATCCCAGTGGTGACCCGGACCACCGCCACCTGTGGGTGAACCCGCCCGATCCCCACGATGCGAACGAGCGGTCAGGCCAGCGAATGCGATGTTCATCATGGTCAGTCACCGGTCCCTTGGCCATTCACCAGGCACTGGGCAGTGCCGTCCACGGCTACCATCCGTTCAGCGTGAAGGTCAGGCCCCGCTCGGCGGCCGTCATCACGGCGGCGGTGTACTCGGCGGTGTCAGGGGGCAGTGCGGCGGGGTCAGCCCAGACAAGCTCGGAATGCTTGTGCGGCTCGGCGATGACAGGCTCGCCGTCCCACTCGCCTGGCGCGAACGCGAACCCGATCCGGGTATCGGCAGTTCCGGGATTGCGCTGGTGAATCGACAGGACATGGCGGAGCGTCGCCGGGTCGAGGGCGATCCCGGTCTCTTCGAAGGTCTCGCGGACAGCGGCCTGCGAGATGCTCTCGCCCCGCTCCAGGTGTCCCGACGGAAAAGCGCGCGGGTTCGGTGATTCCCGGACGCTTTTCGACGGGAACCCGCGCCACGGTGAGTCGGCTTGGCTGGCCTGCGGGTCGAGTTCCTGCTGTCAGCGCTGGCCGGTCTTGGCCGCCGCGGGCAGTTCGTCGGCGCGGGCGGCCAGGGGCTGTTCGACGACGGCGAAGCCTGTCACGATGGCTCGGCAGCAGGGCGGCCAGAATGCCCACGGTGGTCGTCTTAGCGACGACAGGGGCACTCGGCAGGCCGGTATCGTTAGCCGCTCGCCAGGTAGGCTCGCAGCATTTCCGAGAAGATCCGCATGGAGGCATCGGCTTCTTCCTCTTCGCCCGTGGCCAGGACGTCGAGTAGCATCCCGCGGCCTGTGGCGACCGTCAGCCGCGCTAGGGCGCGCGCCACCGCCGGGCTGGCGCCCTCCGCCTCCAGCATCGCGGCCACCGGGCTAACCCAGTTCTCGACGATCCCGTCGAGGAAGGGCTGTGCCCACCTGCGGCCCTGCAGTGCCTGGCCGTAAACCTCGAAGAACAGCCGTTCCTGAGGTGCCAGGTCCGGCCCGCGCAGGTGCTCCCAGAAGCGAAGCCCCTGTTCGGGGAGCGGCCCGGTTGCCATTTCGGTGAGGATGGCGCGCTGCCGGGCCTCGACCGCCCCGATCACCTCGACAAGCAGTTCTTCCCGGGAGCCGAAGTGATGGATGAGCATGCGGTGGCTCGTTCCGGCTGCCGCGGCGATAGCGCGCAAGCTCTTGTCTGCGATGCCGTCGGCCAGGGCCACGTCGACCACCGCATCGAGCAGCCGTTCCCGTGGGGTTGCACCTGCCATGTACCATATGGTACATCATTGGTCATGGAGCATCATGTGACGGCTGCTGTCGCGGCGGCGCCCGAAGCGGTGTGGGACTTGTTCATCGACGTGGAGCGCTGGCCGGAGATGACCCAGAGCATCAGTCAGGTCCGCCGGGTAGACAGCGGTCCTCTCCGGGTGGGCAGCGAGGCCGTGGTGGAGCAGCCGCGCCTTCCCCGGGCACGCTGGCGGGTGACGCAGCTAGAGCCCGGTCGTTCCTTCACGTGGGAGACGACCGCGCTAGGCGTGACCACCGTCGGCGGCCACGCCGTGGAAGCAGGCCCGCGGGGATCGGTGGTCACCCTTACGCTTCAGGTGCGCGGGCCACTGGCCCGGCCCGTGTACGCCCTCGTGCGCGGCCGCTCCCGCCGGTACCTGTCGATGGAAGTTGAGGGTTTCCGCCGAGCCGCAGAGCTGCAGACTCCGGATAGTTAGTGTCAATTTCCGGATTCGACGGGCGTGCAGCGTGATGTCGTATCAGCGTTGCAGCAACAGGTTCAGCTGACCGCGCTCGCGTGTGGCGAGGGCGCCAGGGAACTGCTCGCGGGCGGTAGCGGCATCAGCTTCCAGGGCCCGTGCCAGGGGCGGTGCCCGCTGAGGTCAGGCGGATCGTGCGGTGGCGCCGCGCCGAGGGCAGCGTCGTGACCGGGGCCGGGGCGAAAGCGGCACTGGCTTGTGCCTGCACCTGATCTGCCGTGAATCCGGCGGCGGGCCGCCAGCCAGATCGCCTGCGAACTGATCCCCGCGCACCGGACGGCGGTACGGATGTGCCCCCGCGGCACCCCGCCCGTCACGGTGAACGCGGTCACGTGCCCCTCCAGCAGGGCCTCCTGCGCGCAGGACGCGTAGACCCGGTGCATGCCCAGGCCCGAGTACGAGAGCCGGTAGGCGAACAGGTGGCAGTCAGCGTCCCGGCCGTCCAGCCCGACCGTGACCGCCCCGAAGTCGACCTCGGCCTCCGCCCCCGGCTCCTTGGCCTGCGGCACGTATCCCTCCAGGGTCTCCGCCTGCCCCCTCGCCTCCGCCTCGATCTCCGGACGGCGGCGCGCCACGTACTTCGCCACGTACGAGTACGACACGCCCGCATCATGCTCGTCCCGCAGCCGCGTCCAGGCCCGCCGGGCGGTATGCCGCTGCTTGCGCGGCGCGTCCAGGTCCTCCCGCAGCATCACGTCGATCAGCGGCGCGACCGAGTCCCGCGCGGGCGACTCCCGCTCTGGCACCTTCCGCGGCGCCCGCACCGGCGACGCCAGCGCCTCCCGCGCCATCCGCCGGTGCACCCCGTGCTTCCGGGCAATCGCCCGGATCCCCAAGCCCCGCCGGTGATCCTCCCGGACCGCAGCGAACAAGGCCACCCTGTCCCGTCCCATCCGCCCCCCGTGAGCGGGAAACAGCAGAATGTGACCACTATCCGCGCGGCCGCACCACATGTCCCGCAACCAGCCCGGCGTGTCGCCGGAAACCAGCCCCACGGCCGGGGCCAAATCAGAGGAGAACTAACCCGCCCGGCTGTCCCGTGACACGTAAGGCGGCCCTTTGCCAATTAGTGCGGCCCGTCTGCTGGTTTTGTCAGTAGAGTTGGCCCGTTCCTGATCGGTGCGATGACGAGGCGGGCGGGTGACGAGCGCTGCTGTCGCGGCTGCGGACGCCGCGGGTACCCGGTTCACGCTGGATTTCCGGGCTGCTGGCGGCACCTGGGATCGCGGGCCGCTGCCGTCGTGCCGCGGGGTGCGGTTCGAGGACGCGTTTCCGGTCCGGTCGTTCCGGTTCGAGAAAGGGCTGCGGAACTTTGCGGGCTGGTGGTACTTCGCCACGACAGGCGCCCATATCGGGTTCGAGTCCTGGCTGGGGCGGGACCACCTTATGCTCATGGACTTCGATCCCGAGGTGAGGGCGGTCGCGTCGCAGCCATTCTGGCTCCGCTGGCGCGACGGGGACGATCGTGCCCGCCGGCATGCGCCGGACTTCTTCGCCCGCAGGCACGACGGGAGCGCCGTGGTCGTCGATGTCCGTCCCGATGACCGGATCCCGGAACGGGATGCGCAGGCGTTCGCGGTGACCGCGGAGGCCTGCGAGGCTGCGGGCTGGGAATACCGCAGGTCCGGGGATCTTGACCCGGTCCTGGTCTCGAACGTGCGGTGGCTGTCGCGTTACCGGCACCGGCGGTGCCTGGTGCCGGGGGTCGCCGCTGTGCTGGTGGAGGCGTTCGCCGGCGGCTGCGGCCTGTTCGAGGGCGCTGAGCTGGCCGGGGACCGACTGCGGACCCTGCCGGTGCTGTTCCACCTGATGTGGCAGCGGCAGCTGGCCGCTGACCTGTCGGTGCCGCTGGGCATGGCGACCGTCGTGCACGCGGGCGGGACACCGTGAGCGGCGCACGCAGGCGCCGGGTCGCGGTCGGTGACCGGATCCTGGCCGGCGGCGTCCCGAACGTCGTGGTCAGCGTGTCCGGGACACGGGTCCGGCTGGCCGATGACGAGGGCACGGTTCAGACTGTCACGGCAGCCGAGCTGGCCGACGCCGCCCGGTTCGGGATCCCGTCCCCGGTCCCGCCGCGGGGCCCGCGGCCGGAGACCGGGCTGGAGGGGCTGCCTGCCGCCGCGGTCGAGGAAGCATCCTGGTGGGAGGCGCACCTCGCCGAGGTGGTCTACGGGCTGCGGCCCGACGCTCCGGCCGGGACGCGGCCGAGGCCGCAGTACGACCCGGAGCGCACGAGCCTGACCGAGCGGGAGAGGGCGAAGGCGGCCGAGCTGTCGGCCGCGGGAAAGCCGGTCCCGGCCAGCACGGTCAAGCACCGCCGCCAGCGGTGGGAGGCTTACGGGCTGCCCGGCCTGGTCGACCGCCGCCTGGCCCGGCGCAAGCGGCCCGCAGGCCGGGCTGATGAGCAGGTCGTCGGGGCGATGCGGCAGGCGATCGGCGAGACGTCCTCGGCGTCGTCCCGGACCGCCGGCTATGTGATCTGGCGGGCGAGGGAGGTCCTCGCCGGCGGCGGCTATGACGGCCCGGTGCCGTCGGACCGGACCTTCTACCGCTTGTTCGGCGCGCTGTCGCACGGCCGCCAGGTCACCGGTTCCGCATCGACCCGCCGGTCGCTGGCGGGCCGGCCGGCGGGCTTGTTCGGGTCGCTGCCCGTGTCGGCACCGGGCGAGGTGGTGCAGATCGACTCCACCCCGCTGGACGTCCTCGTGCTCCTCGATGACGGGGTTCCCGGCCGGGTCGAGCTGACCGGCATGATCGACGTCGCCACGAGAGTGGTGCCCGCCGCGGTGCTGCGGCCCACGACGAGGTCTGTGGACGCCAGCGTGCTGCTGGCCCGCGCTCTCACCCCGGAGCCGGCCCGGCCGGGCTGGCCCGAGGCCCTGAAGATGGCGCACTCGGTCCTTCCCTATGAGCGGCTGCTGGACATCGACGCCCGGCTGGAGCAGGCCGCGGCCAGGCCGGTGATCGTCCCGGACACCATCGTGATCGACCACGGCAGCGTGTTCGTCTCGGCCGCGTTCCGGTCCGCCTGCCGGCACCTGGGCATCTCGATCCAGCCCGCCCACCCGGGCAGCGGATCGGAGAAGGGGCATATTGAGCGCTACTTCGGGTCGGCGGCCTCGCTGTTCTGCCAGTTCGCGTCCGGCTATGCCGGGCGCAGCGCGGACCGCCGCGGCCGGCATGTCGAGGACCAGCCGCTGTGGTCCATGGCCGAGCTCCAGGAACTTCTTGATGAGTGGCTCGTCGCCTTCTGGATGAACCGCCGGCACGACGGCCTCCGCGACCCCGAGCACCCGGGCCGGGCGTTCACCCCGAACGAGAAGTACGCCGCCCTGGTCGAGGCGGCCGGATACGTGCCGGTCGCGCTCGGGCCGGACGACTACATCGAGCTGCTGCCCGCGTCGTGGCGGGCAGTCAACGCCTACGGCATCAAGCTCCGCCGGCGCAGCTACGACAGCGGGGAACTGAACCCGCTGCGGCTGCAGCCGTCCGGTATCCCGGAGAAGAAGAACCTGCACGAGATCCGCCACGACCCCTATGACGTGTCCCGGATCCACGTCCGCGGACCGGACGGCTGGATCACCGTGTTCTGGAAGCACCTGGACCGGGCACCGCTCCCGTTCGGCGAGCTCGCCTGGGACCACGCCCGCCGCAGCCTCCGCAAGGACGCCACCGAGGAGCAGATCGCCGACGCCGTCACGGCGCTGCTGCGCCGCGCGAGCGCCGGCCCCGAGAAGCAGGAGAAGCCGAAGATGAGCAAGCGGGACCGCAGGGTGGCCGCGCGGACGAAGGCCGCCGGCCCGGCCGCGGACCGGCAGGGCCAGCCTGAGCTGCCCGTCCCGGCGGAGCCGGGACGGGCAGCCGCGGACGAGGACGGGCCGCTGGCGAAGGTCATCCCGATGAAGGTCTTCGACCCGTTCGCCGAAGCGGACAAGCGCTGGTGACCGCGACGGACAGCCGCGAGGAACCCGGCGCCGGCAGCAGCGCGCGCCAGCTGACCACGCTCCGGGGCTGGCGGGAGTTCACCGCGGACCGGCCCGCCGTCCCGGACCTGCTGCCCGGGCCCGCCTGGGAGCTCCTGGGCGATGATGAACGGCTGGATTACGACGAGGCCCGGCTCGCCCACCACGCCAGGCTGGCGACCGTGGCCACGTCCACCATCCAGCAGGTGATCACCGAGGGCCGCCGGCTGCAGTACCTGAACCGGCACGCCGACGCCGGCCGGTGCGGCCTGATCCTGTCCGGGCCGGCCCGCACCGGGAAGACGACCTGCCTGGCCCAGCTCGGCAAGACCATCGAGGCGATGCACCACCGCCGCAACCCGCACGCGGCCGGGCACATCCCCGTCATCTACATCACCGCCCCGCCGGCCGCGACCCCGCGGATGATCGCGGTCGAGTTCGCCCGGTTCCTCGGCCTGCCGCCGGCCCGCCGCTCCAACGTCACCGACGTGCTCGAGGCCGTCTGCGGCGTCTGCCTGGATGCCCGGACCACCCTGGTATGCGTCGATGAGATCCACAATGTCAACCTCGGCACCCGGCACGGCGCCGAGGCATCCGACACCCTGAAGTACTTCGCTGAGCGGCTGCCGGTGACGTTCGCCTACGCGGGAATCAGCGTGGAACGCGCCGGGCTGCTGTCCGGGACCCGCGGCGAGCAGATCGCCGGCCGGTTCTCCATGATCCGCACCGGCCCTTTCGGCCGCGGCCAGCAGTGGCAGTCCCTCATCGCCGCGCTGGAGGACAGCCTCCGGCTGCACCGGCACCGCGACGGCACCCTCACCGGGCTGTCGCCTTACCTGCACTCCCGCAGCGGCGGGATGATCGGCAGCCTCCTCCGGCTCGTCCGCGCCGCCGCGATCCAGGCCGTCCTGGACGGCAGCGAGGCCATCACGAAGGCCACGCTGGAATCCATCCCGGTCGACATCGCCTCCGCCGGCGAGCACCAGCCCGGATGATCCCCGAAGCCGATGCCCTGCGGGCCATCGCCCTGGCCGGGCACGGGGCAACCGTGTCCCAGATCGCCCGGTATCTCGGGCACGACCGCAAGACGATCCGGATCTACCTCAACGGGCACCGGGCACCCGGCCAGCCCCGCCCGCACGCGGACTCCTACGCCCCGTTCGCCGCCTACATCCTGCAGCGGGCCGCCGACGACATCCACCTGCGCGGGGCCGGCCTGCACCGCGAGGTCACCGCCCTCGGCTACGCCGGCAGCTACTCCGCGTTCACCCGAGAGCTCCGCGGCCACGGCATCACCGCCACCTGCCGAACCTGCAGGAAATGGAAGCCCATCACCCCGGCGCAGCCACAGGACCGCCCTCCCGGCCCGCTTCCGTTCCGCACCGCCCCGGTCGCCGGCGAGACGATCGCCTCCTACCTGTCGCGCGTCACGGCGGCCAGCCACCTGCCAGCCGGCGCCGTCACCGGATGCCTCCCGTCCTGGTTCGCCGCCAGAGCCGCTGCCTGCGACGACCTCGCCGCCACCGGCCATCCGCAGCCCGCGGACATCCGGCACCTGGCCGCGCTCACCGGGACCAGCGAGACCGCCCTGCGGCACGCGATCCCCGCCCTCGCCGACGGCGGGCGCCCGGCCGTCCGCGCGACCCTCGCCTGCCGCCGCTGCGCCGCCCGGCACGGCCAGCGCGACCCGGTCCCCGTCAACCTCCCCGCCCGCCAGCGGGCCTGCCGGCAGCACCCCGCCTGGCTCGGCCGCGTCATCCAGATCGACATCGCCGCCGCCCCGGAAATCAGCGCCGCCAGCAGGCGCGCGTCCCGGCTCGCCCGCACGCACGGCATCACCAGGCTCGTGCTCGCCGAGACCACCGCCCGCCAGGAAACGCTCACCGGGCCGCCCGCCCGCCAGCGGGCCGCGGCACTCGCCCTGGCCATCCCCGGACTGGACACAGGGCACCCGGACACCGCAGAAGCGGCCGCCTACCCCGAGACGATCAGGATGGCGGCCATGCTCCTGGGCACACCGGGCGCACTGCCCGCCGGGCCGGAATAACTGTCCAAAAACTGCCTGCCCCACCTGGCGGGCCGACTTACCTGACACGACGACCGCCAGATTCTTGCCACCCTAAAAGGCCCGCCCAGGTCACAGACCCGGATCGGGCCGACATATTTGTCACCGGACACCAGCTGCTTATGACCCCGCCGGATGTCCGTGACTGTCCGCAGTTGCCACCTTCCCCGCCGCGTGCATGGGGTGCATGCTGGGTCGCGGCCATGTCCGCGAGGGGAAGGATGCGATGGAGTCAGGGTTTACCGCTTCGGAGATCGACACGACGACGCCGCATCCGGCGCGGATGTATAACGCGCTGTTGGGTGGCAAGGATCATTATCGCGCTGATCAGGAGGCAGTCGGGCGGCTGCTGGCGGTGGCGCCGGAGGCTCGGGACGGGGCGGTGGCGAACCGGGCGTTCTTGCAGCGGGCGGTGCGGTTCCTAGTGGGAGAGGCCGGGATACGGCAGATCCTCGATGTAGGCACGGGTATCCCTGCGGCTGGGAACGTGCACCAGGTCGCCGAGGAGGTCGTCCCGGGTACCCGGGTGGTGTACGTGGACAACGATCCGATTGTCCACGTTCACGCGAACGCGCGTCAGCGTGACGGCACTCTTGCTTAACCTGCGCGTTTCGGGTGCCGAAGCCTGGCAGTTCGCATTGGTGGTGATGCCGGCAAGCCTTGGCGGAGTTGCTCTGGGACTTTGCAGCATCGGCGTCGCCATTGCCTACCGTGATGCCTTCGCGGTGCCCAACATCTTCCAGGCGGTGATCCTCGTGACCAGCGGCGCGGTGTTTCCGGCCAGCCATCCAGCGAAGTGGCTGGTCGCGATCGGCCGCTGCCTTCCGCTTGGCAATGCCGTTAGCGCACTGAACCAGTCCATCGCGACTGGGCATACCGAGCTGGCCAGCCTGAGAGCCGAGCTGGCCGTCGATTTCGGCTATGGTGCAGTGGGCTACGTATTCATCAAGCTCATGCTTCGGCTAGCCCGCCAGCGTGGCTCGTTTGATCTGAGCTAGCAGCGGTCCACCGTAGTGAATGCTCAGCTGGCGGAAGGCAGCCATGAATCAGGGCTGACCTCCGCCTGCTCGCCGGACGTCATGTCCTTCACCTCATGCGGGTGCCCCTTCTGGAATGGGGGGAACCAGACGTAAGGGATCCCCTTCCCGGAGGCGTACCGCAGCTGCTTGCCGATCTTAGCGCCCTGGTGGAAGACCTCGGTGTTTATGCCCCGGCCGCGTAGTGCCGCCGCGATCCGGTTGGATCCTGCCAGGTCTTCACCTTGCACTACGACCAGGACCGTGGTTGGGCACTTGGGGCCAAGTGGAATGCGCCCTTCCTTTAGGAGCTTGGCGAAGATCCGGGTCAGGCCAATGGAGATCCCGACGCCTGGTAGCGAGCGGCGGATGAAGGTACCGGCGAGGTTCTCGTACCGGCCGCCGGAACAGATGCTGCCATAAGTGGGGAATTCCAGGAACTTGCCCTCGTACACGGTCCCTGTGTAATAGTCGAGGCCGCGTGCGATCGACAGGTTGGCCTGTATCCGGTCGGCCGGGAGATCGGCCAGTTCGCCTATGACGTAGCCGAGTTCGTCCAAGCCCTCGTCGAGCAGGTCATCCTGCACGCCGAGAGCGCGGACCGCCTCCACGACCGAGGAATCGGAGCCGTGGATTTCGGCGAGCAGTAGGCAGGACTTCACCTGGTCCCCGATCAGCCCGACCTCGCGGACCAGCAGGCGCTCGATCTCGACCGGGCCGATCTTGTCGATCTTGTCCATGATGCGGATCGCTGCTATCGGATCGGCAACGCCAAGCCCGCGGTAGAAGCCTTCTAGCACCTTCCGGTTGTTGAACTCGATGACAAACGGGCCGATCTCCAGGTCCGCGAGGATGTCGTGCACGGTGCGCGGCAGTTCGGCGTCGAAATACAGCGGGACCTGGTCGGGATTGATGACATCGATGTCGCACTGGGTGAACTCGCGGTAGCGTCCCTCCTGTGGTCGCTCGCCACGCCATACCTTCTGAATCTGGTAGCGCTTGAAAGGGAAATTTAGGTCATTGAAGTGCTGCGCGACATAACGGGCGAAGGGGACGGTCAGGTCGAAGTGCAGGCCAATCTTTCCTGAGAGGTCCTCCTCGGGAGCTGCCTGCAGGCGCTGCAGGGTGTAGACCTCCTGAGAGGTCTCGCCTTTCTTCAGGAGAGCATCCAGCAGTTCCACGGCAGGCGTCTCGATCGGGGTAAACCCGTACCTTTCGAAGGTTGACCGGATTCGGTCGGTCCAGTGGGCCTCGATGAGCCTTGCCTCCGGCAGCCATTCCGGGAAACCGCTGATTGGAGTGGCCTGAGTCAACCGCTCGCCTGACATTGTCTCTCCTACGCCGAATCTGCTACCGGTGGGTCAAGCGTACCTGAAGGGCGTGCCTGGTGATGGCGCGCGAGTCTCGCCCTTCCGCGCCCGCTCGGCCAGCGTCTCCTCCGTCCTGGACTTCGCCCAGGACTCCCGCGCCGACACCCCTGGTCGGACAAGGCCACGACTTCGTCCAGTTGGTCCACCGCAGCCTGGGCCACGAACGCCAGCAGGATCGGGTACCTGCGCTCCTGGCGTCGCTCCAGCCTCTGGCGCATCGACCGGCGCGCCACCGGGGGCCAGGAACCGGTGCTGCTCGTTCGGCAGCGCCAACAGGTCCATCTGAGGGGCGTCAATGCCCCGGAACCACGCCAGTTTCTCGATCGCGGTCTTCGCCGACGCCGCCGAGGCGTCCCTGGCCAGGCTGTTCAGCCACTCCGCAGGGTCATCCCCAGTTCCGCGCCGGCTAGCAGCATCCAGTCCAGGTCAGCGCGCACCTCGTCCGTCAGCAGGTATCCCGCCAGCCGTGCCGTCAGGTCATTCGCGCCCTTGCGGGTAGTCCCGATCATCCTCGCCGGTACGAGCGCGCCGGACCGGATCGCCTTCTCCGCCCGGTGCACCCGCGCCATGCGTACCGGCTGGCCTGGGGGTGGACGCTCGACAAGGTGGCTGAGCGGTTCAACGAGCTTGCCGCCCGTGAGGGGACCGACCCCGAGGGCCGGGCGGGCATGAGCAGCCCCCACCTGTGCGAGCTGGAGCGGTGGCCCGACAGCGACCGCAAGCCGTCGGTGTACGTGCTGTGCCTGCTGGCCCGTGTGTACGAGACCGACGTGCTGTGCCTGCTGGACCTGGCCGACCATGAGAGCCTGCCGCAGCATGACCGGCTGGTGCTGATGCGCCGCCAGCGCGCGGAGACGCCTTTCGGGGAACGGGTCCTGGTGGTGGCGGAGGCGCGCGGCCTGTCGCTGCGGGAGCTGGCCCGCCGGGTGCCGTGCGACGCCTCGCACCTATCGAAGGTCGTCCACGGGCGGAAGCGGCCCTCCCCTCGCGAGGCGGCCTGCCTGGATGACGCGCTGGATGCGGCCGGGGAACTGGTCATCCTCGCGGGGGCGGTTGAGGCAGCTCACGGCGACGTCTACGAGCAAGGGCACGACCCCGGCCGGAACGCCGCTGACGAGCAGGCCGTGACCGGCGAGGGCATGACACTGACGCTGCCGTACGTGCCGGCCCGCCTGGTGATCGAGATATCCGCCCCCGCCCCCGCCGCAGTCGCCGCCCCGGCGCACGCCGAGCCCGGCGGGGGCATCTAGCGCTGGTCCGGGGCGGTACCCCGGGGCAGGTACGAGCGGAGGCGGCAGGCCGGTGAGCACGCGGACTACCGGGACGGCCGACTGCCGGCCGAGCCGGGAGACGGTTCCGGCCGGGGCGCCGAGTGGGAGTACTGCCCCTGGTTCCTGCAGGACGCTGACCTGGACACGCGACTACCTGGACGAGACCGCCGCCCTCGTTTCCGCGCCGGACAAATGCGGCCAGGCCGCTGACCCGGCCAGCGTCGCCGGCGCGGTGGTCGAGGCGGTCACGCGGGCGATGTCGCTCCTGCGCCCCGCCGGGACCGGAAGGGCTGCTCATGGGTGAGCTGCTGACCGCGCCCGGTTCCCGGGTTCCCCACCACGGGCCGGTCACCCGTGACTGCCCGGTTGAGTGCCTGCTCACCGTCTTGTCGTTCCACTGCTTCAACCCGCTGACCCGTGCCTACGACGCGCCCTTCGACGAGCCGCGCACGGTCGGCGACGTGATCGACCTCTGCACCGGGCACCAGCTCGGTGAGATCCGGGGCGTCGGGCCGCACCGCGTTTCGGAGAATGCAAGTCCCCGGGCCAGAACCACGGAAGCGCCAAGGCCGGAGCACGCGGCGGCGCAGGACGGCACCTTGCGCGTGCGCGTGCCAGGAGCGCACGGCCCCTCTTCCCAGTGCCGCGGTGGAGGGCCGGTGCGTCGGGCTGGGCGGAACCCGAACCGGAGACGATGCGAAGGGTCGCTGCGGCCCTGAAACGGCTGTGAGCACCGTGCACTGGCGCGGAGCCGGGCTGCGCCTAGTCAGGGACGGCGAACCGGTAGTCGAAGGCGGCCATGTCGGCGCGGATGATGAACCGGGCGACGTCGAGGGCGCCCTCGGCCGTGTGATACGTGCGGATGACGTCGAAGACGGGGGTGCCCTCGGGGATGTCCAGCCGGGCGGCCTCGGGGCTGGCGGGCATCCGGGCGGTGATCTCCTCCTGGATCTCGGTGACGGGGGAGACCGCGTTGATGCGGGCGATGTGGCCGCCAGTTCCCCGCCCGGTGAGGAGGTCGGGGTTGCGTTCCCCGGCGGCGATGGTGAAGTAGCTGTCGGCGGACTGGTTGATCACGCCGTCGATGGTGGTGACGCGGCGGCGGACGTGGACGAGGTCGCCCTCGCTGACGCCGGCCAGCCGCTCGGCGACCCAGGCGGGCGCGGGCACCCGGTCGGTCTCGGTCTCCTGCCCGACCGCGCGGCCCTGGCGGGCGCCCTCGGCGTCGAGCAGGCGCTGCGGCTCGGAACCGGCCCAGACGGAGCGGCTGTAGCGGCCGATGCCGTAGCGGCGGACCGGGGGCTGCTCGCGGACGAAGTTGCCGACGCCCTGCTGGGACATGATCAGTCCTTCCTGGCGGAGCCTGGCGAGCGCCAGCCGGACGGTCACCAGGCTCGCCTTGTAGGTCTGCGCGAGCGCCGGCAGGCCCGGCAGCTTAGAGCCCGGCGGGTACTCGCCCGAGGCGATTCCCGCGCGGATCGCGTCGGCGATCCGCAACTGCAATGACCTGCCGTCCGTCGTGTCGCTCACGAACCTCAACCCTATCCACTGTTGGTCTGTTTACACACCAGGTCCGGCATGTTCTCATTAGGTCTGTAAACAGACCAACAGAGTCATAGCCGGATGTTCTCCGCACTGCGGACGCCGAAGGAAAGGGAGTCCCTGATGAACGAGCGCATACAGCCCCTGGAGATCCCGGGCGCGCTGCTGATCGAGGCGGTCGGCTCGGCCGACGAGCGCGGCGGGTTCTTCGAGTAAAGAACAGCCGACCTTCAGGCTGTCGGCTGCGGCCTGGAGGTGGCGCAGGTCAACTGCTCGGTGTCGGTGCGGGGCGCGCTGCGCGGCATCGCGGTCACCGCCGTCCCGCCCGCCCAGGTCAAGGTGGTGGCCTGCGTGGCCGGGGAGGTGCTCGACGCGGCGGTCGACCTGCGGGCGGGGTCGCCGTCGTTCGGGACCTGGCACGCCGAGCGGCTCGGCCAGGGCCGGCGGGCCGCGCTGGTCCTCCCGCTGGGCGTCGGGCACGCCTTCCTTTCCCTCGCCGACGGCTCGGCCGTCGTCTACCTGCTCTCCCACCCCAACGACCCGGGACTTGAGCGGCGCGTGAACCCGCTCGACCCCGACATCGGCATCGCGTGGCTGCCGGAGATTGCCCCGGTCATGTCTCCGCGCGATGCCGCCGCTCCCGGTCTGCGGGAGTCCCTGGAGGCCGGGCTGCTGCCCGATTACTCCGCCTGCCTGGCGGCAGGCCAGCACAAGGCAAGGTGAGAAGGCATGCTAGACGTATTCGTCACTGGCGGCGCGGGGTTCAGCGGGTCGCACTTCACCCGGCGGCTCCTGGCCGCCGCCGATATCAACAGGGTCACCGTGCTCGACGCGCTGACCTACGCGGGCAGCCGGGAGAACCTCGGCGACGCCTTCCTGTCCCCGAAGCTGGCCTTCGCCGAGGGCAGCATCCTCGACGCGGACCTGGTCGCCGGCCTCATGGACGGCCACACGGCGGTGGTCCACTTCGCCGCCGAGTCGCACGTGGACCGCTCCTTCTTCGAGGCGGGCAACTTCCTGGCCACCAACGTGCTCGGCACCCACATCCTGCTGGACGCGGCGCGGGCGGCCGGGGTCAGCCGGTTCGTGCACGTGTCCACCGACGAGGTGTACGGGCCGCTGCCCGATGGGGCGGCCAGCGAGTCCGCGCCGCTTGCCCCCTCGGTCCCTTACGCGGCGTCCAAGGCGTGCGCCGACCTGGTCGCTCTGTCGTACTGGCAGACCTACGGCGTGCCGGTGTGCGTGACCCGCTCCTCCAACAACTACGGACCCGGCCAGCACCCGGAGAAGATGATCCCCCGCTCGGTCACCAGCCTGCTCAAGGGCGGCAAGATCACCCTGCACGGGCAAGGTGAGCACGTCCGCAACTGGCTGCACGTCCAGGACAACTGCGCCGCCATCGACCTGGTCCTGCGCGACGGGACGCCCGGCGGGGTCTACAACATCGCCGGGGCCACCGATCTGGCCAACCGTGACCTGGCCGCGCTGCTCCTGGACGCCTGCGGCGCGCCCCCGGACCAGGTGGAGTACGTCCCGGATCGGCGGGCCAACGACCTGCGCTACAGCATGACCTGCGAGAAGGTCACCGCCCTGGGCTGGGCTCCGCAGCGGCCGTTCGCTGAGGCGCTGGCGCAGACGGCGGAGTGGTACCGGGACAACCCGGGGCGGTGGGCTCCGCTGCTGCGCAACCGCCAGGCCCGGCTCCCGCGCATCAGCCTCACCGCCGTCAGCGAGGCGGCATCATGAGCAGCGCTGGCCGCAGCCGGATCATGGTCACCGGGGTGGGCGGCGCGCCCGGGTTCGACCTGGCCGTCAGCCTGCTCAAGCGCGGCATCGACGTCATCGGGCTGGACGCGGACCCGCTCGCCCCGGGCCTGCTCATCCCCGGGATCATCCCTCGGGTAACCACGAGCGCGGACAGCCCCGGGTACCCGGGGGAACTGCTGGGCCTGTGCGGGGAGCTGCGGCCGGTCGCCTTGTTCTCCACGGTCGAGCACGAGCTGCCCGCGCTGATCCGCATGCGGCACGACCTGGCCGGGCTCGGGGTGCGGACCTGGCTGCCGGACGTCGGCGGCGCGCGGGCGTGCCTGGACAAGGCCGCCTTCTGTGCTGCCCTGGTCCGCGACGGCCTGCCCGTCCCGCGCACCTGGCTGCCTCACGAGATCGCGCAGGTTCCCGACGGCGTCCCGCTGGTGGTTAAGCCCCGGTACGGCTGGGGGTCCAAGGGCGTGTACTTCTGCACGGAACGGCGGCAGGCGGCGGTGCTGTGCGAGCTGGCCCCGGACCCGGTGATCCAAGAGCGCGTGCCCGGCCGGGAGTTCACCGCCGACTGCCTGGCCGGCCGGGACGGGCGCGCGTCGCTCATCTTGCGGTGGCGGCTGCTGGTCAAGGGCGGCCTGTCGGTCGTGTCGGCCACCTTCGGAGACGAGGAAGCCGCCGGGCTGGTCCGCCGGGTGCTGGCCGCGATCGGCGCGGCCGGGCCGTGCTGCGTCCAGGGCATCATCCGCGACGACGGGCTCCGCCCCCGGGTCCCCGCTCGCCGCAGCGGCCCTCGCCCGCCACGCTCCGCCGGGCACCGAGGTACGGTCGGCCGGGCTGGCCGGCAAGCACCAGGGCAGGCCTGCCCACCCCGCCATGACCGAGGCCGCCGCCGCCCTGGGCTATGACCTGGCCGGCCACCTCGGTGCCCAGGTCACCGCCCAGATGCTGGACTGGGCCGACCTCGTCCTGGCGATGGACAGCGCCGTCCTTGCCGACCTCCGCGCGCTCGCGGGAGACCGCGCCCGCCCTGAGCTGCGCCTGTACGCCGAAGGACGCGACGTGCCCGACCCGTGGGGCCAGGACGCGGATGCCTTCAGCGCCTGCGCGCAGCTCATCGAGGAGGCAGCCCGCCGGCAGAGCCCGTAAGCGGCGCGCCGCCACGCCGCCGTCAAAGCGCGCCCGTGTGCCCGGCGGCGGCCAGGACCGCGTCAGCGAGCCGCTCGGCGGCGTCCGGGC
>WNEY01001336.1_pt1 | contig 17298 bp, 20 predicted proteins | sample 5400531 | NCBI WGS metagenome assembly WNEY01 (sample SAMN13153338, study PRJNA577476) | soil metagenome | isolation source: 200 cm saprolite under Douglas fir tree site 1 | place: USA:California | collected 2015-04-18
CATCGGTCCGTACACTCAATTCCTCACGATCAATGTCTCTCATAGCGATGTCCTTGTCAAAGCAGAAGCCCTACATAATCCGTCATACGCGGGCGCTATTGCAACTTGCATTTAATGCCTTAATGGTGGCATTGACGCACCTGGAAAGCAAGCAAAAAGTCGCACATCAGGAGGGGGCTGCCGGCAGGATATGGACCCGGCGCCCTACGATGCGCAAGCGGTCCTCCGCAAACAATTGGATCGCCTGCGGATACAGCGTACACTCAGCCGCAAACACCCGCCCTGCCAGCGACTCGACTGTGTCGTCATCCTCTACGGGCACGGCGGCTTGCAGGATAATTGGGCCATGATCATAGCAGGCATCGGCGAAGTGCACCGTGCAGCCGCTGAGCTTCACACCGGACTCGAGCACCGCACGATGCACGCGCTCACCGTACAATCCCTTGCCTCCAAAAGCTGGGAGCAGAGCGGGATGCACATTCATGACGCGTCCCACCAGGGCTGGCGGTGGGTCGTAGAGCGACAGAAAACCAGCCAGTACCACGAGATCGATGGGGTAACGGGCTAAGATAGTATTGATCGCCTCCTTGAACGCCTGCAGGTCCGGATAATCACGGCGTGGTACTGCGACAGCGTCCAGGCCATGCTGTCTGGCGCGCACCAGACCGTAGGCCTCACTTTTACTGCTCACAACAATGGCCACACGTGCACTCAGGCGCCCGGCCATGATGGCCTGTTGCAAATTTTCCAGAGTCCGACCACTCCCTGATAACAATACCGCCAGGTTGAGTACACGTGCCATACGTTTTCCCCCTTACCCTATCCAAAAAGGTCGCTTGAGGCTGCCTTCAAGAGCGGCGTACGCGACCTGGCGCAGTTCCGGCTGGCCAATGAGGATCACCTGCAGCAGCTTTTCCCTGGTCGTTTCCAGATTCGTCAGGAGGCGAATTTCTTCCAGGACGTCGGTGGTCAGGTTTTACGCTTCATCATGGTGCTACCTACATGGGCCCATATTTTGTACCCTTTCTTACAGACTTACCCCGACCATACCCCTCCCCCGTCTCAAAGGGAGGGAGACAAGAACGTCTGTAGAGATACATAGATGTAAAGAGGCATTTTAAACCATATTGGTCCCGGTGTCTACCCGTCAGGGCCATGCAGTTTTCCAGTTTAATACCGATGAGAGCGAGAACCAACGCCGGCTGGGCGGCAAAACGCCGATACGCCGCCGCCATGTTCGAAATGACCGGGTCTGGCGGAGGACCGACTTCAAGGCGGTGCTCAACGGCCTGGCTCGGCTGGAAAGGAGGATGCAAACCTTGCAATGGCAAGCAGTGGATGGTAGCCTCAACTCAATGAGCTGAGGTAATTCCTGGCACGGAAAGCATTGAGGACTTTCAAGAGACCGTTGCCTGATTCCAGCATGCACGGAGGAGGGCTTTCTGCCACCAGGAATGCACTAAGTGACCGTGCCAGACTGCAGTCTTTCTGAGAGGAGACTACCGATGCCGCCCGATGCTGGAGCCACCACTTCGCCGCTCCCTCTGCCCATGCTCTCACGTGAAGTACTGGCAGAGATCTACGCCCATGCCCGCGAAACGTACCCCGAGGAGTGTTGTGGCTTTCTTATCGGACCGCGTGACAGCGTCCTGATTGACGAGGTACGCCGCTGCGTGAATGAGCAAAATCGCTATCACGCTCTCGACCCCGAACGCTTTCCCCGCACCGCGCGTATTGCGTACTACCTGGGCGGGCGAGATCTGCGTTTTCTGATGCAGAGCATCGAGACCTCACGACCCGTGAAGATCATTTACCATTCCCACATTGATGTGGGGTCGTACTTCTCGGCTGAAGATATCCGCGCAGCTCTGGGGCGTGAACCTGATGATACTGCCGAACCGCTGTACCCGGTCGATCATATTGTCATCGATGCCCAGGCCAATGATATTGGTGGGGCCAAGCTCTTCCGGTGGGATCGTGGTCAACAGGCCTTCGTACAGGGAGATATGTATACTGGTGAGCCGTCGTCTGTCGCGTGAGAGCGGTCACCATGTAGTGTTTATCCTGTCTGAATATCTGCTTCGATGTCTCTCTGGCTTAGGGACTCCTTGATGCCTAGCTCCACGGTGTTCTCCCGAATGGCGGCATCGCCCTTGGCGATAATGACGACCTGGCAGGAGACCTCTGCCCCTTCGTCTGCAAGCGGTTGGATGACTTCATTGTAGATGTCGAGCCAGTTTTCCCAGAGGAGTTGCCGCATGTCTATGCGCACACGGTTGAGTCGTCGTTCCCCGCCCTTGATGACGACACCACCGCCCTGGCTTCCCCCACACGGCTACTGAGCGTGGTCTTGCCCGTGTAACCAGCGATACCCAGGTCGAAGCAGCGGAGTGTTTTGTTCTTGGCCGGAACCAGGATCAGACGATACGCGGTCATCAGCGCCGCAGGTAAGCGGGTCTCCGCTTCTTTCAAACGCCCGGCGAGATCTTTGAGCTGTTCGTCTGTCAGTTGGCGCTTGGTGGTCTTGTCCTCACCGATGTTGCGCAGCGCCAGCAAACGTCGAGCAGCATCGGTGACTTCGGACGCACGAGCCTAGTCAGGCGCTAAGAAGATCAGCATGTTGGCGTGCTTGCGAAAGCCTTTGCCATGCTGCTTGAGGACGCCAGTCACGAATTGTTCGGTTGCTAGGGGCAACTCTGCTTCGGCAGCGCCCTGATGCAGGCCCAGAACCACTAAGCTGAATCGTGGTTCATCGGCGACATCCCGATCTTCTTCGGGATAGCGGTACACCCGGAACGTTGCGTCCCCGATCAAATCATTCAGGATGGTCTTGGCGAAGTCTCGTACCTTGAGAGGCCATCCCCCTGAGAACGGGACGTTGCTCACCGTTCTGTCATTACTGTAAGGACCCGCTACTATGATGCAGTTACGTCCTGCCCGCCCAGAGGATCAGGCTGCCATTATGGCGCTTATCGACGCCGTCTATCACGAATACGGCGACCGCCTCTGTCTTGAGAACGCTGATCGCGACCTCCTGGATATCGACGCGCATTATATCAAAGCGGGGGGCGCCTTTGTGGTGCTTGATGACGCAGGGTGTGTACGTGGCACGCATGCCGTGCTGCCAGAGACAATGCGGGCGAGGGTTTGCGTGTTCCGGCGCCTCTACCTGGAAGCAGCCCTGCGCGGCGGTCCCTGGGGTGCACGGCTTATGCAGTGGGCCATTGATTGGGCGCGCACCCACAGCATGCACCGCGTTGAGTTTTGGTCTGATACGCGTTTTACGCGGGCCCATGCGTTCTTCGCGCGCTCTGGCTGCCAACGCGACGGTCGCATCCGGTCTATGGACGACGGCTGCATGCCGTATCAGGAGTATTTTTTCTTTCTCAACTTGTAGACAGGATGGTTTAGAGGAAGGCAAACATCATGGAATTACAAGGGACTGTGGCAATCGTCACGGGTGGGAATGGTGGGCTGGGGCAGCGCATCTGCCATGCTCTGGCCCAGGCTGGTAGTCATATAGTGGTGGTGTATGCGCAGAGTCAGGCGCAGGCCCAGGAGGTGGTTGAGCAACTCCGCCAGACGGGCGTGCGGGCTGAAGCCATGGCGTGCGACGTGACGCATCCGCAGCAGGTGCAACAGCTCGTTTCTCAGGTTGTGCAGACGTTTGGTCGCGTGGACATTCTGGTGAACGATGCTGCCTACAACATATGGATTGCCTTCCAGGATCTGGACGCCATGACCTACGAGGAGTGGCAGAAGATCCTCGACGTCAATCTCACCGGCCCCATGCTCTGTATCAAAGCCGTGGCGCCCATCATGCGCCAGCAGGGCCATGGCCGCATTGTGAACATTGCCTCTATAGCCGGACTTATGCCCTCAGGATCGTCCATTCCCTATGCCGTTTCCAAAGCCGGCCTCATTCATCTGACGCGTTGTATGGCCGTGGGGCTGGCACCCCAGGTGCTCGTCAATTGCATTGCCCCGGGCTATCTGGAAGGCACCAGAGCCACCTCCAACCTGGACCCCGCCTTCCAGGAGCAGGCCAAACAGGGCGCGCTTCTCAAGCAAGCAGCGGACAAGGATGACATTGCCGACCAGGTGGTGGCATTGTGCCGTACTGAGAGCATCACTGGCCAGACGCTGGTGATCGATTCTGGCCGCTTTTTTCATTAACCGCACTGCACAACGGGGCCCTGCATATCAACGGCCTTCTAGCAACCGATAGCTGACGTTACCCATGGCCACAAGGTGCCCTGTGGAGACAGCGCGTACCTGCACGAGACTGAAAAACATTTCCTCCGAGCGTCGCTCAACATGCGCTTCAGCAACGACGTCGGCCTGGCTGACATCAGGATAGCTGAGTTGCATCCCTAATGTCGACCCACGGGTACCTTGGCGTTGCACCATGCTCCAGGAGGCATGGGTGCCGGCAGTGTCCAGGAGGGCAGCCACAGCACCAGGATGCATGTTCCCCTGCTCATCGCCGTGTGCATGGCGATAGGGCATGGCCAGGCGCACACTACCAGGGCTGTGGGACACTATGGTGATCTGCAACTTGTGCGTGAAGTCTTGAGTGTTGAGCCCAAGCACAGGGGACGAGGTTTGTGCAGGGGCAGTGGCGGGCAGAGCAGGATGGCTGTAGAGGCGCATCGGCGCCGTGTACTGAGGCGCACGGTAGACCATCAGCCCCTTACTGATCAATTGCTGCGTAGCGCCACGGACGGTGACATCCAGGAAAAAGATGTCCCGCCCACGACGCAGTACCATGGCTTCCGCCGTGATCTCCTCGCACAAGGCCGCGGCAAGATACTGGATCGAGAGGTCTACAGTATTGACCAAGGGTTCAGCCTGCAGGTCTAGCCCCGTCCAGGCCGCTAATGTCCCTGCCATGTGGATCAACGACGCTGTCGCACCGCCGTGCAGGACACCGCCTTGATTGGCATTGTCTTCCTGAAAGGGCAAACGCAGTACCGCCCGTTCGTGACTTACCTGCGCCACACGCACTCTGAGGAATTGGGCGAATGCCATGCGCTCAAAACGCACCATGGCCTCTTCCACACTCATGCTCTCCCCTCTCTCCACCCGGTCTCTCTCACCAAAAGCGCTCCGGACGATAGGCATCGAGGAGCTGCACCCAGGCGCCGTCCACGATTTCCATGGCAGCCAGCTCACCCACCAGCGGCGCGAGTGTCACACCGCTGTGCATGAGGGCCAGATAGAGGTTGGGCACGGGTTCGGGGTATCCTAACACGGGAAAACCATCGCGTGGCATTGGGCGATATCCGACGGGCACCGGGATGGCCTGCGCGGCAGCCAGGGCCGGCAGGTAGTGCGTCGCCCGGGCCAGAAGCTCATCGGCGTGTGCCTGGGAGTCATCACGCGCCAGGCTTTCCTGTGAACCCTCGCCGAGCTGCAATGTGCCATCGGCGAGCTGGCGCAGGTGAATTTCGGGGCGCGTGGTATCGACTGGCGGCATGTAGAGTACCGACACAGTCTGCAGCACACGTGGCCGCGGATCGGTGCGCACCACCACGCCAGGGCTTTCTTCTTGAGGAATGTGTAGCCCTGCCATAGCTGCCAGGGCTGTGGTCTCCGTCCCGGCGGCCAAGACCACCGCATCACAGGCAATCTCCCCCTGCGCTGTCTGCACTGCCTGCACCCGCCGTACTGTGCTGCCATTGGCGGCCAGCCGCAGGCTAGACACCGGGGTGTCAACGTGCACAACAGTGCCGTGGGCGCGTGCTTGCTGGAGACAGGCAGCAATAACTTTGACGGGTTCGACGTGGCCGTCAATGGGGCCGACGGCGGCCGCACTGACCGTCCCAGGCACGAGGCCCGGCTCCAAGTGCTGGAGTTCTGCGGCCGTAATCAGCCGATTGGGATAGCCCCACGCCTGTAATTGTTGAATGCGCTGCCGCAGTGCCTCGGCGTCTACGGCCGTGTGCACCCAGCGCATTTCCCCGCCCCAGTGCAGCCCCACGTCTGCCTGTAAACCCTGGGCAAAGCGACGCCATGCCTCCACAGAACGCCGATTGAGATCGTGATAGGGGTAGGGCTCCTTGCCAAATGCATTGATCCAGGCAAACGAATGGCTCGACGCCCCAGCGCCTGGCCGGTGCCGTTCGAGTACGGTGACGGCGACTTGACGGCGTGCTAAATGATAGGCAATGGACGCCCCCACAATGCCGGCGCCAACGACCACGACGCGTAACGACTTGCCATTCTGCATTGCTGCTGTCTCCCTGCGATAGTCAAGGAGGGCCACGCGTAGAGGCAGTGCCCTAGATGCCCAAAATATGATAGCCGCCATCGACAAATTGCACTGTGCCTGTGACCCCACTGGCGAGATCACTGCACAGATATAGCGCGGTCTTCCCGACTTCTTCGACCGTGATATTGCGGCGCAATGGCGCCCGTTCAGCATGCTGCTTGAGCATATCGGTAAAACCGGTGATGGCACGGGCAGAGGCGGTTTTGACCGGCCCAGCAGAAATGGCATTGACACGGATGCCGAGAGGTCCGAGGTCGTTGGCGAGATAGCGCACACTGTTCTCCAGCGCAGCTTTGGCAAGGGCCATGACGTTGTAGCTGGGGACGACACGCTCACTGGCCATATACGTCAGGGTGAGCACACTGCTCTGGTCTGCGGGCATGAGCGGGGCAGCACGCCGGGCCACGGCGATCAGGGAGTAGGCACTGATGTCCATGGCGGTGTGGAACCCGCTGCGCGAGATCTGGCGGAATTCGCCTTGTAACTCAGCGCGGTCGGCAAAGGCAATACAGTGGATGAGGTGGTTGAGCTGCCCTAATTCTGCCTTGATCTGGGCAAAGACAGCATCAATCTGGGCATCATCCGTGAGCTCGCAGGGGAGATAGAGAACGTTGGACCAGTCGCTGGTGAGCTTACGGACCTCTGCCCCAATGCGCTCGTTCTGGTACGTGACCACCAGGCGCACGCCGTGTTCCTGTAGCAGATCCGCAATGGCGTAGGCAATCGACCAGCGATTCGCAATGCCCAGTACCAGGGCGGTTTTCCCATGCAGATTGAAGGAGTCCATAGTCGTTCGTATCCTCGCATTCTAGGAAGGACGATGTTGTCGCCACTATAGAAGCGATCGGCCCACAGGTCAACTCCAGAGCCTGCAGAACTGTGCTCCCAGCGGGGCAACGTGGGGTGAAGACGCCTATGGCTGAAACACCTCAAACGTTTCCATGATTCCGGCTCGCATGCAGCATGGCACTATGCATGCGGCGGTACGCCAATATAACGAGCCCGCGGGCGAATCAGCCGCTGGCCCTGGTATTGTTCGAGAGCATGGCCAATCCAGCCCGCCGTACGTCCGATGGCGAACAATGTCAACCCGGTGCCGTAGGGCATCTGGAGTATGTGTTCCAGCGCGGCCAGGGCAAAGTCAATGCTGGGTGCGCCACTGGTTACCGCCGTCGCTTCGCGTATGACCGTATGCACCAACGCCAGCGCTGGAGATGTGGGATAGGCCTCTGCGAGCAGGGAGAACAGCGCTACGGCGCGTGGGTCACTGTCTGGGTACAGTCGATGTCCAAAGCCGGGGAGGCGTTCGCCGCGCCGTAGACGTTCGGCAATCACCAGACGTACCCGTGACGGCTCTCCCACCTCGCGCAGAAAGGCTGTGGCCTGTTTGGTTTGCCCCCCATGCTTAAAACCGTCCAGTGCCGCCAGCCCCGCTAAGACTACGGCGTAGGGATTAGCTTCAACCGAAGCCACGACACGCGCCGTGAACGACGAGGTGTTGAGTTCATGGTCGGCACAGAGAATCAGCGCCGCGTTCAGCATCGCCGCCGTGCCTGGTTGCCAGGCTTGGGCGAGGGTGCCAGCGATAGTCGTGTCAAGCGTGTCGGCCGACGCGGCGACCGCCGCCATGAGCCACAGGATACGCGCGCCCGTTTGTGCGACAGCATCAGGGTGCAAATCATAGGCGCTCAAATCCTCCGTGGCAGCCAGCGCCAGCGCCACCTGCAAACGCTGGAGCGTAGGCAGGTGAGCATCGGCGCCGGGCCACATGCGGCTCGCCAGTAGCGGCTTGGTGGCAAACAACTGCTCTGCCTGTTCTAGTGTGCCGGTCCAGAGTAGGGCGGCGACCTCTTCGAGGGTGTGCGCACGGGCCAGCCGAATGGCGTCGTAGCCGCGATAATACAGGGTATTTTCCGTAATCAAGGTGAGCGCGGATTCGAGCATGGGAGTGCCCCAGTGTAGCGCCTCGCGCGCGACTTTGGCGGGATCGCGCCGCTGCGCTTTGCGCGCGGCGAGTTTCTGCACATCCTCGGCAAGGTACAGGCGCTGGCGGGGGGCGTCGCTGATAGCTTCTGAACGAATCAAACCCCGACTCACATAGGCATACAGTGTCGCCTCCTTCACCCCGAGCAGCGTGGCGGCTTCTTTGGCGGTCATATAGCGTACATTCGCCATGGCAATCTCTTTATATTGATTTATTAATCAATATTGACATGATTTGAAACAGATTCTACGCTTGTATCAAGTATGTTGTCCAGTCGTTATCCCCGCACCCAAGAGAGGAGGGTGGAGCCATGATCTCTGAACCGCCGAATCCAGAATACTTTCTCGACAGCTTCCCGCGTGATGCCTTTCCGCAATATCAATGGATAGCTCGTGCGCCACACCTGCCACAGGCAGCATGGACGACTGAAACGACCCATCGTGACGGTCAGCAGGGTGGTCTGCCACTGACTACGACGCAAAGCTTGCACATTTACGATATCTTGTGTCGCTTCACCGGCACCAGCGGTGCCATCCGGCAGGCCGAATTTTTCGTCTACCATCCCTCAGATCGTGCGGCACTCGAAGGCGCGCTGGAGCGCTATCGGGACGGTGCACCGATTGAGCCAACCACCTGGATTCGTGCTACGGCCAAAGATGTAGCCCTGATCCGCCAACTCGGTGTACGCGAAACGGGTATGCTGGCATCGGCTTCAGATTATCACACGTTTCATAAATTTAAACCCGGTGGACGCCGGCAAGCGGCGCAGACCTATCTTGACGCCGTACGTGTTACCGTGGACGCCGGCATTCGTCCACGCCTCCATCTGGAAGATGCCACCCGCGCCCCCATGGAATTCATGCAAGGATTCATTGCAGCCGTGCAGGACATTTGTGCCCCAACCGGACTCCGTCCCAAATTCCGTGTATGCGACACAATGGGTCTGGGACTCCCATACGAGGATGTCGCCCTGCCGCGCAGCGTGCCGCGGATTTTTGCGACGCTCCGCGCCATGGGCCTGGCGGCGGAAGAGCTAGAATTCCACCCGCACAACGATACGTGGTTGATCGTTGCCAACTGCCTGGCGGCGGTGCGAGCCGGCTGTGCGGTTATCAATGGGACCTCCCTGGGCAAGGGGGAGCGTACCGGGAACGCACCGCTCGAAGGGGTGCTGTTGCACCTCATCGGGATGGGCTACTATACGGACACGCAGCCAGACTTCACCGCGCTCAACGACCTGGCAGCGCTCTATACCGAGATGGGTGCACCTCTTCCTCCCACATACCCGCTCTACGGGCGCGATGCGCATCGCACGCGTGCCGGTGTCCATGCTGACGGACTGAATAAGTTTTGGTGGATGTATGCCCCGTTTAACGTGCCAGCTTTGCTCGGGAGACCGCTCGAAGTCTCACTGACAAAAGAGTCGGGACTCGCCGGGTTGATCTTTCTCATCCGCCAGCATTTCGGTATCGACCTGCCGAAGGATCATCCCAGCGTCATCGCTGCCTACGAGTGGGTGACAGAGCAATTTGAGCAGGGGCGGCAGACGAGTATTGAATGGGAAGAACTGCAACCGCATGTGCACGATGTACACGCGCTGGTGTGAGGTCAATGGCCCTCCCCCGTCTCAGGGGGAGGGTAGCCAGTGTACCAATCCCTGTAGTTTGATTGAGATGTTGGCCTCAATCAATGTGGAGCGGGCCGGGTGCTGGCGTGTTCCAACTCCCCCTCAGTTCTGCTCTGGTCCGCGGCGTTGCTCGCGCAGGAAGCGTTCGAACTGCTCTGCCAGCTCTTCACCGCTGACGGGCCTTTCGCTCCCAGCCGCAGGCCGTTGGGATTGTTGGGACGTACGGCCGGCCTGGCGCTCCAGGTTTTTGACATGGGCCGCAATCTTGGGGTCTTCGGCAATGGCCTCAGCCACTCGGGTGTCGAAATCTCGTGCCTCTTCCTCCATCTCCGGCAAGAACGTTGGCAAGCCGACAATCTCTAAACCACGGCGCACCACGGCAAGAATACCCTTGGGGTTGGGCCGCGCCGAAATATAGTACGGCATGTTCGCCCAGATGCTTGCCGAGCTAAACTGTTGGCGGCGGAGGGCATCGTGCAGCAGGCCCACCATGCCAGTCGGCCCTTCATAGCGCGAGCCACTCCCCAACCCCAGACGCGACGCGACTTGCGGATCAGTAGACGAGCCAGAGAACTGCACGGGCGCGGAATAGAGGACATCCGCCCAGAGCGCCCCCAGCGTATAGGTCTGATACACGTCGCAACGTTTGATAAACTCCATCACCAGGTCGGTAAACGTGCGCCACTTGAGATGGGGCTCGATCCCCACACCAATGATGATATCGTGTTCGAGGGTGGGCTGCCGGCTGACAAAGAATTCGTTGCCCGGCCAGGTGATCTCACGCTCTCCGGACTCATTGTAGTGCGCCTGCGGCCGCTGATCGGTAAAGCTAAAAAACTCCTCGGGATCGATCCAGGCAAAACGCTCCGCCTGCAGGTGTTGCACTAAAAAACGTCCTGCGGCGGTCGCTACCTCCGCTGCATCACTCCATCCGCCAAAGGTCAGTAGGAGATATGGTTGACGGAGAGTCGATATATCCTCAAAGTGTAGCGCATCCATACAACCCCCTTCTGTGCAGTATGCTTCTAAGCGGTCAGCTCTGCGCCGTCAACTCGCAGCACACCTCCATGTTAGTCTGTTTCCTTGAAGAACGCTCGCACGATTCGTAGAAACTCCTCCAATTGATCGTGATGCACCCAGTGCCCGGCACGGGGAACATGCACGCAGCGCACATTGCCAAAGGCGCTCGCACGCCCATCCAGGAGCGGATCCGTCGCCCAACTCTCGGTTCCACGCAGCAGCAGCGTGGGACAGGTAATCCGTTGCCAGAAACTGCGCGCTTCTTCGACATTGAACTCATAGGGCGATTGCGAACGCACGTAGTTATCGAATTTCCAGGTATAGGTCCCATCCTCATTACGGTAGATGCCATGCACGGTCAGGTGGTACGCTTGCGCCGCCGTCAGATGCTTGTTCGCCTCCTGCATGCGCTGTACCGCCTCCTCGAGGCTGGCGTAGCGGTGCGCGTGCCGACCGGCAAAGGCACGCATCTGGGCAATCCACGCGCGCATGCGCGCGGGCGCTGGACCACGTCTGGTATGGCCCGGCGGCGGCCCCAGACCTTCAATGGCCACCAGTTGCTTGACACGCTCCGGATAGACCCCACTGTACTGACAGGCGATGGCTCCACCCAGGGAGTGGCCGATGATGGTAATGGGAAACATCTGCAACTGCTCGAGGAGCTGCGCCACATCCAACACGTAATCGATCATGGCGTACTGTCCACCCCGCGCCCACTCAGAGTCCCCATGCCCACGCAGGTCAGGGGCAATGATGTGATAGGCATCGCGCAGGGCCAGTGCTACCCAGTCCCAGTTGCGGGCATGATCGCGTCCCCCATGCATAAGGAGTAAGGGTGGGGCGGCGGTGTTCCCCCAGTCCACGTAGTGGAGTTTCAAGCGCTGGGAATAGTAGTAGTGCGACGTTGGCCCTACTACGTGTTCTGTCATGCCGGCGTTCCTTCTCTACCCCGCTACCTACGCCAGGGATGTGAGATGCCCGATATCGTTGAGCGTGACGATTTCCCACTGCTCATCCTGGTAGCGAAAAATGTTGATGGAGGCGTTTGCGATGCGATACGGTGGGGAGTGCCGCACATCCAGCCCCAGAATATGCCGGACCAATAAATCAATCGCCATGCCGTGACTCACCCCCAGGATGGTTGCCCCTGCGTGCTGGTCTACCCAGGCCTGCATCTGTGCCACCATCCGTGCCTGCGTCTGTACGTGCGACTCCCCTCCCTCCGGCACATGGGTGGCCGGATGGGCCCCGATGGAGACAAGATGGGCGTAGAATTCCTCGGCCATGCGATCGATCCAGTTGCCAATGTTCCATTCGCGCAGTCCAGGACACGGCTGCACTGGCAGCCCCACGTGCTGACTCAGAATCATGGCGGTTTCATGGGCGCGCTGAATATCACTGCTATAGAGCACGGTTGGACGTAACGGCTGGACACGCGGCCCTACCAGCATGGCCTGCTGACGCCCACGCGTACTCAGCGGGACCGGAGAATAGCCTTGCAACCTCCCCTGGGCATTATACTCAGTCTCACCGTGCCTTACCAGAATCACCTGCATCACGCTGTGTCCTCTTGGGCTATTGGGGGTCAGCTTTGACAGTCCGGGCGAGCAGCGCTACTACTTCCTGCCAGATATGCTCCTGCACGGTCAGCAGATCTGCAGTGGTATCTATGCGCCTGAGGTAAGGGAAGTCCATTGCGGCAAAGATCGCGGCCACACGCTCGAGGTAGTCGAAGCGCTCGAAGTGGCTGAGCGTGCCTCGTTGTCGGACGCGCTGCCATCCCTGCGCCGCCGGCAGGTGCAGGAGAAATAAAAGATCTGGGGGCGGCGCAAAGGCTTCGTTGCGCGCCCGGATCTCCTCAGGGTCGAGTTGCAGGGCTCCCTGATAAGCGATTGTCGAAAAATAATAGCGATCCAACACCACGATCTGGCCACGCGCCAGCGCCGGTTGGATATTGTGTGCCACATCCTCACGGCGGTCCTGCAGGAACCACTCCAGCTCCGTGGCTGGTGCTATCCCTTGTCTACCATGCTGAGCCAACTGCCGCAGCTTTTGCCCCCATGGTCCTTCGGTGGGCTCTTTCAGGCATATCACGTCATAGCCGGCCCCCTGCAGGCGCTCGGCTAAGAGGCGTACCTGGGTAGTTTTACCAGCTCCATCTACACCCTCAAACACAAGTAACAGTCCGCGGCAGAGGCGGTGGCGTGGGAGGGTCATACGGCAGAGGACCGAGAGCGCATGGCCAGAGATATAGAATACATAACCCTTGCAGTCTCACACGGCGGTATGGGATACTGCTTTCCCTCCCTCTGGGAGAGGATCAATACTGTGCGGCACACACTTTGTTGCCAGGGCTCCAGCGGGTTTCCTCCCCCTCGACGGGGGAGGGCTAGGGTGGGGGTGCAGACCGGTGGAGCGCCTAGGCTGTGCTCCTCCCCCCCATCCCAACCTTCCCCCGCCAGGGGGGAAGGAGCACAATACCAAGGAGAAATGTTCGTGTCTACCCACACATGCAGCCTCTGTTTCAGTGCTTGGTTTGTCTGTGCTTTGCTCGTGTGCATGGCCTCTACCACCGCCTGGAGCGACTCTGATAAAACCATTGTGGATCTGCAGCGCGGCCTGCCTGAGGCGTCTTCACGCTACCACCGTCCGCGTGCTGCGCATCTTTATCAATATGACAAAACTGAGGTGGACCTGGCTGTCCCCCTCCCACAGCAACCTGCCGAGGAACAGCGTGGTTCGCAACGCCCTGCCACGCTCCCAACGCCAATGCCGGCACCCAACACGCCCCCACCCCAGGCTCCACTCCCGGAGGGAGGACGCTAAAGTTCATCCGACAGGTCCAGCGCCTCGCCGGCAGCAGCACGTTGATAACGCTCAAGGTCCCGTTGCAAAACCCGTACGACTTCACTATCGCCGTTCACAGTTGCTAAGGCTATCCCTTCCTGTAGAGCGGCGATGGCCTTCTGGAAATCGCCCTTGCCCCAGGCCAGCCCGGCGCGACGCACGATAGTACTGTACTGCTTGCCCTTGCTCGTCGTCACGATGCCTGGGCCTTTTTCAGCGTCTCATTCATACTGCCCGAACGAAATCCAGCGAGATCGAGCGTCACATAGGTATAGCCGAACGACTTGAAACGCTCCACCAACTCACTGCGGAGAGGTTCGGTCAGGAAGCGTGGCATATCCTCGGGCAATATCTCAATACGCGCAATCGTCTCATGGTGCCGTACGCGAAAGACGCGAAAGCCCCGGTTGCGTAAAAACTGCTCCGCCTGCTCGATGGTACTCAGCTTCTCTAGCGTGACTAACTGCCCGTACGGAATGCGCGACGACAGACAGGCAAAGGACGGCTTGCTCCAGGTCGGCAGGTCCCAACGCCGTGACAACTCACGAATCTCATCCTTGCTGAGGTCGGCCTCATCCAGCGGGGCCCGCACCTGATACTCTCGCGCTGCCTGGGCGCCAGGCCGGTGGTCACCCCGGTCGTCAAGCATAGCACCGTATACCACATGCTTAAAACCCAACTCGGTAGCGAGAGGATGTAATTTTTCAAAAAGTTCGACTTTGCAGAAATAGCAGCGGTTGTTGGGATTGGCCACGTAGTTCGGATTATCCATCTCGTCCGTGCGCACCAGCCTGTGCTCAATACCGATGCGCTGCGCCACCTCTTGCGCTTCCGCCAACTCTGCTTCTGGCAACGACGGCGACACCGCGGTCGCGGCGATGGCCTTATCCTGCAATGCTTCATACGCAGCCTTCGCCAGCAAAGAGCTGTCTACTCCACCCGAAAAGGCTACTACTACGCTCTCCATCGAGCGCAAAATATTGAGAAGTTTCTCAAGTTTCTCTTCAAGCGTAACCGTCGTTGTCATAGGAGTACCTCTTGAGATGATGCCCGTCCTCGCTGTGCCTGCTGGACCGCCGCTGCCTCCTGGGTCGCTGCATGATAGGAACTACGCACGAGAGGCCCCGCTTCCACGTGCACAAAGCCCAGCACTTCGCCCTGGCGTTTCAATGCGGTAAACTCGTCGGGATGATAATAGTGCGCCACGGGCAGGTGCTGCGCTGAGGGACGCAGGTACTGTCCGATCGTCAGCAGGTCACACTGCGAGGAGCGCAGATCCCGCATGGTCTCAACGATCTCCTCTAGCTCTTCACCCAGACCCACCATCAGCCCGGACTTCGTGCGCATCGTCGCGTCCAACTCCTTAACACGTTGGAGCAATTCCAGCGAACGCTCGTACTTTGCCTGCGGACGTACTTTGTAGTAGAGGCGAGCGATGCTCTCCAGATTGTGGTTCAGCACATGCGGCTGCGCCGCGACCACCTCTGCCAGGGCCTCCCAGTTGCCCTTGAAATCGGGAATGAGCACCTCCACACGGCACTCCGGCACATGCCGCCTTACAGCCCGAATGGTGGCAGCGAAGATGTGACTGCCTCCGTCCAGCACATCATCGCGGTTCACCGAGGTAATCACCGCATAACGCAGGCCAAGTGTAGCCACCGCCTCGGCGACCCGCTCGGGCTCCTGCTCGTCAATAACCCCAGGGCGCCCGGTCTTCACGGCACAGAAGCCACAGCTGCGTGTGCAGGTATCCCCCAGCAGCATGAACGTGGCACTACGCTGGTTCCAGCACTCGCCGATATTGGGGCACATCGCCTCCTCACACACCGTATGCAGGCGATGCTCACGCACCAGACGCTTTAAGGCGAAAAACGTCTCCCCTGCGGGGAGTTTGACGCGCAGCCATAGCGGCTTGCGCTGCGGGGGGGAGTCGAGTTGCACGAGGGCCACGAACCTCTCCTCTCCCTTAGCGGGACATGGCAACCGCCTCGCGGCGCCGGTCATGGCTGCGCTTGCGCTGCGTATACTGGACTTTCCCCAGACGCCGCTCGCGGATAATTTCGGCCATGATGCTGATGCAGATCTCTTCAGGTGAATCGGCGCCAATGTTGAGGCCGATCGGCGCGTGCACCTGGTCCAGGTAGGCTTGGGCAATACCTTTGGCTTCGAGGCGTTGCCACATTTTGGAAATTTTACTCTTGCTGCCGATCATGCCAATGTAGCGCGCCTGGCAGTCATAGATCTGTTCCAGGATGCGCTGGTCGTGCTGATGCCCACGCGTGACCAGAACAACGTAATCATCCTGACCGAAGTCAAACGCCCCACTGATGTCGTCAAAATCCATCACGATGGTCGCGTCCGCCTCCGGGAAACGTTCTGGATTGGCAAAGGCCGGCCGGTCATCAATTACTTTCGCTTTAAAGCCGGCGAGCTTGGCAGCCCGTACCAGGAAAAAGGAGACGTGTCCGCCGCCAAAGACATAGACGGTAGGCGTAGGCAGTATGGGCTCCAGAAAGACCTGCAGCTCGGCACCGTCCGCCGTCTGGTAGGTCTCAATCGCAAATTTTTCGCCTTGCAGGATCTCTTGCCCCCGGCGCTGCACGAACGCTTCGAGCGTAGCATCACCCAGCGAGCCTACCGTGGTGCCATCGTCACGCACTAAAAATTTGCGCTGGCCTTCAGGATAGTGCGGATGTTCGGTCAGAATCGTCGCCAGCGCCCCCCGGTGCCCGGTGTCCTTCAAGGTCAGCAGCGTGCGAAACAGCTCCTGCCCGTGCTCTGGTAGCGGTTCTGTGAGAATCTCGACGACGCCCCCGCAGTTCAAGCCGCTTTCCCCAGCATATTTCTCCGTGAGAATGAACTGCTGGATACTACTTTTCCCTTCCTCCATGACGCGTCGGGCTTCTGTCCAGACATCGGCTTCCAGGCACCCACCACCCACAGTGCCGATAATCTTGCCTTCCGGCGTGACCAGCATCTTACTTTTTTCGCTCATGGGCAGTGAGCCCTTCGACGAGATAATCGTCGACAGCGCCGCTTGTTCCTGTTTATCGAGCAGATCAATAGCAGCCTTAAAGACGTCTTCAATCACAGCTCCGCCCTCCTTTCTCGCACCCAGCCGACTTTCTCGTACATACTACCGCAGCCTCATAGACTAATGCAAATGTGCTCAGGACGTTGCCAGGACTGGCAACGCCAGCGCGCGATCGTGTTCACGATGTAAACGCTGCATCTGGCGCTCACTCGCCAAAAAATCCCAGGGCAGGCCAGCCCGTTGGGATAGCTCCGTGCACACAAACGCCTCGACATCGAAGCCTAACTGTCGCGCCGCGCGCGGCCAATCACCATGCTGGCGGTGCGTTTCCAGTAAAAAATCCCGCAGACGTCGGTCACCACGCGCCAGGATTGCCTCCAGATAGTCATGTTTAACACTTTCATGTTTCAAGCAGATATGCGATTCGTGACGGATCGCCTGCCGCAGGGTGTGCAACTTGGCTTTGATCACGCGCGGCGGAGCCATAGCGCACCACTGCAGCGGTGTGGCCG
>WNEY01001337.1_pt1 | contig 17292 bp, 20 predicted proteins | sample 5400531 | NCBI WGS metagenome assembly WNEY01 (sample SAMN13153338, study PRJNA577476) | soil metagenome | isolation source: 200 cm saprolite under Douglas fir tree site 1 | place: USA:California | collected 2015-04-18
TGGTAGCGTCCCGGACATCGTTTACCTCCCGGGCCAGGGACGTCCGCCACGTTCGCCTGCGACCAGAGAAAGCGGATCTGCGCAGCTCACCACGCTCCTGCCTCTTCCTCGCTGATCTTTTGATTTGCCGTGGCGAACATGTACGTGACGTGAAACAGCAGGTCAGGAAGATGTTGATCTTGAAGCGATCGGTAAACTGGACTACTTGCTGGACGCCCGTTACGGGTGGGTGAGCGCCTGCACGGAACGTTTCGGCGAGGTGCCGCAGGCGGTCTTCCACGAGGGCAACTCGGTGCTGCACACGGCTGAGTACGAGGGCGACCCGCGGCGTCGGCCGCTGACCTATGACGAGATCCAGGCGCTGTTCGACGCGGCCGATGCCCGGCCGGGCAAGATCCGCGGCCAGGGCCGCAAGGGCGCTCTGGGCGCTCTGCGTGACGCGGCGGTGCTCAAGACCGTCTACGCGTTCGGGGTGCGCCGGACGGAGGGGTCCCGGCTCGACCTGACCGACCTGCGGCGGAACCGCAAGGCACCGCGGTTCGGCAGCTTCGGAAGTCTCATGGTGCGGTTCGGCAAGGCGTCGAACGGGTCTCCGCCTAAGCGGCGGACGGTGCTGACTGTCCCTGAGATGGACTGGGTGGTTGACATCCTGCAGGACTGGCTGACCGGGATACGGCCGCAGTTCACCCCGGGACGGCACCCGGCGCTGTGGGTGACCGAGCGGGCTGGCCGCCTGTCCCCGAGGTCGATCGACGAGGCATTCGCCGCTGCCCGCCGGGCTGCCGACCTGGACGAGAACCTCGATTTGCACTGCCTGAGACACAGCTAGATCACGCATCTGACCGAATTCGGGTATCCCGCGAGATTCGTGCAGGAACAGGTCGGCCACTCCCACGCGGCTACCACGGCGATCTACATGGGGGTCTCGAACGAGTACCGCAACAAGCTGCTGGAGGCGGCGATGAAGGCCCGGCTGGGCGATGACTGGGACGTGCCGGCGTGATCAAGAAGATGGGTTACCAGTGGCATCTGCGGCAGCTGATGGCCGAGCGCCAGATGTTCCAGACCTCCGATCTGGTGCCGCTGCTGGCCGAGCGCGGCGTCGTCCTGTCGCGTGAGCAGGTCTACCGGCTGGTGACCCAGCCTCCGCAGCGGATGAGCATGGACACCCTCGCCGCGCTCTGCGACATCCTCGGATGCACCCCTAATGACCTGATCGAGCCCAAGGTCGTCAGCACTCAGGTCCGCAAGGCCGCACACGGCGGCGCAGGGCCGAAGCCGGCCGCCCCGCGCCGGACGGTCATCCGCCGTCCCGGCAGGCCGTGAACCGGGAGGAGATACGCCGGCGTGAGCTCGCCCGGGCCCGGACCCGGCTGATGGCCCTGCTCAGGGAGACGGCCGGCCCGGCGATGACCGCGCACGACGCCCGGGTGATCCTTGAGCGGGCCAGTGCCTGGGCTTCGCCCCGGGCGCGTGAGCTGGACGGTCACCTGGCGCGGAACCCTGACGCGCTGACGGCGCCGTCCCCGCACTGCCCGGCCTCGCTGGTCCGGGTTCTGCGCCAGATGGAATCCGCCGGCCACGGCCAGGCCGTCACCCAGCCCGGCTGCGCTGTCTGCGGCCGCACAAGCGGGCCGCTCCGCCGCACGACCCCGGCCGGCCGGTGCTGCAACTGGTGCGCCGACCGGGATGTCCGGCGGCCGTGCGCGCGCTGCGGGCAGGACGGCCGCATCACCGCCCGCCGTGAGGAAGGGCCGATCTGCCACCGCTGTTACCTCACCGACCCGCAGGTCCTGGAGGAATGCGGCAGGTGCGGGCACCGCAGGAGCCCAGCTGCCCGGCGCGAGGACGGCACGGCCCTGTGCCGCAGCTGCGCTCCCCGGCGCGAACGGCAGTGCGCCCGCTGCGGGAACGTGCGCCCGGTATGGGCCAGGGCACCAGAAGGCCCGGTCTGCCGGGACTGCCACCAGCCCCCGGCCCGGCTCTGCGGGACCTGCGGCAAGGTCCGGCCGATCGCCGTCCGCGCCACCGCCGACCACCTTGACATCTGCGCCGGCTGCTACCGGGGCACGACTGGTGAGTGCAGCATCTGCGGGCGGATCCGCCAGGGCCACCCCTACCGCAGAGGAGCTTTCCGCTGCGATTCCTGCCAGCCGCGGTCTTCCCAGCGGTGCGCTGACTGCGGCAAGACGAGCCAGGTGAAGGTCACCAGCTGGCCGGTCGGAGCACTATGCAATTCCTGTCACCTGCGGCGCAGGCGCCATCCCATGCCATGCTCGCTCTGCGGCGCCACCCGCGTCCTGGCCGGCCGGTCACCAGGAGGAGACGATCTGTGCGGCCCCTGCTGCGGCATCGACAGCCTCGACTTCGCCTGCCGCCGCTGCGGCTTCCCCGGCGACATTCACGGTGACGGCTGCTGCACCCGCTGCGTCGCCGGCGACCGCGTCCAGGACTTCCTCAGCGGCGAGGAGGGCACCATCAGCCCGCAGCTTCAGCCGCTCGCCGACGCGCTGGCAAGAGCCGAGCGGCCATCGTCGGTACTGCTCTGGCTCCGGCACGGCTCATCCGCGAGACTGCTGGCCGACCTCGCCGCCCGGCATGAGGAAATCACCCACGAACTGCTCGACGGCCTGCCCCAGAGCCAGAACGCGCACCACATCCGCGAGACCCTCGTGGCCGCCGGCATCCTGCCGCGCCGGCAGGAGAACCTCGCCCGCCTGGAACACTGGCTGAACACCTTCGCCGACGCGCTGCCGCCCCGCCAGGCCCGGGTCATCCGCCCCTTCGCCGAGTGGCAGGTACTACGCGACGCCCGGCGGCGCGCTGCCCGCGGCCGCTACACCGCCGGGGCTGCCACTGCCGACCGCACCGATATCCGCGTCGCCGCCGAGTTCCTGAACTGGCTCCACGCCGGCCAGCTCGACCTGAGCACTATCACCCAGGAAGACCTCGACCTCTGGCTCACCGCCCACCCCACCCGGCGGCGCGGAGCCGGATCCTTCATCCGCTGGGCTGCCGCCCGGCACCTGACCAGCAAGCTCGTCCTCCCGCCGGAGACCAAGAGCCTGCCCTCGCAGTTCCTCGGCGACGAGGAACACCACGAACAACTACGACGCTGCCTCAACGACGACACGCTGCCGCTCGAAGTACGCATTGTCGGCGCCCTGATCAGGCTCTATGCCCTGCCGGTCACCCGCGTCGCTGAACTCACCACCGACCGGTTCCATCAAGACGAAGACGGCGCCTACCTCACGTTCGACCATCACCCCGTCCTGCTGCCACCCAGGCTGGCCCGGCTCATCGCCGAGCAGATCGACCGGCCGCGACGCATCTCGATGCTCCCGCCGTCAGCCGGGGACAGACCCAGCTTCCTGCTGCCGGGACGGCCGCCCAGCCGGCCCCGCCGCGCGTCCGCACTCCACACCCTCATGAAACAGCACGGCCTGCCGACCATCAGCGCCCGCAACACCGCCATGATCGAAGCAGTGTCCGACCTACCGCCGATCGTCGTCAGCGACCTATTCGGCATCAGCGCCGGCACCGCTCACCGCTGGGCTCAGTACGCACAAGACACCTGGGCAGACTACCTGGCAGCCTGCCAGGAGCCCGAATAGAGCACGGTTAGAACACCGACTCTTCACCAGTCCGGCCTGCGGCCGTCCGGAGGGGGCTCGCCTCGATGCGGCGGTCAGCGCCATGCGGCGCCTCATGAACGCCGATGCCGCAGAACGGCACGACGCAGAGCCAGGCTGGCCTGGGCGCGTCGCGGCCTTCGAGGAAGCTGGACGCCGTCTGGCCCGCCTCGCCGCTGACGGCCAGCTCACGAGGGGCTTGCGGGCCGTGCTCGCCCACCACGCGATTTTCGCGTTCAACCGGGCTGCTGTTCCCGTCGCCGAGCAGGCCGCAGCTGCCTGGCTTGGCCGGCACGCCGCCTTCGCCGATCACACGCCGGCCGGTCCGCATGCCGGCCGGCTCGCACCCACCACCCTTGCCCTCAAGCAGACGGAGACCACCATGACCAGCACCGCCGATCCCGCCGAGCTGCGCCACTCCATGGTGGCCACGCTCACTGAATCCGGTCACCTCCGCAGCCCAGCGATCATCGATGCCTTCCGGCAAGTCGAGCGTCACCGGTTCATCCCCGACGCTGACCTCCAGGCTGCATACGCCGAGGACGCGGTGCCGATCAAGCACAACGACGACAGCGAGATGATCTCGTGCATCTCGGCGCCGTCTATCGTTGCCATCCAACTGGAACAGCTGGGCGCACAGCCCGGTCACAAGATCTTGGAAGCCGGGGCAGCCACGGGTTACAACGCCGCGCTGCTCGGGCGGCTTGCTGGCCCGGATGGCCATGTGTGGACCGTCGATGTCGATCAGGATCTCGTTAGCGGGGCTATCGGCCATCTGGCTGTGGCTGGCGCCTCGAACGTGGCCGTTGTCCTGGCCGATGGCGCTGCGGGATTGCCTAGCCACGCGCCGTTCGATCGGATCCAGTTCACCGTCGGTGCCGGGGATGTTCCCGTTACGATCCTCGGCCAGCTCGCTCCTGGCGGGCGCCTGGTCATTCCTCTGCGGATTCGCGGCAGCGTTTCGCGCTCGTTCGCCTTCGAGAGGGATGGCGGCACCTGGAAGACCGTTTCCTGCGAGATGGCTACCTTCGTTCCGCTGCGCAAGGGCATCTGCGATGACGTCTGCTCCCTGGTGCCGATGGCCGGAGAAGGGAACGTCCGGCTGGAGACCTTCAGCGAGCAGGACGTCGACCGGGAGGCTATGCGTACTGTCCTGGACCAGCCGGCACGCAAGATCTACACCGGAGTGAAGTTCCGGCAGGGCTCCGCTTGGCAATGGCTCTACCTGTGGCTGGCCTGCGTCCTTCCCAACGGCCTGTCCAGGATGCCCGGAGGGCGGCCCGGATTCTGGCCGCACTTCTCCTGGGGCTCCATGGCGGCGCTCGACGACGAAACCCTGGCCTACCTGACGGTCCGTGAAGGAGCAGACGCCAGCGGATCGTTCTGGGAGATTGGCGTCATTGGCCACGGCCCGCGCGCCGCCGGGCTCGCCGCAGATGTCGCTGGCGCCGTCAGCGAATGGGCCCGCGACTACGGCAACGACGCACCCGCACCTGGCTTCCGCATGGCTCCAGACGTCAGCCGCGACCTGCTGATGGCGGCTGATCCGCGATTCATCATTGACAAGCCACGCAGCCGCCTGGTCGTGGATTGGCCTTAAAGGACCGACCGGCGTGATGAACCCCGCGATCGCCAGGCCGCATCCCGCTGGTCTGCCGGCCCAAGCCTCCCGGGATTCCTCTTGACCAGCGCATCGCAGCGCTCACATCGCTAACCGTCGAGCCGGCCGGCGCGGACCACCACCAGCTCGTAGCCCGCGCTAGCGGAATCCTCAATCTCGCCGCGCTCATCGCCTCCGACGCGGGGTTGCCTGACCTTGCTTCGGGCCTGTGCTGGAGGCAGTTCCGGATCTTCGCCGAAGCCGCCAGGATGGACCAGGACATCGCAGTCATGGCGCTCATGCCGGTGGTGAACATCGCGCGGCTGCTGATCCGCGAAGGCGATGGCTTTGGCGCCGTCGACGTGCTCCATCGGACTTACCGGGCCTCCCAGCTGCGTGGCACGGCCACGATCCGCGGTCACCGCATCGACATGTCGCCGTTGATCCAGACCGACGAGAACCACCGCCGCATCTGCACCGAGCTGTGGATCACCCTGCTCACAGACGACGCCAGAGCCCTGGCAAGAGCCGGACGCTGGACCGAAGCTGCCGAAACAATGGCTGCGCATCGCGGCATAGGCAACCGGCTCCTCGACGGACGCCAGATCATGATCATGTCGCTCATGACACAAGGCCTCACCGGTCAGGCCACGGCCATGATCGATTCCAGCACTCCGACAGAACCATGGGAGAACACAGTCGGCTCGATATGCGCGAGTCGCTGGTCGAAGCTAATCGGACCTGGCGCGACCATAACTACTGTTCTTGAGTGCGCCAAAGGACGACGGCGTGCCCGCGTGCCGTCACTTAACTCCGATAGCAGCGCAGGCCTTGGCTGCGCTGGCCTCGGCTCTGATTGCCTGCGCCTCATAGGCAGATCGAGATCCGTCGCCGCTCCAGAGGAGGTCATAGACCAGGGTTCTGGCTATGTCGCGTTTGATCGGGTTCGTCGCGTGACCGTGGAGGAGCCGCTCAGCGTGTACGGCCGACGCGTAGGCCGACCTTACGCAGCCGGGTCCGCATCCTCCCAAGCGGAGGATGCGCAGCCAGCTTTCCAGGCGAGCCGATACCGGATAGACAGTCTCGATCGGCAGCTGCACCGCCGCCGCGATTTCCAAGCCGTAATAGGCATCGGCCGGCACCTTGAGCATGATCTGCGGCTCTGCCAGCGTCTGCAGGATCAGGCCCCGCATAGCCTGGAGCCGTTTCAGAAATAGGCATAGCCACAGCAGCCGAATTCGCGACATGCCACGATAACCCGCGTGAGGAAACTCAGGATGCGGCGCACTGAGCGAGGCGGATTCAAAAGACGCTGGCAGGGGTGCCTGGGTGCAGTTGTGCTCGCGACCGCAGTAGCGATCATCGAGTTGTGGCACGCACCGCCTCGCTGGCTGCTGCCCGCCCACCGTGATCTCGGCCGGGTCCTTCACTGGATGCACGGCCACTGGCTGAATGCAATCGCCATCACCGCAGCAGCAACGACCGCTGCCATTGCCGTGCCATTCGTCGTTCGATCGCTGGATCGCCGCAGCGGAGAGCGAACCCGCGAACCTCGAGCCCGGGAGCGGGCGATCATGCTCCGCCGGGTGAGATACAAATGGATCAGCGGAGTACTGGAACCTTCCCTGGCCGGTATTCCCTATCTCAACCTTGGTTTGCGGCCATGCGCCGATATCCTGCAATCCGGCAGGCATGTGACCCGGCGGCTCGGCGGCCAGCCGGATGCGTTCCCGCCTGAGGCCACGATTAATACCGTCTTCGATGACGTGGGCGGCGGGCTGCTCGTTCTTGGCGCTCCTGGCGCAGGGAAGACCACTATGCTGCTCGAACTCGCGAGAGGGCTGCTCGCCCGGGCCGAACGCGATCTGGCCGAGCCGATTCCGGTGGTCTTCAACCTGGCCTCCTGGACCACCCGGCGGGCTCCGCTAGATGACTGGCTCGCCAGCGAACTCGCTGCCAGCTATAAGGTCCCCCGGCACACAGCCGCTGCATGGGTCAGGCACGACGCACTGACGCTCCTGCTCGACGGGCTAGATGAGGTCGCCGGGACCCACCGCATGGAGTGCGCAGAGGCGATCAGCGCATACCGGCGCAGCCACGGCCTGGTTCCCATTGCGGTGTGCAGCCGCGTCCACGAGATGGAAAACCTGGCTGCCAAACTCGGCATGGACGAAGCGGTCGAGATACTGCCCCCAGCCGGCGCTGAGATCGACAGTTACATCAGCCGTCTGGAAACAACCGGGACACCGCCACCTGCCATTCGCGCCGCGCTCTGCGGCGATCAGGCCGTGCCGGATTTGCTGCGTTCCCCGCTGATGCTCAACGTCATCGTGCAGGCACATCACGGCCGGGCAGTCCCCCCTTGGATCAGCTCAGGACTTCCTTCCGGGGACCATCACCAGGTACCGTGGGCCGCTTACATCCAGCAGATGTTCGAGCAGCGGCCTCTGGCCTCTCGCTGCCGCTACACGCAAGAGCAAGCGATCGGCTGGCTCGGATGGCTGGCATGCACCCTCCGGGACCGTGATCGAACCGAGTTCCACCTTGATCGAATCACGGCTGACTTGCTCCCGGCCCGGCAAGTCAACCGACGCAGTGGCGTCGGCGCGGCGCCTCGCCCCATCACCGCACGCCACCATCAGGCAGAGAAATTGCGCTGGAGACCTCTTGACCGCGCCGACCGCCAATCCCTGGCTATGATCGGAACAAGCGCTGCAATCAGCCTCTTCGGGGTCGTCGTGCTCCACAGCACCAGGACCTTCCTGCCCGTGTTGGGTATGGGCGTCTTCAATCTGTTCTTCATGCTGGGCAAGAACGTATCCACTGAGGAACGAGCAGAACGAAGAGCACCTAACGAGGGAGTCCTGTGGTCGGCTCGGAACGCCCTGCTCGGCTGGCTGATAGCCGGGACTGTCTGCGGCCTCGCAACTTGGCTGCAATTCGGGAAAAGAGCTCCTTTCCTCACCCTGGGAATAGCCTTCGGAGCTTTGTTCGCACTGGGGTTTGGCGGATGGGGATTCATACAGCACTACGCCGTACGTGTCCTCCTGACCCGAAGCGGATGCACACCCTTGCGCTATACATCGTTCCTCGACGCCATGACCGAGCGTCAACTGCTCCGCCGCGTCGGCAGCGCCTACATCTTTGCGCATCAACAGATGCGCGACTATCTCGCCAAAGCCACCGCCTGTCACGCGAGTTCCAGTGAAATCACAGTCGATTGACGAACGCGCCTGCCTGCCCGTCCCTAGCCAAGCGCCTGTTCGCGAACCCAAGGGTCTAAGACCATTCACCGAGATGCACCACCCTGGGTTTCCCCGCTAGACGCCCCTTTCTGAATTGTTGAACCCGGCAGAACACAGGCATGAACCGCCCGACCGGGCCGGTGACCGTGATGCGATGGGAAGGACAGCTTGGGCAGCGGGACGACCTCTTCGGCCATGCCGGCGAACTGTACAGTGGCGGTGGCGCCCGCCCGGCTGATGATGATGTGCGGGCTGATCAGGACGGAACTGCCGATCTTGGCTGAGGACCTAGGCGGCGCGCTGCTGCCCGGCGGTGGCGCAGGCCATCAACAATAAGCTTGAGCCGAGAATGGTCGATCTGTGCGCCCGAGCCGCTTCCGCATCATCAACAGTCACGAATACCGATTCGGCAGGGCGATTTATCAACAATCCGGCGGCGTAAAATCTAACCGTCGGTGACGGAGGTTGCAGCGGTCAACGGCGGCAGTCCTTTCATGAATCGGCTCAGTTTGAGTCTTCTGATGGTGGCGCCTCCGGGTCGGATAGCGTCCTGAGGTCTGCCTGGGTGCAGGCGTGGCACAGGTGTCGCGGCGGCGTGCCTGAGGGCCGGTGCATTACCGGGAATGTGACGTATTTGTGGTGGCGGTAAACCGGGCCGGCGGGCTCGGCGTCATAGTGCCGGGAGTCATTGCGCGGTTATCTGGCGCCGGCCGGGCCCCCTGGGCGATCGGGATGTGGTGCCTTATGGGTAAGCGTGGTCAGCGGGCGGGCCGCGGGGTGGTAGCAGCGGCCGTGATCGCGGGTCTGGCGGGTCTGGGGGTGGCCGCGCCGGCCGGGGCTGTCGCCGCTGCTCCTGGGGCGGTTCCCGCGGCCGGCTCGTGGGGCCGGGCGATCGGGGTGCCTGGCCTGGGGGTCCTGAACCAGGACGGGAATGCCGTTGACAAACGACGTGTCGTGTGTCTCTCCGGGTTACTGCGCGGCTGGCGGGGACTACTCCGACCGCCGCGGTCGCGGCCAGGGGTTCGTGGCCGGCGAGCGGAACGGCCGCTGGGGCAGGGCGGCCGGGATCCCTGGCCTTGCGGCCCTGAACGCGGGCCGGGATGCGGAGGAGGTGTCGGTGTCGTGCGCCTCGGCGGGCAACTGCACGGCCGGCGGGTTCTACACCGACCGCCACCACGGCGAGCAGGGGTTCCTCGTCACCGAGCGGAACGGCCGGTGGGGCAAGGCCATCCAGGTCCCCGGGCTCGGGGCGCTGAACACGGGCGGATTCGCCGAGGTCGCCTCGGTGTCCTGCGACCTTGCCGGCAACTGCGCGGCCGGCGGATCTTACAACGAAGGCTTCCGGACCCAGGGATTCGTGGCCAGCCGGTCCGGCTGAGACGGCCCGCGCACGCGAGCCGCAACCCTTTTACCGCCAGTACCCCGATCCAGCAACGCGCCTACCGCCGGCCCGGGTACAGAACGGATAATCTGAACCGGGCCAGCCGCCAGCTCATTCGGGGATCTTTGGGTCGCATATTAAGCGTTATGCATTGATTTGATGCCTGCCGGGTGGATGTCGCGTTGCGGTCGTACGTGACCGGGATTGTCCGGCAGTCTGCGTGATCTGGGCGTGGCTGTGGAGGTCGTTTCGGTGGCCGGGGCGGCGTTGCTGGTTCAGCGCTGGGGTCGTGTTCTGGTCTGCGCCGTGCTGTCTGAGGGTGATCCTGATGCTGGTCCGGGAGATGCCGTAGCGTTCCATGAGTTCTGGGTTCGTGGGTGCCTTCCTTGAAGGACGTCACGAGTTGGCCGGGGTCGGAGGGGCTGCGGCGGTCTGCGCGGTTGTCCAGTGGCGGTCTGCCGGAGCGGTAGTGGTGACGCCGGGCTGGTTGTCTTCGGTGATCATGGTGGTGATCGTTTCGACGGTGCGGCGCAGGTCGGACAGGATGTTGGGGTGTTCGAGTAGTGTCCGATTACCTCCACGAGGTGGCTTCTTACTCGAACACTGCCTAAACCGGACCCCACCACTTCACGCTGCGTCCGGACGTGCTAGCAGACTGCTCGCGGTTCCGGCGGTACCCGCAGGTTGAGGCGGTAGCGGCCTGGGCCGGTCTCACGGGTAGACGGCGAGGTTGCCCTGGGTGCCGAAGGAGAGCATCACGGGCCAGCCCCGGGCCTCCATGGCGTTGAACACGCGCCGCGCGATCGCGAGCTGGCCTTCTGCGTTCCTGGCCGAGTCATGGACGTTGACCCAGTAGCGGTACCGGGACACAGGAAAGTCCCAGGTCGTCCTCGAAAGGATGACTGTCGCGGAAGAACACCATGGTGGTGCCCGCCACCAGGACCGGAACCGGATCAGCGCCCTGGCCGGGCGTGAACGCGGCACCGAGGGCTGCCTCGATAACCGCCCGCATCACCGATGCGGAGCACTCCGCCGCGACGAAGACATCATGGTCATCCACGCCATCGCTCCTCGTCACCAGTCATCTGGTTCGCGGTCGCCGGAATGCGAAAACCGCGCACTCACATCGTGACGGCCGCAGTGCTGCCGGACGAGATCCTTCAGCCATGTGCCGCGACCTGCGCGACGGAAGTCGTGACGAAGCCGCCGGTCAGCACCCAGCCGGAAGACCCCGACCCGACCCGGGAGCCGACGGCGACAGCACAGCAATCGACGGCCCGGGCCGGCATCAGACTGCGCAGACCCAGACCGTTGTCACATTCAGTAATCAATGAGCCACGCTCGGCAACGCGAATACGGCTCGATATGGCGCACCTATCAAACATTCAAGGACACTGGCTGATCGATACCGATCGATCAATCTGGCGTACCTGGATCCGGCGGAGTCCGGCAGTTACGAGCTTGCAGGACTTGGCCCGCGTTCTATAGCAGTGCTCGCTTGCCGCAGGCGCGGATGGACAGGGCGGGGCCGGTGGTCCAGGCTGGCCCTGGGGGAATGCGGGCAGGTTGCTCGCCTTGCCCGGTGAACGGAGGAGTCCGATGGCCCAGGAGCCGGTGCCGCCCGGGGCGGGCTGCCCTGCCGTCCGCGCCGCCCGGCGCGGTGAGGCTGCCCTGCTCGGCCAGGTGCTCGCTGACGCCTTTGCCGACGATCCGGTCTTCGGCTGGCTGATCCCCCCGCAGCTGCCCGGCCGCGATGACCGCCTGCGCACGTTCTTCACCAGCATGAGCCGCAGCTACCTGCGGTGCGGCAAGCCCTGCTATCTCACCGCAGATGCCTCAGCCGCCGCCCTGTGGGCCGGCCCCGGGGCGTGGGCCATGCCGCTGAGCCACGTCATCTTGGAGGCCGCACCCAGCGGGCTGGCCTTCCGCCGCCATCTGCTCCGCGCGCTGCGCACCCAGCTGCAGGTCGAACGCCTGCACTCCGCGCAGCCCGCACCGCACTGGTACCTCGGCTACCTCGGCACCCGCCGCGACCGCCAGGGCGAAGGGCTGGACACCCAGATGCTGCAGCATGTCCTGGCCGGACTGGACACCGACGGCATGCCGGCCTACCTCGAATCCTCCAGCGAGCGCAACCTGCCGCTGTACAAGCGGAACGGCTTCCGCATCGTCGGCGAACTACAGGCCCTGGGTCACGGACCCACCATCTGGCGCATGTGGCGCGACCCCCAGCCCCGCACCTGAGCCCGGGGCGACGCACCAGCAACCAACCCCGACTACCCCCGGCGCAAATCCACGCGCATGCGGCTCCATCTGGACGCCGGTAGGGCGGTTAGCCGACGCCAGGGTTGCAACACAGATCAGGGTGATCTGGGTTGGACTGAACTCAGCGCCACCACAGTCAGCCGTCGTTCGCTCATGCCGACCGGCAAAGTGCGTTTGAAGCTAGTTAGCCGATGGCCCGCGCTTCACACCTCCACCTAACCTGCGAAAAGTGGACCAAGCAAGGCGAAGCGTAGAGATGTTCTGTACCAGGCAACCTCGCTCAGAAGGATCGTGTTCCATCAGGCAAGGCTCGTCGGCGCACCTTTAGGTCGCGACGGCATGCCCACCCTACGAGTTGTGGCATCGTGGAGACGTGGCGCTACGACTGGACGAGGCTTCGACGCGGGCACCGTGCAGCTGCACAACGTGGCTGCACGGCGCCCGCTGCCCACACAGCCGTATAAATCGGCGCCACAACGATGCGAACGAGTCGGTCCACGTGCTCAGGCGAGGAGTGCTCAGGCGGATGGAAGACGCCGAAGCGCCGCACAAGTGGTTGTATGAGCCGGATGAAGATCCAAAGAGGAAACATCATTGGAATCAAAACGAGGCTGGATTTGTGGCGGTTGGTGCCATCTTCGTTGGTAAATGTCCGCATAGCATGTCGATACGGATAGCGCAGACACTTCTCGACGGCGGGATTGAGTGGTCGCCGAAGGCATGGACTGAACCTTACCCGCAACGCATATATTGCGTCTGGGACGGCGTGCTTTATCGAGCGACGCCAACAATTCCAGGTCGCTCCTATCATGGTTTTCCAGAACATCCCTCGAAATTTCCTCCCGGAAATAGGGCGCTGCGCGATCAGATCATAGACTTGGCGAGAGAACGCGACTGTGAACGTGAACTGCGGGCGTGGATGAAATGGTAGAGGCATTCGGAGAAAAAGGCGCAATCCTGTTTGAAGTCCGATGGTCCGTCGAATCGGCGACGACCGCTGCGGACGCTACTCGCGGCACTCTGCGACTATGGGTGCACGGATGCCTTGTATGGCCTGGTAACGACCTAGATGATGGTTTTGAGTGGACCTGGATCGAATTCGCAGAGTTCTTGGCTAAGTCTTGGCGCTGGCTCCGATGGGAGAACGGCCTTCCCTTCGACCTATCCGGTGGCAGTATCACCCAGGCGTATGCGGACTTGAATCGCAGGTGGGATCTTCTGTCCATGGCGGCGCGAGAGGAAGAGGAAGAAGAGCTTTATTCCTTCGAAGAACGACATGACCTAGCCCGCGCACTCATGGGAGCCGTGGCCCCCCCCGGTATGGCTCGTCCGTGAAGGCAACATGTGCTGGGTCTCCACTCCGGACGCTGCGGTTCTTGTCCCATTCAGCGCTGTAGAGGACGCGCTGCAGGGATTCGTCGACGCGGTGATATCCCGCTTGGCAAACGTCGACGAAAGAGCCTCTGCCGTTCGAGTGGCATGGGAGACGAGAACTCGTACAACGACCGGCGAATTCGTCTCGATCGCAACTGGTCTTGAGCGCAGCGTCGTGTCGCAACTGCAAGGCGATCACAATCCGGCGAGTTTCTGGGAATTCGACGTGGATGACTTTGCCGTCACGGAACTCATGGCAGCGGCGCGGTCGGCTGCCGCTCTGCCGACAGTTGATACGGCGCAGATGTTGGAGGCTATTCGGTCAGCCTCTAGGCAAGAGACGTCAGAGCTAGACATATTGTCGGAAGTAGCGCTGCAGCAGATTCCAACGGGTCCTGAATGGTATCCCTACGACCAAGGTTACTTCGTCGCCGACTGGCTGCGAGCACAAATGGGCGCTGCACCGCAAGATGCCGTTCACCCGGAACAGCTTCTCAGGCAATGGGCCATTCAGATTCAGAATATCAAGCTGAGCACCAACGCCGTAGATGCCATTGCTTCTTGGGGACCGAAACACGGCCCTGTTGTCATTGTGAATACGGCAGGGGCGCACAGCAGCTCAAGTCGAGGTTTGCGCGCGACTTACGCCCACGAGATTGCCCACCTGCTCCTTGATAGGACGACGGCGCTGCCCCTTGCCGAAGTCATGGGAGGACGAGCCGTCGGTACCACCGAGGTACGCGCTAGGGCCTTCGCGGCGCAACTCCTGCTTCCCAAGGAGGAGGCCGGCAGAGCCCTCGCCGATACCACCGACCCTGGTCGTACTGTTCGCAGCCTGCAGAGTCGCTATGGCGTCAGCCAGGAAATCATCGCCTGGCAAGCGCGCAATTCCGACATTCAATTGTCCGCTAAGGTGCATGATGTCCTCCGCCAGTTCGTATCGCGCCCTTTGCAGTTCTGAGATTTCAGCCGTTCGATCTTGTCATCCGCCAGCCCTGGTTCGAACCTGTGTGGATGCTCTGCTTCTGACTGAAGGCATCGACCGTCGCATCACATTGGGTATCTTGCAGCCTCACTAACGACCGCTGCCTGTCCTAGCGGCCGAGCGTATCGGTTGATTGCGCCGAGGGTCGCCATGTCCAGGGCGTGGTTCAGAACCGGACGTTCTGAAAGCTGGGCACTCATCCTGAGGTGCGAGTGCGCCAGCACCGATTCGGCGTTATGTAGCCTTTATGGGTTTATCTGTAATATACGCTAGTCACTTTCGGTGGTTGCCGGAAGACCGGCAGAAGTAAGGCTGAACGTAACCTGTCACTTGGCGACCTCAAGCTGCGATCCTTTGTCATCGGGCTGCGCACCGACCAGGACGCCGTCCCTGCCGAACTCACACTCCGGCAGGGCGAGGCGAGCCTGTCGTCGCTAATGCCATGTGCCATCGATGACGGTTGCGTCTTTGAGGCTGCCGTCTGCGACGCGGCTGGTGACTTCTTCCCATTCGCGGATGACGCGTCGCGTCCCGCTTGGAATGCCCGGCCATGTGGTTCTGGTGACGGGCTGGTCTTCGTAGACGGGTTCCCAGGTGATGACGTGGAAGGGACCGATTTCGGGGGCGAGGGTCTTGAGGATGTGGATGGCGCGGCGGTGGTACCACTTGCAGATCGCGGTGACCGGCAGGCCCGCGGCGGCTGCTTCGCGCAGGTAGGGCAGGGCGAGTTCGACGTTCTGCCAGGTGTTCGCTGATTGATCCTCGACGCGGATGGCTTGGTCGGGAACGCCGTGTTCGATGAGGGTCTTGTGGAATTCGCGGGCTTCGATGATGCCGTTGTGGCGGTTGACACCGCCGGTGGCGATGATCAGCGGAGCCAGGCCCAGTTGGTGCTGTTCGGCTGCGATCTGTGCTGCCACGAGCTGGTTGGTTCCGAAGATGAAAACGGCGGATTGCTGGCGATCGGGAGGTGCTGCTTCGACGTCTACGTAGGCGGTGATCTGGCTGATCTGCTCGGCGGTGATGCCGAGGCTGGATCATTGAGGTTCCTTGGGCTGGGTCTCAGGGTGGGCCGTGGTGTGGCTGAGTTTTTCCAGATAACGGGCATGATAGGCGGCCGTTTGCCGGGTACCGGCGAAGTCTGTCGTAAGGACGTGGTCGAGTTGGCCTGCCAGGACCATGGTGGGCCAGGCGGGCCGGCGGCTGGTCAGAGCACTGTGACCGGCAGCAACCGCTTCGTCTAGACATCCCGAGCCGGCTTGGGCTAGGCCGAGGATGAGCAGGGACCGGCCGTAGCCTGACGGGTTCTCGCGCCGCTGGCGAGTCTCGGGCTCGTGAGACCGTGCTGATAGCCCGGTTGGTGGCGGAGACGGCCTCCTTGTAGTTGCCGACCAGGAGCAGTGATGTAGCGGTGTAGGGCGGGTCCTCGGCGATGGCGATGGAGAATGCGCCGGTCGTCTTCGCGTCAGCAGGAAGCCTGTCGATTGCCCTGGCCGCTTCGGTGCGCGCGCACTCCATGTGCGCAACATCTCCGACCTGGGCTGCAGCGCGCATTTCCTGTGCTGCGAGCTTGGCATGGGCGATCGTTCCTAGCGGGACAGCAGCTCAGCCGCATGCGGCCAGGGTGACCGACTGCCGGGACTGGCCCTGGTAATAGGCGATCATGGCTCTGGTCAGCAGCGCCCATGCTTCCAGTTCCGGGTTCCCTGTGTCCTTGCTGCGGCGCTCGGAGTCGGCGCACAACAGGCGGGCGGTCGCGTGTTCGCCCATGTCGCAAGCCGCGACGGCGAGGAGGTTAGACAGCCAGCCAGTCGCTAGGACAAGATCCCGGCGTCGCAATTCCCGGCCGCCGTGTGCAGTGATGGTGTTGGCGAAGGACCGTACTTCGAGCAACTCGTCGTAGACCACTGCCGGAGGGCGGCGCAGATCGCATGCGAGTAGTGGTCGATCAACTGGGTGAAGCTGTCGGCCACGGTGTTTGTGTCCTCGCCGTCTAGGACATCAAGTGCCTGGACCACTCGCCCCGGCGTCTGTCGTTCAGGCACCGGGGCCGGACTCACCGGCCGATTCGGGGTCGGTGTTTGGCCGTCGGGCATGCCCGGTGCGAGTTCGGCGGGCGGTACCCTCAGAGCGGCCGCCACGGTGACGATCCGGGAGTAACGGTTGAGTGAGCGCTTGCCGTTTTCGATCATTGAAAGGTACGACGGAGTCAGCGCGCACAGCCCACCAAGTACCTCCAGGCTCATTCCGCGTCGCTGCCGCAAGACTCGCAGCCGCACGCCGATTTCGCTGACCGTAGCGATCGCTGGGTCAGGCTCGCTGCTGCCGGGTCGCGGGCTTGAGCACGTCGAGCAGAAATTGCCCTTGTTATAACGGCTCAGCTGGCGCCTGCAGTTGCCGCAAAGGCGTCCTGGACTTGATTGGATCGAACGGCTCACCAGACAAGATCCCTTGACGTAAGCGAATAATTTCCATCATCACGGCCATTTAATTCTAGCCCACGCTGAACATGTCTGTCGTTAGCCGGACCGCGACGGATTACCTGTTTCCATTGCTGATCTTAATCGTGTCCCCGGCGCAGTAAGTCACGCACAAACTGGACTGGTTTAACTGCCAGTTAAGTTGTAACAGGCGGGTCGCACGTGCCGATCAGGGCTCGCGAACCCGAAGGATGGCTGGCCTGGGCTCAACGCCGGCGTAGTCCCTTCCTGAGTTCAGTCTCGCTTCAGGGCCGTTTCAGCCGACCCGGCGACGCTTCGTGTACGGACTCATCAGGACGGAAAGAACCATGACCTATCAATGGGTGCGGA
>WNEY01001340.1_pt1 | contig 17281 bp, 21 predicted proteins | sample 5400531 | NCBI WGS metagenome assembly WNEY01 (sample SAMN13153338, study PRJNA577476) | soil metagenome | isolation source: 200 cm saprolite under Douglas fir tree site 1 | place: USA:California | collected 2015-04-18
AGATGCGGATGCGAAACCGTGTGCGACCCAATCGCGATGCCGCGGGCCGCGTGCTCGCGCAGCTCGTCCCAGTTCATGGTCGCCAGTTGGTTCGGATCGTCGCCGGCAAGCTCGGGAATTGCCAGCGGCGCGCCTACGAGGGCGTACCTAGTGCAGACGAAGATCTGGACGGACACTCCGAGCCGTTCCAAGTCGGGGAAGACAGTCGCGGCGCTCCGAAAAGCGTCGTCGAAAGTGACGTGCACTTGCCAGAAGCGAGACAGCGCGCGAACCTGGCGCAGCAAGAGATCGGGCTGAATCGAAAGACGGTGCCCCCAGGTAGGCGAGACGGCGTGGTAACAAAGGACGAGCGACCGACGAGGCCCGGGGCGCACTAGCCCCAGATCGCCCAACCGATCAACACGCCGACGCCGAGCGCGACCGCGAACAACACCCAGCCGACCACCAGGAGGGAAAGGGCCCTCTTGCTTCCGACCGTAGCCCTCAGCATCAGCTCCTCGATCACCTCGGGCGCCAACGTCGATAGCTGAGACCTGGACGCGCGCTCCTCCCTTGGCCGGCCGGCCGCAACGGCAAGGGCCGCAGCGCGAATCTCCTCGAGTTGAGCGAAATCCATGAGGATGCGCGCGGCGACGCCGTCACCTTCGCGAACCATTCCAAGCAGGATGTGCTCGGGCCCGATGTAGTTGTCGCCGCTGTCCAGCGCCTCGCGCAAAGACAGCTCGAGTACCTTCTTCGCTCGCGGCGTGAACGGGATCTGTCCCGTAGTGACTTCGTCGCCTTGCCCGATTATCCGTGCGACCTGGGCCTGACCCTCTTCGAACGTCACATCGAATTCGTCAAGAGCGCGAGCAGCAGCACCATCCTCCCGAAGCAGACCGAGGAGAAGATGCTCGGTCCCGATGTAGTTGTGCCGCAGCGTGCGGGCCTCCCCCTGGGCGAGGACGACCACCTGTCGGGCACGTTCTGTGAAGCGCTCGAACATCCCGAGAGGCTAACCCCTCGCGCCGAGACGGGCTTTGCCCGGCTCGGCTGGATCAGCTCCGGAGCGAGGCCCGAAGAAAGTCATCATGGCGTGCGCAGCACGCCGGACTTTCTTCGGTTTAGGCGGCCTTGATCTCCATGATCTTGAACTTCATCTTGCCGCGCGGAGCGGCGACCTCGACGGTCTCGCCCTTCTTGTGGCCGATGATCGCCTTGCCGACCGGTGACTCGTTGGAGAGCTTGTTCTCCGCCGGGTTCGCCTCGGCCGAGCCGACGATGTAGTACTCGACCGTCTCCTTGGCCGCGACGTCGCGGAGCTTCACCTTCGAACCGACGGAGACGACGTCCTTCGCGATGTCCTTCTTGGAGATGACGCGCGCGTCGCGCATGCGCTCCTCGAGGGTCGCGATGCGGTGCTCGAGCAGCATCTGCTCGTTCTTGGCGTCGTCGTATTCCGCGTTCTCCGCGATGTCGCCGAACTCCCGTGCGATGCGAATCCGCTCCGCAACTTCGCGGCGCCTCGTCGTCGAAAGCTCCTCGATCTCGCGCTTGAGCTTCTCGTAACCCTCGGGTGTGAGGATGACTTCCTTCACTGCTGATGCACCCCTTCTTATGAAAAAACGCGGCGCAGAGGCGCCGTCGCGGGCGCGTATGGTAGCTACACCCGGGAGGGTCGTCAACAGGAGTCTGGGGATACTATTTTTTGCTTGTGCAGGTAGATCTTCGGGAGTCCTGGTGGATCGGTGAGGTCGAGATCCCGACCCGCCTCGTGCTGGCGCCGATGGCCGGTGTCTCTGTGCAGGCCTTTCGCCGCCAGGGCCGACGCTACGGGGCCGGTCTCGTCTGCTCGGAGATGGTGAGCTGCGCGGGACTGGAGCATCGAAACGAGCGCACTTTGGGCTATTTACGGGTGGGTAGGGACGAGCATCCTCTCGCGATCCAGATCTTCGGCTCCGACCCCGGCGTGATGGCAGAGGCCGCGCGGATGGTGGTCGCGGCCGGCGCGGACATCGTGGACATCAACTTCGGGTGCCCAGTTCGGAAGGTGACGAAGACCGGCGCTGGGGCGACGCTCCTGGAGGATCCGGATCGCGCCTGCGCGATCGTCGGCGCGGTCGCGTCCGCCGTCGACGTCCCGGTATCGGTGAAGATGCGGCGCGGCTTGGACGACGCATCTCGTGCATGTCTAGCCGTCGGCCCTCAGCTGGTCGCGGCGGGAGCCGCGACACTGACGTTGCATCCGCGCTCTGCGCGGCAGATGTACACCGGCACGGCCGACCATGCCTTGACCGCCGAGCTCGTCGACCTCGTCGACGTCCCGGTGATCGCGTCGGGCGACGTTAGCTCACGCGCGCGTGCGCAAAGCGTCCTCGCTGTGACCGGCGCCGCCGCGGTGATGGTCGGGCGCGGCGCGCAGGGAAATCCGTGGGCATTGCGCGAGATCGTGGACGGCGACGCGGAGGAGCCGTCGCGCGAGGAGGTTGCCGCGGAGCTGATTCTGTTCATCCGCGAGACGGTGCGCGAACTCGGCGAACACCGCGCCGGCGGGTTCCTGAAGAAGTTCTACGGGTGGTATCTCGGCCGCGGGCGGTTCCCGAAGCCGTTCAAGCAGGAGATCGTGCAGCTGGAGACGACGGACGAGGTCGTGGTGCGCCTGTTCGCGGCAGCACCCGGCGCGGCTGAGATCGTCGAGCGGCTGGAGTCGGAGCTGCCGGATGCGGCAGACGAGATCCTGCTCGACTCGATGCCGATCTCGATCTACGGCGGCGGGTAGCGGAGCGCTTTCCTCAGGCGTGGTGTCAGACACCGTCGCCTCTCTGTGACGTAACTGTGACGAGACGGCGCGGCATGCTGCGTAAGCGGCGTTGCGCGGCTACCGTCGCCTCATGGCGCGCAAGCTCCGCTTCGAAGAGCCTGACGGCATCTACCACATCGGTTCGCGCGGGAACAACGGGGAGATGATGTTTCGGGACGAGGTCGACCGGATGGAGTGGCTGCGTCTATTCGCCAAGGTCGCAGTCAAGTACCGCTGGGTTGGCTGGACGTACGTCCTCATGGGTAATCACTTTCACTTCCTGGTGCAGATCCCGCACGGCGGCCTCTCGCGCGGGATGCAAGTGCTCAACACGGGTTACTCCGTCCGAACCAACAAGCGGCACGGCCGGACCGGACACCTCGTCAGGAACCGCTTCTATTCCAACCTCGTGGAGGATGACGCGCACCTGATGGAGGCAATCCGGTACATCGTCCTGAACCCGGTACGGGCTGGCCTCTGTCAGTCGCCGGCGGACTGGCCATGGAGTAGCTACCGAGCCTGTGCGGGCACGGAGCTCGCGCATCCGTTCCTCTCGGTCGACCGCGTGCTCGGCCTCTTCGGGACGCGTCCCGCGGCGGCGCGGGCTGAGTTCCGTGCCTTCGTCCGCGAAGGCCACGTCCAGGTGTCAGACACCGGTCTGTAGGGAGCCCGCCCCGCTTGGGCTAACGGTTCCGCTCCCACACGAGACGGAGGCCCTCCAGCGTCAGAAACGGGTCGACGCGCTCGATCGTGCTCGCGTGCGGATAGATCAGGTCCGCGAGGCCGCCCGTTGCGATTGCCCTCGCGTCGGTGCCGAGCTCCTTGCGGATCGCCGTGACGATCCCGTCCACCTGGCCGGCGAACCCGTAGACGACGCCCGACTGCAGCGCCGCGACTGTCGTCTTGCCGATCACGCTCGGCGGCTCGACGAAGTCGACCTTGCGCAGACGCGCCGCGCGCTCGAACAGGGCGTCCATCGAGACCTCGATCCCCGGCGCCAGCACGCCGCCCACGTACTCCCCAGCCGCCGACACGACGTCGAAGTTGGTCGACGTCCCGAAGTCGACGACGATGCACGGCGCCCCGTAACGGTCGGCCGCGGCGACGGCGTTCGCGACCCGGTCGGGGCCGACCTCGCGCGGGTCGTCGTAGCGCACGGTGATCCCGGTTTTGACTCCCGGGCCAAGCTCGAGCAGCTCCGCGTCGGTGTAGCGCTCGGCGAACTCGTGGTACGAGCGGATGAGTTGCGGCACCGTCGATGCCAGCGAGATCCCGTCGACGCGCCCCAGGTCGAGGAAGCTCTTGTACTGCGCACCCAGCTCGTCCCCACTCCGGTGGCGCTCGGTGGCGATGCGCCAGTGGTCGGTCAGCTCGGCTCCGTCGAACAGCCCGAACACCGTCTGGGTGTTCCCCACGTCGACCGCCAGCAGCATCAGGCCATCATGGCTTACCGGTGATGGGCGGCGTACCAAACCTCGAACCGACCGCGAGGCGACTCGAGATATGCCATGAAGACCTCGTCGAACTGCTCGAGCTCTTCGCGGAGTTGAAAGACTGCGAAATCCAGCCGGCGCTCACGGCTGCAGCTATGGAGCTCCTGCTCGGTCCGGGCGACCGAGGCTCCGCACTCGACACAGGGCATGTGGTGAGGCTGGGGAAAGGCGAGCATCGCGTCTCCGATCGGAACAAGGAGTCCATCGGCAGACGTGACCGCGTTCGAAATGCCTCTAGAGGAGGGCGTCGAAGGGCCGCGCAGAGACGGCCCTTCGACGCCCTGAAACGACTAGGCCGGCGCGCCGGCCATCGCCGGGACGACGCCGAGCTGCTGAAGCATCCCGAGCGTGTCCCAGTTCGACCACTCCTCGACGACCTTGCCGTTCTTGACATGGGAGATCGTGATTCCGCTGACGGTGACCTGCTTTCCTGTCGGCGGAATCCCCATCATCTCGCCCTTGTGCGTTCCTCGCCCCGTCCAGCGGGTGGCAACCATGTCTCCCTCTGCGAGCTGCTCGTCGATCGTGATCCTGCCGTTCGGGAACCCGGCCAGATACCCGGTGATGAACTCCTTGATTCCCGCCGGGCCCTGCATGTCCGGCTGGGCCGGATCGTGGCCGACGTAGTCAGGCGCCACGAGCTCGTCGATCACGCCGAGGTTACCCTCCCACGGCTCGACTCCGAGGCGGCGGACGATCTCCTTGTTCGTGTCCGCGGACACAAGCGACCTCCTTTAGACCCCTAGCGGCCGAATGGGCCGATCATCCTCCGCTGGAGGGAGGAGTGCAACCGGGCTTAGAGGTCGTCGTCCGTGGACAGCGACTCGCCGATCTTCTCGGCCAGCGCTTCTGCGGTGAGGCTCGGCTCGTCGCCGTCGGTTCGGAGCTCCTCCACCGTCACGTCGCTCGAGGTCCAGACCTCGGCGCGCGGGATGATCCGGGTCGGCCTGTTTTTGTCCCAGACCCAGACGTCCTCCATCTTCAGGTGGAAGAACGGGTAGTTCGGCTGCGAGATCTGGGCGAGATCGAGCTTGTTGCACAGGTAGGTGGCGTCCTGGGTGAGGACGCAGTAACGGAAAAGGCCGAAGACGGCGGTGTATTCCTTCTTCAGCTGGAGCTCGAGCTCGGCCTCGAACTCGTCGAGCTCGTCGAGGTGACTCATCCCGCTGAGTTTAGCCTTGCCAGGAGGGCCTGGACTGAGCCCTGGCCCGGCACCTCGAGGTTTGGATCCAGCTCTGCAAGCGGCTCCAGGACGAATCGGCGCTCGTGCAGGCGCGGGTGCGGGACCTTGAGCAGCGGCTCGTCGATCGTCGCGTCTCCGTAGAGCAGGAGGTCGAGGTCGAGCGTCCGCGGGCCATGCGGCGGGGCCGTGCTCCGGTCTCGGCCGAAGGCCCGCTCCAGCTCGAGCAGGGCGCCCAGCAGCGCACGGGCCGACATCTCCGTCTCGAGCTCCACCGCGCCGTTCAGGAACCGAGGCTGGTCGAGGTAGTCGACGGGCGCGGTGTCGCGCAAGCTCGACACGCCCTTGACCTCGACCTCCGGCAGGCCGCGCAGACGCCCGATTGCAGCCTTGAGCGTCTCCTGCCTCTCGCCGAGATTCGACCCCAGGCCGACAAAGGCGCGCGCCATGCCCGAAGCCTAAGGATCGCGACTACTGTGCGGGCACGGTGGCGCCCAGGCTCCTGATTGTCCTGGCCATGTTCTTCGTGGCGGCTGCTCCGGCCAGAGCCGACCTCGTGCAGCTCAATTGGACGCATCCTGGCAAAGGCGCGCGGCTGGCCCGCGCCGCCCGCGGGACGGAGCTTGCGCCAGAGCTGCGGATCTGGCGGGTGCCCGCTGATGCGGTCGCCGATCTTCGCCGGGCCGGTGTCGTCCGCATCAGCCGGACCGAGCGGCTCCTGCCGACCGCTGCCGCGGCGCTACAGCTCGCAACCGACCCGCTCGTCCCCTTCGAGTGGTGGCGTGCCGCGGTGGGCGCTGACCAGGTCGACTCGCCAGGACCCGGCAAGCCCGTGACCGTCGTGGATTCCGGCATCGATCTGAGCCATCCCGAATTCGCGACCCGTCCGAACACGACCGCACTCAACCCCCAGACGACGACCGAACTGGACGAGGACCACGGGACGGCGGTCGCTTCCGTCGTCGGCGCACCGAACAACGGCGTCGGCATCGTGGGCGTCTATCCGGATGCGGTCCTGCGCGTGTGGGACGCGAGCCCGTTCGGCTTCCTCAATGAGGGCTCGGCGATCGAGGGGATCGTGGAAGCGGCGCGGCACGGGCCCGGCGTGATCAATCTCAGCTTCGGCGGTGAGGACGATGACCCGCTGCTCGACGACGCGATCCAGTTCGCGTTTCGGTCGGGCTCGCTCGTCGTAGCCGCCGCGGGCAACGAAGCGCTCGACGGCAATCCGCCGAACTTCCCCGCGTTCTATCCGCACGTCCTGACGGTCGGCGCGACCGATCAGGGCGGCCGCGTCGCTGCCTTCTCCTCCCTCTCGCCCACCCTCGATCTTGCCGCCCCAGGTGTGCGCATTCCTGTGGCTGAGCCGCTCGCGCAGGAGCCCACCGGCTACAGCACCACCGGAAGCGGCACGAGCTTCGCGTCGCCGCTGGTCGCCGGCGCCGCGGCCTGGGTCTGGACGACGCGGCCGGATCTCGACAACACGCAGTTGTTCGAACTGATGCGACGGTCGGCCAAGGACATCGCGGCGCCGGGCTTCGACAATGCGTCGGGCTATGGGCTGCTGAACATCCCAAGCGCGCTGAACTTCCCGACGCCGGCGAGTGACCCGCAGGAGCCGAACGAGAAACCGAGCGAGATCGAGGCCCACGGTCTGTTCTCGAGCGCGACCCAGCCCCTGACGACGCCCGGACACACTGCCGGATCGATCACGGCCCGCGTCGACCGCAGCGAAGATCCGCTCGACTTGTATCGCGTCTGGGCGCCGGCGGGCCACACGCTGAGGGCGAAGGTCACGGGGTCGGTGCTGGTCCGTCTGCTGCAGCGCGTGACACAGGTGCGCGCGCTGGCGGTCGGAAAGCGCGGAGTCGCGACGTACCGCAACCGCGGCAAGGGCGTGTACGTCTACGTCGAGGTTCGTCCCGCGGTACGTCTCGCCGAGTACCGGCTCCGCCTCACGGCCGCTCGCAAGTAACGCCGGTCCATTCGGCCCACGCGACCCCCGGCTTGCGGACGCTGACGCGTACTCGCTTGACGGGCAACTCGGCGTTGAGCGCGTCGGCAGCCGCAGCGGCGAGCGTCTCGAGCAGGCGGTAACTCTTTGCCTCGTTGACGCTCTTGACGATGTCCCGCACCCGGCGGTAATCGACTGTCGCGTCGATCGCATCTTCCCTCGGCTGGTTGATCTCCAGCAATACGTCGAAGATGAACGTCTGTCCATCACGGCGCTCGTCGTCGTTGACGCCGTGCCGGCCGAAGAGCTCGAGCCCGTGCACCTGGACGATCATCCGGCCACCGCCGTTGCGACTGTCAGCGCTTCGACGTGCTCGCGCACGTCGTGGGCGCGGAGGATGGTCGCGCCGCGCTCGTAGGCGGCAACCGCCGCCGCGATGCTCGCTGCGAGCGAGCCCGTCGTCGCAGTCGCATCGCCGACGATGCGTCCGAGCGAGCTCTTGCGCGAGAACCCGACGACGACCGGGCGGCCGAGCGCCGTGAGGACGTCGAGCCTGCGGACGAGCTCGAAGTTCTGCTGGACGGTCTTGCCGAAGCCGATGCCGGGATCGAGGGCGATGTGGCCCTCCGGGATGCCGGCGTCGACCGCGAAGCGGAGTCGCTCCTCGAGGAAGGCGGTGACCTCGGACGCTACGTCGTCGTAGGTCGGATTCTGCTGCATCGTCCGCGGCTCGCCCTGCATGTGCATCAGACAGAGGTACGCGCCGGACTCGGCCACAACCTCGGCCATTTGCGGGTCACCTCTGAGTGCCGTCACGTCGTTGACGAGCTCTGCGTCGAGCTCGAGCGCGCGGCGGGCGACCTCGGCCTTCGCGGTGTCGATCGAGATCGGAGCGCCGTGCAGAGATTCGAGCACCGGCACAACCCGACGGAGCTCCTCTTCCGCGGAGACCCCCTCGGAGCCCGGTCGCGTCGACTCGCCCCCCACGTCGACGATCGCGGCGCCCTCGTCCACCATCCGCCAGCCGGCCGCCGCGGCGGCCGCGGGCTGAAGATGGATGCCGCCGTCGGAGAAGGAATCGGGCGTCACGTTGACGACTCCCATCACGGACGGGCGCGCGAATCGTTCCTCGATCGGAGGCCGCTCGTTTGACACCAGTGGATACTTTCACCGATGGGGGAACACGACGTGCGTCGGCGCGCGGCGTGGAGATTCGTGCGCGCCGTGATTCGCTCGCAGGCCAGCGGCGGGAGGCGACTTTCACTAACCGACCGTGTTCCATTTACCGCGACTCGGTCGCGCGGCAAGCGGGGCTAGCCGCGCCGGCGTAGTCGTATGAGTAGGACGGCGGCGGTAATCAGAACGGCGCCGACGAGGAGACTCACGGCCCCGACCAGATGGGCGTCTCGCTCATGGCCGAACAGCGTGACGTACGTGCTCCCCCCGCTGTGATCGCGGTACAAGATCCCGAGCAGCCCGTAGAGGCCGAGCAACCCGCCGACAGCGAGGAGGAGGACTCCCACGGCTAAGCGCAAGGCGCGTTCCATGAAGCGAATCCTTATCCAGTACGTTCGGGCTGTGCGCAGGGCGCTCGGGATCGTCTTGTTGGCGGTGGCATTCGCCCTCGGCGGCCTTGGAATCTGGACGATGGCGACAAAGGACGTACAGGGCGGTCGTCACGAGGCTGGCGCGATCACTCTTGGGATCGCCGTCGTCGCGGCCGTTGCTGCTGCCGCCCTCCTCGGCTCACGTCGGCGTGGCTAACTCGGCGCATTCCCGTCACGAAGCTGACACGTTTTCGGGCCTGAACCCAAGGACATGTCCCAGCCACGTCCAGAACCGGTGGGAAGTCGGCGTTTCGACACACTTCTGGCACACCTGCGTCACGTTTCTCCGTCCGAACTGGCCAGGTCCTAGGGTCAGACCCCAAGACGTGTCGCCTCGGGACACGTCATGTGCCTGGCACCGGACAGGTCGCTTCGCGCCACTGGCTTGGGGTCTGACCCAAAGTCATGACCCGTTTCGGGCAGGTCAGTGGTGGTCGTGCCCGGCGTGGCCTTAGTGGTACTCGTGCATCACGGCATGGCCCTTGCCTCGGGTGATCAGCCAGCGGTTCACGGCCCACGCCGGGCCGAAGGCGATCGCGAACCCGATCACGATGCTCCACCAGAACTTCGCATCGCCCAGGCCCGCGTTCAACGCACCCGGGACGACCAGGACGAAGCCGTTGTCTACGGCCTCCATGATCGCGATCGAAACCGTGTCTGCTGCAAGCGCGACGCCTGTCGCCTGCCGCAAGGAGAGACCCGCACTTAGCACCGGCCACAGCGTCAGCAAGTAGCCGAAGAAGAACGCCAAGCCGATCGCAAGGACGATCGAGACGAGGTTCCCCCAGCCGGCGATCGTCGCGATTGCCATCCCCAGCACTTCTCCGATCGCGCAGCCCGTGAGGCAATGCGTCGTCGCGGAGACAGCCGCGCGGTTCAGATCCTGCTCAGCGTGTGCGTGCAAAGCGCTGGACAGCCTCCATGAGCTCCTTGCTCTTGGCGGCCGCCTCCTTCGGATTTCCCGAGGCGAGCGCGTCCGTCACACAGTGGTTCACATGGTCATCGAGCACCTTGAACGCCAGGCTCCCGAGCGCGGTGTTCACGGCGGCGATCTGGGTGAGGACGTCGATGCAGTAGCGGTCGTCCTCCACCATCCGCTCAATGCCGCGCACCTGACCTTCGATGCGGTGGAGCCGCTTGACCAGCGCCTCCTTGTCGTAACCGTGCTTCATCCAGCCTCCCTTGTGCTGTGGAACCGCCGCAGCCGGAGCGAGTTCGAGACGACGAAGACGCTCGAGAACGCCATCGCAGCGGCGGCGACGATCGGATTGAGATAGCCGGCGACCGCAAGCGGGATCGCGGCGACGTTGTACGCGAACGCCCAGAAGAGATTCCCTTTGATCGTGCGCAGCGTCCGGCGCGCCAAGCGGATCGCGTCCGCCGCGCCGCGCAGGTCGCCGGAGACGAGCGTCAGGTCGGATGCCTCGATCGCGACGTCGGTCCCGGTGCCGATCGCGATCCCGAGGTCGGCCTGCGCGAGTGCCGGCGCGTCGTTGACGCCGTCGCCGACCATTGCCACGACCTCGCCCGCGGCCTGCAGGCGACGCACCTCGGCGGCTTTCTCGTGCGGCAGCACCTCGGCGATCACACGCTCGATCCCGACCTCGTCCGCGATGCGGCGCGCCGTGCTCTCGTCGTCGCCGGTGAGCAGCACCGCTGTCAGCCCGAGCTCCTCCAACTGACGCACGGCCTCTCGGCTCGTCGGCTTGAGCGTGTCGCGCACGACAAGCGTCGCGCGCGGCGAACCATCCCAAGAGACCCTGATCGCTCCGCTGCGGCGCGCCACTTCGACGTTCCGTCCCTCGACGACTCCGTTCACGCCGACGCCGGGCACGTTCCGGAAACCGGTCACAGGCGGCAGACTCCCCAGCTCACCGAGCGCCGCGCCCGCGATCGCACGGGCAATCGGGTGCTCGCTCGCCGTCTCGACCGCACCGGCGAACCGAAGGACGTCCAGCCGCGTCGCGCCGTTGAGCGGCGCGACCTCGACGAGCACCATCTTCCCTGCCGTGACGGTGCCGGTCTTGTCGAGGATGACGGTGCCGACACGCCGCGTCTGCTCGAGCACTTCCGGGCCCTTCAACAGGATCCCGAGCTGCGCCCCGCGACCGGTTCCCACCATCAGTGCGGTCGGCGTCGCCAGGCCGAGCGCGCACGGGCAGGCGATGATCAGCACAGCGACTGCCGCCGTGAAGGCATCGCTGACGTTGCCGGCGATCGCAAGCCAGCCCGCAAGTGTGCCGAGGGCAATGACCAGCACGATCGGGACGAACACGCCGGAGATACGGTCGACCAAACGCTGGATCGGCGCCTTACCTGCCTGCGCCTCCGCGACGAGACGCGCAATCTGCGCCAGAGCCGTTTCCGCGCCGACCTTCGTCGCACGAACGACGAGCCGGCCATACGTGTTGATCGTCGCACCGGCGACCTTTTCGCCGGGCTCGACCTCGACCGGCATCGACTCCCCCGTGAGCATCGACTGGTCGACCGCAGACTCCCCTTCGACGATGACCCCGTCCGTCGCGATCTTCTCGCCGGGCCGGACGACGAACAAATCGCCCGCCTGCAGCTGGTCGACTGGAACGAGCATCTCCGCGCCCTCTCGAAGAACGCGCGCCTCTTTGGCGCCGAGCTCGAGCAGCGCGCGAATGGCGGCGCCTGAGCGCCGGCGAGCCCGCGCCTCGAGAAAGCGGCCGAGCAGGATCAGCGTCGTGATCACCCCGGCGACCTCGAAATAGACGTCTGCGTTCAGCCCCGCAAGGAGAACGACCACCGACCAGCCCCACGCGGCCAGCGTCCCAAGCGAAACGAGCGTGTCCATCGTTGCGGTGAGGTGCCGCGCATTCAGCGCGGCCGCGCGATGGAAGGGCAACCCGGCCCAGAGCACGACCGGCGTCGCGAGCGCGAATGCGAGCCACTCCCAGCCGGCGAACTGCAGCGGCGGCACCATCGCCAGCAGCAACAGCGGGACGGTCAGTGCCAAGGACACGAGCAGGCGTATCCGCAGGGGCCGGACGAGATCGGCCCTCGCCTCGGTGTCAGACGGAAGTGCGGCCGTGTAACCGCTTTCTTCGACCGCGCGTACCAGATCGGGCGGGCCCACGTGACCCGCGTCGTACGCGACCGATGCAATCTCAGTCGCGTAGTTGACGCTTGCGGAAACACCGTCGAGCTTGTTGAGCTTCTTCTCGACCCGCGCTGCACACGAAGCGCAACTCATGCCCCCGATCTCGAGCTCGATCCGATTGGGGTATGTCGTTGTCGCGCTCACACCCAGAAGAATACCCCCTCTGGGTATGACTTTCTTTCCCGACGCCAGCCGCGCGCCGCGGCGGGCTTTGCCCGTCGCGGCTGAAACTGTTCGAGGTGAACCCGCGCGAAAGTCATCATGGCTCGCGAAGCGAGCCGGACTTTCGCGCGTTGTTAGCCTTTAGCGCCTTCGGGCGGCGGAGGCTGCATGGTCGCCCCGGGGATCGGGAACGGCCGGGCCTTCGGCTCGGGCTTGCGCTTCTTCTCGCCCTCGGGCTCGGGCTCGGGCTTGGGCGCCAGGTCCTTCTCCGCGAAGACCGATTCCTGCGCCTCGCCGGCGAGCAGGCGCTCGAACTGATCCTTGTCGATCGTCTCGCGCTCGATGAGGATCAGCGAGAGCCGGTGCAGCTCGTCGCTGTGCTCCTTGAGGACCTCCGTCGCGGTCATGTGCGCCTCCTCGATCACGCGGCGGATCTCGTCGTCGATCTCGCGCGCGATCTCCTCGGAGTAGTCGGGCTCGTTGCCCATCTCGCGCCCGAGGAACGGCATGTCGTGATTGCGACCGAGAACGCGCGGGCCGAGCTTCTCGCTCATCCCGAAGCGCATGATCATCTGCTTCGCGGTGTGCGTGACCTTCTCGAGATCGTTCGCAGCGCCGGTGGTGACCTCGTTGAAGACGATCTCCTCCGCGGCGCGACCGCCGAGAGTCATCGCCAGCTGGTTCATCAGCGTCGCCTTCGTCGTCAGATACCGGTCCTCACGCGGCAGCGAAATCGTGTAGCCGAGCGCCTGGCCGCGGCCGATGATCGAGATCTTGTGCACGTCGGACTCCCCGTCGAGGTAGTGGCCGACGATCGCGTGGCCGAGCTCGTGATAGGCGGTGATCTTGCGCTCCTCCTCGGAGAAGAGACGCGTCTTCTTCTCGGGGCCGGCGATCACGCGCATGATCCCTTCCTCGAGCTCTTCCTGCTCGATCACCTTCTTGCCGCGGCGCGCCGCGAGCAGCGCAGCCTCGTTGACGAGGTTCGCCAGGTCGGCGCCGGTGAACCCGGGCGTCCCGGCAGCCAGCGAGTCGAGTTCGATCTCCGACGCCAAAGGCTTGCCCTTCGAGTGCACCTCGAGGATCTTCTTGCGACCGTTCCGGTCGGGACGGTCGACGACGATCTGCCGGTCGAAACGGCCGGGACGCAGCAGCGCCGGATCGAGGATGTCCGGCCTGTTGGTGGCCGCGATCAAAATGATGTTGTCCTTCAGCTCGAACCCGTCCATCTCGACGAGGAGCTGGTTCAAAGTCTGCTCGCGCTCGTCATGCCCGCCGCCGAGGCCGGCGCCGCGGTGACGTCCGACCGCGTCGATTTCGTCCATGAACACGATGCAAGGCGAGGCCTGCTTGGCCTGCTCGAAGAGGTCACGCACGCGCGAGGCACCGACACCGACGAACATCTCGACGAAGTCGGAACCCGAGATCGAGAAGAACGGCACCCCGGCCTCGCCCGCGACCGCCCGGGCGAGCAGCGTCTTACCGGTACCGGGCGGCCCGTAGAGCAGCACACCCTTGGGGATGCGCGCACCGAGCGCCTGGAACTTCTTCGGGTTCTCGAGGAACTCCTTGATCTCCTGCAGCTCCTCGACGGCCTCCTCGACGCCTGCAACGTCCTTGAAGCCGATCTTCGGCGAGTCGGGCGTCATCCGCTTCGCGCGCGACTTCCCGAAGGACATCACCTTCGAACCGCCGCCCTGCACCTGGTTCATCAAGAAGATCCAGAAACCGAACAAGAGAACGAACGGCAACAGCGAGGTGAGGATCGACCACCACGGCGATCCGCCCGTCCCCTTCGAGTCGAACTGCACGCCGCGCGCGGCCATCAGCTTCTGGAGGTCGGCCGCCGACTGATCGCTCGGATAGTGAACCGAGCCCTTTGTCTTGTCGGTGAGGGTGTAATTCAACGCCTTCTTGTTCGGGTTGAAGACGATCTCCGTGATGCTGCAACTGGTGTCCGTGCTGCACGCCTCGATCCTCGACTGGAGCTGAGAGAGCGTCAGCTTCGAGGTGGGCGCGGTGTGCCCGCCGAGCGTTTGGAGCGCAAGCCAGACCAGCGCCGCGATAATCACGAGCGGGAAGAGCGCGCTGCGGAAAAATCGATTCACAGAACCTCTTTCGGCAGGGTACCAGCCTCGGTTTGAGCTACAGCGCCCCAAAAGGGGGTCGTCCGGCTATTTCAGGTGCCCTCCGGCACCAACTCCGAATTCAATACGCCCACATAGGGCAGGTTCCTGTATCGCTCGGCGAAATCGAGCCCATAGCCGACCACGAAACGGTTGGGGATCTCGAAGCCGATGTAGCGGACGGGCACGTCGATCTCGCGCCGGTCCGGCTTGGTCAGGAGGGCACAGACCTCCAGCGAGGCGGGCTCGCGGGCCTCCAGATTCCGCATCAGGTACTGGAGGGTGAGCCCCGAATCGATGATGTCCTCGACCACGAGCACGTTGCGGCCCTCGATGTTGATGTCCAGGTCCTTGAGGATCCGCACGACGCCCGACGAGTCGGTCTGGGCCCCGTAGCTGGAGATCGCCATGAAGTCGATCTCGCAGGGGATCCCGAGCGTGCGCATGAGGTCGGCCATGAAGAAAACGGCGCCCTTGAGGACGCCAATTAGCAGCAGGTCCCGGCCGGCGTAGTCGGCCGAGATCTCCTCTCCCAGCTCGACCACGCGCGCCCGCAGCCGGTCCTCGTCGATGAGGACCTCCGAGACGCCCCGCTCGAGCTCAGTCTGCGACACGTTCGACGCGCACTCCTTCCGCTTCCACGATGCCCGGCACTGCGACCACGTCGTCTCCGCGCACGACGAGCGGCCACGACTCGCGTGCAGAGCGGGGGATCTTCGCGTCGACGAACAAGTCCTGGATCTTCTTCGATCTCCCAGCGAGCCGATCGCCGGCGCGCCAGGCCCGTACCTTAAGGCCTGGAAGCTTCGAGGCGATGCGCCACTCCCCCCAGCGCACCTCGCCGTCGAGCGCAACGGGAGTGCGCTCGACCCAGACCCGGTCGTACTCGCGTACGGCGGTCAGGCCGGCGCCGAGATCAAGCCGCCTCGACCCGGCCGTCGACGCGAGCAGCTCGTCGAGAGCCGAGGGCTCTCGATCGGCGAGCCGGAGCAGATTGCGCTCGGCGGCGGGATGCAGCTCGCGCAGGCGCGGCAGGATCTCGTCCCTGATCAGACCGCGCTTCGTGTCACTGTTGGACTCGTCGGTCCGGAACTCGAGGCCCTCGGCACGGCAGTACTCCTCCGTCTCGTCGCGCCAGACGGTGAGCAGCGGGCGGACGACGCCGTCCTCGCGGCGCGGCTTGATCCCCTTGGCCACACCGCTCGCGGCGAGCCGATAGAGAACCGTCTCGACCTGGTCGGAGGCGGTGTGCCCGGTGGCGCGCAGACGGTCGGTCGCAAACGAGTAGCGGATCTTGCGCCAGTCGTCCTCGGTCAGCCCGCCCTTGCCGTCGACCACCTCCGCCCCGAAGCGCTCGGCACAGAAGCGCGCATCCTCGTCGGAGGCGTTACCCCGCAGCCCGTGATTCACGTGCAACGCGGAGACGTGATAGCCGAGCTCCGTCAGGACATGCCAGAGGCAGGTCGAGTCGGCGCCGCCCGAGACGAGGCAGGTCACGTCGCCCCCCGGGGCGATCAGATCGTGCCGGCGGATCAACTCCTCGACTCGCGCGCGCAGCGCTTCCGTGTCCACGCGGAACAGGGTAGACAGGTGAGGGATTGCCGGCCACGGCCCGGCGGCCGATGTTCCGGACATGGCCGAGTTCTTTCAGGCCTGGCGAAAGCGCCAGGCGGAGAAGCAGGCTGCGGAATGGATCGAAGAGCAGGAGGAAGCACGCCGTGCAGTGCTGGACCTCCCCGACGTGCTGCGCGACCGGGTCAGGCGTTCCGTCGAGACGCTGATCGACGGCCCGGATGCCGAGGTCGAAAGCGCGTTGGCAGAGCTCGACCAGCTGCTCGAGCCGCACCCCGATCTGAGGGAACGCTTCTTCCAGCTCCGCGTCGTCGACGACGTGGTGGAATTCCTGAAGTAGCTAGAGGAGCGGGGAGACGTCGCAGCCGCGCTTGGCGAGTGCCGGCTCCGCCTGCGACAGGACGTCGTGGGCGAAGTTCGCGAGACCGTAGGCCCGGTAGATGTACTGACCCGGATCGCGGTGATGCTTGTCGGCGCGGATTGCGCGGCCGTACTCCAGGAACATCGCGCGCATGATCTTCTGCGTCTTCGACAGCGAGGGATCGCTCGGATTCGTGTTGAGGAGGCTCGTGACCGCGGAGTCCGCCTGCTCGATCACGTCGTCCGCTTTCGCATCGCCCTGCATGTAGTCCTGCGAGAGCGTCCCGAGCGCGGCCATGTTCAGCTGGGCGGTGCCCAGGAACTGCCGGTCGGTCGCCGAGCAGGTGTGGCTGACAGCAGCGTTGCTGTTTCCACCCATGAGGAGGACCGAAGAACTCACAGCGACGAGCGCCACGGCGAGTCCCGCAGCCGCAGTGATGCGGGGCTTCACGCCTCCTTCTTCGGCGCCGCTACAGGTGAGGCTTCATCACCCGTTCGGGTGCGTGCCGATGCCTTGTGACATACGAGGCGAACTGCTGACCTGCCCAATGGAGCAACCACACTCCAAAGGCGAGCCGCAGAAGACGAATCAAAAGATCAGCGACCGGTACGAGCCGTGCCGCTGCATCCCGATCGCTTCATAGACGCGGATCGCCGGGGCGTTCTCCGGCCGGACGAAAAGGCAAACGGTCGGCACCCGTTCGAGCAGCAGCCGGCACAGATCGCGCATACCGCGCTGCGCATAGCCTTTGTTACGCGCGGGCGTATCGACCCATACCTGCTGAATCTGGATCGCGGCCGGTGTCCACGCCGACGCTTCGGCCTTGAAGAGGATCGTTCCCCGCTCGACCCAGAGCCACGAGCGCCCCTCTTCGATCTGCGAGCGCGTGCGCGAGCGGAAGCCTTCGGGATCGCGTGCCA
>WNEY01001341.1_pt1 | contig 17280 bp, 10 predicted proteins | sample 5400531 | NCBI WGS metagenome assembly WNEY01 (sample SAMN13153338, study PRJNA577476) | soil metagenome | isolation source: 200 cm saprolite under Douglas fir tree site 1 | place: USA:California | collected 2015-04-18
TCCTTGACCTCGCCCTTGAGCACGCCGGCCTGCAGGGCGGCGCCGACGGCGACGACCTCGTCCGGGTTGACGCCCTTGTTGGGCTCCTTGCCGCCGGTCAGGTCCTTGACCAGGTCCACGACGGCCGGCATCCGGGTCGAGCCGCCGACCAGCACCACGTGGTTCATCTCGGACAGCTTGATCCCGGCGTCCTTGATCACCTGCTGGAACGGGTGCTTGCACCGGTCGAGCAGGTCAGAGGTCATCTTCTGGAACTCGGCCCTGGACAGCTTGGTGTCCAAGTGCAGCGGGCCCTGCTCGCTGTGGGTGATGTAGGGCAGGTTGATCTGCGACTCGGTCGAGCTGGACAGCTCGATCTTGGTCTTCTCCGCGGTCTCCCGCAGCCGCTGCAGTGCCATCTTGTCCGAGGACAGGTCGATGCCGTAGCTGTTCTTGAAGTTCTTGACCAGCCAGTCGACGATCCGCTGGTCCCAGTCGTCACCGCCGAGGTGGTTGTCGCCGCTGGTCGCCTTGACCTCGACCACGCCCTCGCCGACTTCGAGCAGGGACACGTCGAACGTGCCGCCGCCGAGGTCGAAGACCAGGATCGTGGCCTCGCCCGACTTGTCCAGGTGGTAGGCCAGGGCCGCCGAAGTCGGCTCGTTGATGATGCGCAGGACGTTCAGGCCGGCGATCTGGCCCGCCTCCTTGGTGGCCTGGCGCTGCGCGTCATTGAAGTACGCCGGCACCGTGATCACCGCGTCGGCCACCGGCTCGCTCAGGTACGCCTCAGCGTCCCGCTTGAGCTTCTGCAAGATGAACGCGGAAATCTGCTGCGCGTTGAACTTCTTGCTGTCGATCGAGATCTGCCAGTCGGTGCCCATCTGCCGCTTGACCGACCGGATCGTGCGGTCCACGTTCGTCACGGCCTGGCGCTTGGCGACCTCGCCGACCAGCACCTCACCGTTCTTAGCGAAAGCAACCACGGACGGAGTGGTCCGCGATCCCTCAGCGTTCGCGATGACCGTGGGCTCGCCGCCCTCCAGAACGGCGACGACCGAGTTGGTCGTCCCCAGGTCAATGCCTACCGCTCGTGCCATGTGTCAGTCCTTGATTGTCGTTGGATTCTTGAAGCTTGAGTCTACTGGACGCAAGTTTGCCATCTTGGAGGGCTCAAGTCAAATAAAGTTGAGTCTACCTGACTCAACTTTCTTCCCTGCCGGGCTGTGGCTGCCGTGACCGGTGTGCAGCGGGTTGACGGACATGCCTTTTATGGCGAAACGCATTGCGCGGGCTCGTTGCCCGGCGTCCTGAGGCCGGTCTCGGCCCGGGCCGGTCGCCGGGGCCAGTCCCGCCCCGATTTAGCCACCGTACCGGTGTAAGAACCTGCGGTCCGCCAGCATTCCCAAGCGAAGGAAAGAGTCAGGGTAGAACCGGATGAAGGAGGAGTTCATGACACGGGTACACGGGACCCGCACGGCAGCCAGCCGACAGCACCGTTGCCTCCCCGGTGTCGCGATAACGACACCAACGAGACAACGGTGCTGTCGGCGTACGTGGTGAATCTTGGGATAACAAAGCGATTGCGTCATGACTGAAACGCCCGCGGGCTATATACGGTAAGCGACCGAATCCCGAGAAGAACTACTCCCGTTACCCTGAGACCGCGTTACTCCGATACCCCATTACCCCGAGATCCCGAGAACCCCGAGTGGTGGAGCAGTGTGGCCGTCGGCTCCTTGGCGTACCCATGCTCAGTCAGCCGTGCTGACTGAGCCATCGCCAGCTGCCGACGCACCGGCGCAGGATAACATCGGCCGCCAGGTCAGGTGGCCGGCCGCGCTCATACTCACCGGATACCTGCTGGCCGCGCTCGCCGTGACCTGGCAGCTGTGGGCCGACCCGGCATCCCGCACGGTGGCCGGGAACCCCGACGATGCCGACCTGTTCGCCTGGTACATGCGGTACGCGGCCCATGCGATCGCGCACTGGCAACTGCCGGGCCTGGTGACCTCGGCACTGAATGCGCCCAGCGGCATCAACCTGATGTGGAACTCATCGCTGCTGCTGCCGTCCATCCTGCTCGCACCGGTGACGCTGCTCTTCGGCGCGCAGGTCAGCCTGACCGTGCTGACTACGCTCGGGTTCGCCGGCTCGGCCGCGGCGATGTTCTGGGTATTGCGGCGCTGGCAGGTGAGCGAGTCGGCGGCCGCGCTCGCGGGTGCGTTCTACGGGTTCTCCCCGGCGCTGCTCCAGTCGGCGCTGGGTCACTACGACCTCCAGTTCGCGGTGCTGCCGCCGCTGATCGTGGACGCGATGCTGCGGATCGCGATCGGACCGCCCCGGCGGGCCCTGACCGGGCTGCGGCCGGAGGTTAGGACCGGTATCTGGCTCGGCCTGCTGGTCACCGCCGAGATCTTCATCAGCGAGGAACTGGCGCTGACCACGGTGCTCACCGGCGCTCTGCTGGTCGCCATCCTCGGCACCGGATTCGGCCGGCTCACCATCAGCAGGGTTGAGCCGATCGTGACCGGTGCCGGCGCCGCCGCCGTGGTCACGCTGGCGACGGCGGGCTGGGGGTTGTGGGAGCAGTTCTTCGGCCCACTTACTCAAAGCGGCACCCCGTTCCTGCGCGACTTCTACGTCAACGACCTGACCGGCTTCATCACGCCATCGGGCCTCCTGCTGTTTCATACCTCGGCCAGCGCGGCCACGGCCGCTACCTACCGTGGTCAGGCCCCCGAGTACCTGGCTTACCTCGGCTGGCCGCTGATCATCGTCCTGATCGTGGCCGCGGCGGCGTTCTGGCTGCAGCCCGTGATCCGCGCGGTCGCGGCGACGGCGGTCGTGCTGGTCCTGCTCTCGCTCGGCGGCTACCCGCTGGTCTCCGGCACCGGTCACGTCGACGTGGACCTGCCCTGGCACTGGCTGGAGAACCTGCCGCTGGCCGGCTCCGTGCTGCCCGACCGGTTCTCGATCCTGCTCGACGGACTAGTGGCTGTACTTCTGGCCCTAGCCGTGGACCAGGCGCGTCAGCGGCTCCGCGATTCCAGCGCCAGCGCCACCCGGCCAGCAACCGCAAGGGGCCCACGCCAGCGCCATAACAACCGCAAGGGGCCCACGCGGACCGCGCTGCCGCCCACCAGCCCGAGGATACGGCTCCGGACGGCCGCGGTGACTGGGGTCGCTGCGCTTGCCTGCCTGCCGATCGTGCCGCTGCCGCTGCCGCCCGCTTCGGCTATGCCGCTCCCAGCCGGCTGGACGGCGGCGTTCGCGGCCCTGCACCTGCCCGACGGCGCCCGGGTCCTGGTCGTTCCAGTTCCTGAAGTGCACCTGACCGAGGCCATGCGCTGGCAGGCCGACTCCGGCCAGCAGTACTCGCTGATCGGCGGCTACTACATTGGCCCGGCCTGGGACGGCAAGGCCTACATCGACGGGAACGGCCTGCCCGCGACCGCGGTCTACCTGAACGAACTCTGGGCGTCCGGCCTCCGGCCAGGCTCGCCGCTGGCGACTGCCGCGGCCGGAGCGGGCCTACCACCCCCGACCGAGCCGCTGTCGACCACCCAGGTCCACGCTGACCTCACCACCTGGCACCCGCAGGCCGTAGTCGCCGTCACGTCGGCGGGCTCGCCGCTAGCCAGGTATCTGACCCGCCTGTTTGGCAAGCCAGCGGTCAGCACCGGCGCCGTCATCGCCTGGGCCGATACCGGCCAGGCCGCGCGGGCCGGGCGCTAGCCCGCCCAGTTGCCTGACATGAAGAGCAGTCCGATGGCCGCGCTGATCGGGACGGAGATCGCCAAGTAGGCGTAGCCGATCCAGGCCCGTCGGGTCGCCAGCACCGCGAGCCCGCACCACAGCGGCCACAACAGCAACAGTGACCTTGGCACTGACTCGTACCAGATCGACGTCGCCAGCGCGAAGATCGTCAGCCCCACGTAGATGGCCTCAGGCCAGCGCCGGTGTACCAGCAGGGCGATGGTGGCGATCGCCCCGGCGGCCACGGCGAAGATCTCCAGCTGAAAGACGAAATTAATCGGCGCCGTGAACTCTTGTCCGAACCCGGCGGCCCAGGTGGTCTTGAAGGTGTCGATCGGGTTCGTCAGCTCCCGCTGCCAGCCCTGCTGTTCGGCGTGCATCCAGGCCAGCCAGCTGCCGGTGCTTACCTTCAGGTAGATCTCGTAGCAGACGAGCGGCACCAGCGTCGGTATGAACGTGGCCAGCGCCCGCACCCGCTGCCCGTCGGCGCGGCGGCAGATCTCGATCGCGACCGCGACACACAAGAACAGGCCGTTGATCCGCACCACGCTGGCCAGGCCGGCCAGCAGGACCGCGGGTACCCAGCGGTCGCTGCGCGCGCACAGCCAGCTGGTCGCGGCGAGCGCGAGGAACAGCGCCTCGGAATACCCGGCGGCCAGGAAGATCGCGGCCGGCGAGACGACCAGGAACAGCACCGCCTTGCTGCCCGAGCCCGGCAGGTAGTCTCGCTCGGCGATCCGGCTGAGCGCGACCACGGCCACGGCGCCGGCCACGAACGAGACGATCAGCCCGGACACCGTCCACTGCCGGACCACCGCGTGCACGATGTCGAGCGCGGCCGGGAACCCGGGAAAGAACGCGATCTGGTCCGGATACAGCTTCTCGGCCGGGCTGAAATAACCGAACTGGGCGATGTCGGCCAGCCGCACGGCGTCCCAGTTCTGCCAGAGCTCGAACCAGCCCTGCGGTGACTTCGACGGGCCGCGGAAGATGAACGCCGCGGGCCAGGTAAGGGCCAGCACCGCGAGCCTGGTGGTCAGCCAGATCCCGATCGCGCCACGGTCAGTCGGCGACAGACGGCCGTACTGCCTGCTCAGCCAGGCGGCCGGCGTCGCGCGGTCGTCGGCTGATACGTCTGCGACGGCTGTCATGGGGGTCCGATTTCCTCGCTGACCGGGCCAGGTGATCGGGCATCCGGCCGATCACCCAAACATGGCGCCTGTCATCGAAGACTAGTGGCTCTTGGAGGTTGCCGATCCGTCCGGCGTACGCTGGCAGCCAACGTCGTCCCCGGAGGTCGATTTGGCGCTGCGGATCATCATCGGACTTGGCCTGACCGTGATCGCGTTCGCGATAGCGGGCAGGCGTCTTTGGTGGCTTTACCGGCTCGCGATGAGCGGGCAGCCGGCCCCCGAGCGGGTCGAGCAGCTGCGCAGCCATCCCGGTCGTGGCGCCGAGACTCAGGTCACCGAGGTCTTCGGTCAGCGCAAGCTGCTGCAGTGGACGGTGCCCGGGGTCGCGCACTTCCTGACCTTCTGGGGCTTCATCATCTTGATCCTGACGATCATCGAGGCCTACGGCGACCTGTTCAGCAAGACGTTCGCCATCCCGGGCATCGGGCACTGGGCCGTCATCGGCTTCATCGAGGACCTGTTCGCGGTCGCGGTGCTAGTCGGGATCGTCGCGTTCTCGGTGATCAGGCTCCCCAACAACCCGAAGAGCGAGGGCCGTAAGTCCCGCTTCTCTGGCTCCCACACCAGCGCCGCGTGGTTCGTTCTCCTGATGATCTTCGGAGTGATCGCGACGCTGCTGATCTACCGGGGCGCGCAGATCAACACCGGCGACTTCCCCTATGCCCACGGCGCGTTCGCCTCCCAGATCGTCGGCCATTGGCTGGCGCCGCTCAGCAAGGGCGCCAACATGGCGATCGAGACGACATTCGTGCTCGGCCAGCTCGCCGTGATCCTGGGCTTCCTGGCCTTCCTTGTCTATTCCAAGCACCTGCACATCGCGATCGCGCCGCTGAACGTGCTGTTCTCCCGGCGCCCCAACGGCCTGCGCGACCTGCAGCCGATGCGCTCGAACGGCAAGGTGCTCGACTTCGAGGAGGCCGACCCAGACACCGACATCTTCGGGCTCGGCAAGATCGAGGATCTGACCTGGAAGGGCATGCTCGACCTCGGCACCTGCACCGAGTGCGGCCGCTGCCAGTCGCAATGCCCGGCGTGGGTGACCGGCAAGCCGTTGTCGCCGAAGATGCTGATTCTGGACCTGCGCGATCACGCGTTCGCCAAGGCGCCTTACCTGCTGGCCGGCTCCGATGAGGCAAGGGACTCGCTGCCTGATGCCGTCAAGCAGGAGGCAGAAAGACCGCTCGTGGCTTCTTCCGAAGATGGCGGCGTAATCGATCCTGACGTGCTGTGGTCGTGCACCAACTGCGGGGCCTGCGTGCACGAGTGCCCGGTCGACATCGAGCACATCGATCACATCACCAGCATGCGCAGGCACCAGGTGCTGATCGAGTCCGCGTTCCCGCAAGAAGCCTCTGGCATGCTGAAGAACCTGGAGAACAAGGGCGACCCGTGGGGGATGGGCGAATCGAAGCGGGCCGAGTGGATGACCGAGCTCGACTTCGAGGTCCCGGTCGCCCGTGGCAAGATCGGCGACGACGTGGAGTACCTGTTCTGGGTGGGCTGCGCGGGCGCGCTCGAGGACCGGGCCAAGAAGACCACGAAGGCGATCGCCGAGTTGCTGCACACCGCCGGGGTGTCGTTCGCCGTCCTCGGCCCGGCCGAGACCTGCACCGGCGACCCGGCCCGGCGGATGGGCAACGAGTTCGTCTTCTCGATGCTGGCCCAGCAGAACATCGAGACGCTGAACGAGGCCGGGGCCAAGAAGGTCATCGCGAGCTGTCCGCACTGCTTCAATACGATCGCGAACGAGTACCCGCAGCTCGGCGGTAACTACGAGGTGATCCATCACACCCAGTTGCTGGCCCGGCTGGTGGAAGAAGGCAAGCTGAAGCCGGTCAACCCGATTGAGGAGAAGATCACCTACCACGACCCGTGCTTCCTCGGCCGGCATAACCGGGTGTTCACCCCGCCGCGCGAGATCATGGAGCAGGTGCCTGGGGTTCAGGCGCAGGAGATGCACCGCTGCAAGGAGCGCGGTTTCTGCTGCGGGGCCGGCGGCGCCCGGATGTGGATGGAAGAGCGGATCGGCAAGCGGATCAACACCGAGCGGATCGAGGAAGCGCTCGGCACCGACCCGGACACGATCTCGACCGGGTGCCCGTACTGCATGGTCATGCTCGGTGATGCGATCGCCGCCAAGAAGAGCTCAGGCGAGGCCAAGGAGACGCTCGAGGTCGTCGACGTAGCCCAGCTCCTGGCCAGATCGGTCGGCAAGCCGGCGCAACCGACGCCGTCCGCGGAAGCGGCGACGGACTGAGTGCTCATCTAGACCGGACGGCCGACGACAAATGGAAACCAGGCGCGCTGAAGCCTTCAGCGACGCAGTGTTCGCGGTCGCGATCACGGTTCTGGTCTTCGGCCTGCTGCCGATCGGCGTAGGCCCGCGGGTTGGGCCCGAGTTGCTGCACGCCTGGCCGGAGTATCTGGCCTACGTAGTCAGCTTCCTGACCATCGGCATCATGTGGCTGAACCATCACGCCCTGATGGGCTCGTTGCGGATCGTGAACCGGTCGCTCCTGGTGATCAACCTGCTATTGCTGATGGGCGTGGTGGCCGTGCCCTGGCCGACCACCTTGGTCGCCGATCATCTGAATGGCCCTGCGGCTGCGGGCGGCCGGGCCGCGACCATCCTGTACGGCGTGGTGCTGTTCGTCGTCCTGCTGGCATACACGGTGATGTGGTTCTACATCGGCCGGAACGCGGCCAAGATCGCCCGGGATCCCGACCGGCCGCCGACGCGGCTGAAAAGCGCGGCCTTCATGGTCGGCCTTGGCGGCTACGCCGTCGGCACCGTGGTGGCGCTCTTCTCCCCAGGCGCGGCGGTGGCTATCTACGGCCTGGTCGCGGTCTACTACCTGTTCGAGCACCAGCCGGCCGCGGTCGCCACCACCGACCCGGTGGCGGACAGCCCTAGGCATCCCGAGAGCTGATGTTCGACCGTCCCTGGCTACTAGGTTGAGACGGTGCTGGCGCGGCTGGGGAGCCAGATTCTGACTCTGGTGCCGTGGCCGGCCCAGGATTCCAGCGTGGCCTGGCCGCCGTGGGCGGTCGCGATCGCCTGAACGATCGACAATCCGAGCCCGCTGCCGCCCCCGGAGGAGAAGTCCGGCACCGGCGCGCTGCCGTTGGATGCGCTGCCGTTGGACTCGGCGATGTCGGCCAGCCGCTCTGAGGATCGGTGGAACCGGTCGAACGCCTTGGCCGCGTCTTCTTCCGACATGCCAGGGCCCGAGTCCGCGACTTCGATCAGCACGCCGCCTTGCACCTTGCCGAGTCGCACGGCGACCGGATCTGAGGTCTTGGTGTGGGCGCGCACGTTGCCGAGCAGGTTGGACAGCACCTGCCTGATCCGCCGCTCGTCAACGATGGCGATCAGCCTGGGCGGCGCCTGGGCGCTGATCGGCCGGTCGGGTTCGACGGCGGTGGCGTCGGCCACCGCGTCCCTGACTACGGTCGCCAGATCGGTCTCGGTCAGGTCAAGCGAGGAGGTCCGGTCCAGCCGGGCCAGCTCAAGCAGCTCTGCGACCAGCGTGGACATCCGCTGCGCCTCTTGCTCGATCCGCCGCATCGCCCCGGGCAGCTGGTCGGGGCCCAGCGCGCCCTGCCGGTAGAGCTCGGCGTATCCGCGGATCGTGGTCAGCGGCGTGCGCAGTTCGTGCGAGGCGTCGGCGGCGAATTCGCGCACCTTGCGCTCGGAATTCAGCCGGGCGCCGAATGCTTGCTGGATCCGGTCGAGCATGGTGTTGATCGCGACCCGCAGCTTGCCGATCTCGGTCTGATCGTCGGGCCCGGACATCCGTTCGGTGAGATCGCCCCTGGTGGTGATGTCGTTGGCGGTCTGGGCCATCCGGTCGAGCGGCTCAAGCCCGCGGGCGATGAGCCAGCGTCCGCCGAGCGCCAGCAGCGCGATCAGCCCGCCGCCGGTGATGATCTCGGCCAGGATCAGCCCGCGGAGCTTCCCGGTGACCTGGTTGTACCGCTCAGCCACGATCAGTACCTGGGTCTGCCTCTGCGGGCTTTCGGTCGGCGGGATCAGCCTGGCCACGGCGGTGAGGTGATAGTTGATCTTGCCGGCCGGGCGGACGGTGAACAACGTGCCATTCTTCGCGAGCCCGTACACTCGGAGCTTGCCCAGTTTCCTGATCGCCGCGGCCAGCGAGTGGTTCACCGCGGGCCGGCCGCCAGGAAGCATCGTGACCGTCAATGGGCTGAGCGACACCAGCGCCGCCGACATCTCCGCGGACGGCCGCTGGTTGATGTCGGCCGGGCTCCGGTCGCTCTCGTCCCTGATGATGACCTTGAACTGATTGGTCAGGTTATGGCCGAACAGTTCGGTGCTGACGATCCCCAGCACGAGCAGAAAGACCGCCGTCACGGCGATCTGGAGCAAGAGCAGCCTGGAACGTAGCGACAAGCCGTGGGGGCTCCCGCTCAACTGCCGCCCGGTTCCGCCTGCCATCGCTGCTCCGCCTGATGTGCCTGGTGCGCCGCCGCCTGCTCGGGCAGCCGCAGGCTATAGCCGACACCACGTTGGGTGTGGATGAGCGGCGGGCCGAGCGGATCGAGCTTGCGGCGCAGGTAACTCACATATGTCTCGACGATCTGTGACTCGCCAGCGTAATCCCAGCCCCAAACGTTCTCCAGCAGCTGAGCGCGGGTAAGCACCCGGCCCTGGTGCCGCATGAGATAGGCCAGCAGCCGGAACTCGGTTGGTGACAGCTCGACCGGGGTGCCGGCCCGCTTGACCGTCCACATCGCCTCGTCAAGTTCAAGGTCACCGGCCCGCAGCGTGCCGTCGACGACGCCGGGCTCTTGGGGCTGGGCCGATCTGGCCGCCCGGCGAAGGACCGCGCGCACTCGCGCCACCAGAGCTTCCACCGAGAACGGCTTGGTGACGTAGTCGTCGCCGCCGATGGCAAGTCCGGTAACGGTGTCAGAAGAGGTATCCCGCGCGGTCAGGAAGATCACGGGCACCTCGTTGCCCGCCGCCCTGAGCCTGCGGCAGACCTCGAAGCCATCGATGTCGGGCAGCATGACGTCGAGCACGATCAGGTCGGGCTTGACGGTGTCCGCTTGGCGCATCGCTTCGCTCCCGTTAGCAGCGGTGCTGACCGTGCAGCCGTGGAATTTGAGCGCGACCTGGACAAGCTCGCGAATGTTCGGCTCGTCGTCTACCACGAGCACCCGGGGGATTCGGTCCGCGTCGGTCATCACTGGTCGCTTAGCTCACTGTTCGGGTGGGTCGAAAAGCGGTGCGCTGTCCTGATAAGGAGCGTACGGGAATACCGGCGGTGACGTGCGGCAGTGATTCAGCGACACCACAATATGGCGACGCCGGCAGCTCGCGGGTTCATTCGAGCTGCCGGCGTCCGTTGCGGGCGATCGATAATCAGGCGGTTCCAGCTCCGGCTAGCCGCGGATGATGATCTGCCTGACGATTGCCAGCGCCGCCCACCACGGCACCGACAACGAACGCCCGCTGGCCAGGAGTCGGCGTGCGCGCGCCGACTGACCTAGCGTCGTCCATGGCCACGACCCTGCCACGCATCACTGGGACATTCGGTGGCGGAGCCTGAGATTTCCCTGGGAAAGCGGTGTTGGCCCGGGGGGACGACCCCCCGGAACCCCCCGAAGGGACCGGCGCGCCTGGGCTAGAACAACTACATACGCTCTGGTACGGGGATGCCGAGCAGGTCAAGCCCGCGTAGCAGGACCCGCAAGGTCAGCGAGGCCAGCGCCAGCCTGGACTGGCGTACCGCCTGGTCCTGCGCCTTGAGAACCGGGCACTGCTCGTAGAAGGTCGTGAACTCGCTGGCGACGTCGAACAGGAACGCCGCGAGCTTGTGCGGTTCCGCGGTCTGCGCCGCCTGGCTGACCGCCGCCTCGAGGCCGAGCAGGCGCAGCGCCAGCGTCCGCTCGGCGGGCTCTGCGGGCGTGATCGGGCCGGTCACCTCCTCCGGGTCCAGTTCGGCCCGGTGGAAGATCGACCTGATCCTCGCGGTGGCGTACTGCAGGTAAGGGCCGGTATTGCCGGTCAGCGTCAGCATGCGGTCGAAGTCGAGCACGTAGCTCGAGTCCCTGGCGACCGACAGGTCGGCGTACTTCAGCGCGCCGATCCCGACCGCCTCCGCGATCTGGGCCCGGAGCTCTGGCTCGTCGTAGCGGTCCTTGATGACCTCTTCTGCCCTGGAGACGGCTTCGTCGATGAGGTCGATCAGCTTGACCGACTGACCGGTCCTGGTCCTGAACCGCTTCTTGTCGGCTCCGGTCACCATGCCGATCGCGGCGTGCTCGGCTCGTACCGAGTCGGGCAGCCAGCCGGCCTGCCTGGCCACCGCGAACACCATCGCGAAGTGCTGCGCCTGCTCCGAGCCGACGACGTAGTCGATGCGATCGGCCTTGAGGTCGGCTACCCGGTACCTGATCGCCGCCATGTCGGTCGTGCCATAACCGTAACCGCCGTCGCTCTTGCGCAAGATCAGCGGAAGCGGGCTGCCGTCCCGGCCGATGAACCCGGGCGGGAAGGCGCACAGGGCGCCGTCGCTGATCGTCGCGACTCCGGCCTGCTCAAGGTCACGGCAGACGGCTTCGAGCATCGAGTTGTACATGCTTTCCGGAGCCAGGTCGGCGTCGGTGAGCGTGACCCCGAGCTTGCCGTAGATGGCGTTGTAGTAAAGCTTGGAGTCGTTCACGAGCATCTGCCACAGCCGCAGCGTCTCCGGCTCCCCGGCCTGCAGCGCCACGACCCGGCGCCTTGACCGGTCGGCGAACGCGGGTTCGGCGTCGAACTTAGCCTTGGCCGCCTGGTAGAACGGGTTGATTTCACCGGCCGCCAATTGCTCATAGGCCGCCTGCTCGCCGACATCGATCAGATGCTCGAGCAGTATCCCGAAGTTCGTGCCCCAGTCGCCAATGTGATTGGCCCTGATCACCTCGTGCCCGAGGAATTTAAGCACCCGCACGAACGCGTCCCCGACGACCGTCGTCCGCAAATGGCCGACGTGCATTTCCTTGGCCACGTTGGGCGCGGAGTAGTCGACCACGACCCGCTGCGGCGCGCTGACGGCAGCGACCCCGAGCCGTGGGTCGGCCAGCTGGGCGCTGGCCATCTGCGTGATCCAGGCCGCGCTCAGCGTGATGTTGATAAATCCCGGTCCGCTGACCTCGACCAGCTCGAACATCGGCGATCCGCTGAGGTGCCCGGCCACGCGGCTCGCGACCTCCCGCGGCGGCTGGCCAAGTCGCTTGCCCAGCGCCAGCGCGACGTTGGACTGGAAGTCGGCGAACGCCGACGGCCGGATCACCGGGTCGGCCTCCGCGTACTCCGATCCGAACGCAGCCACGAGCGCCGCGCTCACCTGCTCGGCCAGCGCCGCCTGAGGATCAGCCGCCAGCGCGGTTTGGGAATCAGCCATATAGAAAAGCCTAGCGATGACCGGCAACCCGATTGACCGCTCGACGCACCAGCGGCGTTTCCGGCTAGCCGGAAACGCCGCTGGAGACGACAGGCAACTAGTGGGTAACGGTCAGGGTCTTCTTGGGCGAGACGGAACCGGCCCAGCGTGGGCTGCCCGGGTACGTGGCGGCTAGGTGGTACGTGCCGGGACGTAGCTTTTTCGACGCCAGCTTGCAGCTGCCCTTGGTCTTGGCCAGGTTAATCACGCAGAGGGTGACCGACCCCGCCTTGACGGTGACCTTGCCGCCCGGCGTGCCGCTGACCTTGGGCCGGACCTGGACGACGTCCGCGAACGGGTTACGGGTGTTGTAGCCCGGCAGAGCGGTTATGCCGGGCGGTTCGGCGTCCCCGCCCCACGTGTCGCCGCTAAAGTCGATAAAGCCGAACATGATCGTCGCATGCTGGTTCTCGTTGCCGTCGGTGTAGTAGCCGCCGGCGATGCGGGTGGTCGGCGTGTCGGCGCACGACACCGAGTCCAGCTCAGCTGGAAGCTGAGCTGCGCCACTGGCGATAATGGCCGCCGGCTGCGGGGTGCCCCAGATGCCGTTGAGCTCGGTCGCGATATAGGCCCCCGCCTCCGGATGGAGTTGGCTGCCGATAGCTACTAGGGCAGGCAAGGTCACCGCCGCCGCGCACCCGCCCGCCACGGCGCACGAGATTGAGTTCACCGTGCCGATCTTCTGGGTGAACTCCGAATCGATGCTGGTCAGGTTGGTGGTAATCAGCCCTTTGGCGGTTCGCCAGGTCCCGGCCACGCTGTCGTCGACCCAGGGAATGTCGTCACCCTGGGCATTTTCGTAAGAACCGCCGATCGCGCAGTCGCCGGCTTCCCCGCACGACACCGCCGTGACATCGGCCAGCCCGCCCGCGTTCAGCGCGGCGAGACCGGGAATCGCGGTCGCCATTCCCCAGGTGCCGTTGGCTTCGATCGCAGCGAACACCTGGTCGTGATGCGCGGCATCCTGGTAGGACCCGCCCGCCGCGCAGTTGCCCGGTGAGGCGCAGGAAAGGTGCTCCACCCGGGCCGACCCGCCCGCGTTCAGTGCCGCCAGGCCAGGTATCGGCTGGGCGGAACCCCAGCGCCCGGCCGCTAGTGCCGTAACTGCCGGGCGGGTGACGATCGCCACCGTGCCCGCTGATGTTGTGACTGCGGCTGCTGGACCGGCCAAGGCCGTCCCCGTCGCAAGCGCACTGCTCGCCGCGCCTGTCAGCGCCAACAGCGCCCGCCGCCAGTTCATAAAAATGCCCCCTTGCATTGACTTGACTACTGACCGTGGCGGCCGGAGTGAATCGCCTGGAAACTCCGTGCCACCGCAGCTCATGTCACAATGCCCATCGGGGCTGGAACGGCGCTGAAGCGGCGCTAAACGGGCACGTGAAATCCCAGGTCAGAGGGGGTAGGTGAGTGGCGGTCCAGGTCAGAGGCTCAGGTGAGTGGCGGTCCAGGTCAGAGGCTCAGGTTAGTGGCGCTCTGGATCGGTCGATGACCGATGCCGGTCCGAGCGCGGCAAGAAGTGCCGTTGCCGCCCAGGACCAAGGCGTTCGGCGATCCGTTCGGCGATCTTCTTGCTCGTGATCTCGCCGGCCAGGCGGCAGGCCGCTGCCGCGCCGTGCGCGGTCGCTGCGCCGTGCGCGATCACGACCGCGCCTTCGAGGCCGAGCAATGCGGCACCGCCATAGGTATCGGAGTCGAACCGGCCAGCCAGCTCGCGGAGTTCCTTTCTGGCCAGCACGGCACCGAGCCTGGCCGACCGCGAGCTGCCGAGCGCGGACTTGAATTGCTGGGCGGTGAACGCGGCCGTTCCCTCGAGCGTCTTGAGCGCGACGTTGCCCGCGAAGCCATCGGCCACGATGACGTCGACCTTTCCGGTGAGGAGGTCGCCGCCCTCGATGTTGCCGGCGAACCTGATCGGCATGGCCCCATGCTGCGGTTCTGTGCTCAGCAGCTCATAGGCGCGCTTGGTCAGCTTGTTGCCCTTGCCGGGCTCAGCGCCGATTGACAGCAGACCAACCCTCGGCCTGGCTATACCGAACGCGACCTCCGCGTACGCGGAGCCGAGCTGAGCGAACTGGGCGAGCATCTCCGGCTTCGGGTCGGCAGTCGCCCCGGCGTCGATCAGCACGGTGGGCGTCGGCCTGGTTGGCAGCGCGACGGCGAGCCCCGGCCTCATCACACCCGGCAGGTTCCGCAGCCGTAGCCGGGCCAGCGCCACGATCGCGCCGGTCGATCCGGCCGACATGACCGCGGTGGCCTGACCGAGATGGACGAGCTGGCAGGCGATCGCCAGGCTCGACCGAGGCCGGCGCCAGTTGGCCAGCGCAGCCTCGTCCATGGCTACCGCGTCTTCCGCGGTGACCAGGCGGATCTGGCCGAGCACGCCGTGCTCGGCCAGCAGCGGCCGTACCAGGCCGGGCTTGCCGATCAGGACGATCCGGGTACCCCATTGCCTGAACGCCTCGACCGCGCCCGTCACGATCGCCTCGGGTGCGTGGTCGCCGCCCATCGCGTCGACGGCGACGACCGGTTGCCTGGGCTTGGCCAGTCCGCCGTGACCGTCCGAGTGAATGATCTTGCGCAGCTCGTTCAGCTGCCCGCTGCCCGAATCCTCAGGAACGGCGAGCCTGCCCTTCCCCGGCCGCTCGGTGGCAGCAGAATTCGACCGGCCTCGGCCGGACGCGCCGGACGGATTGGCGGCCACCTGCCTACATCCCCCTTGAGCGGACGGTTCGGCTGTAGCGTAGTTCGTCGGTCTGTGCTGATCAGTCTGGGGGGACTGTCTGGGCCGGGTCAGCGTGGGCTGGGCCAAGGGCCAGCCCACGCCATCATGTCGCTGGTGCCTGCGTCGCCTCCGCCCCGGACGGGGCGTCTGCTGCGGCTGGCTCCGGCGCTGCTGGGGCGTGCACAGTGCTGGCCCGGGGGGACGACCCCCCGGAACCCCCCGCAGTGCTGGCCCGGGGGGACGACCCCCCGGAACCCCCCGTCGGCGTGCCGCCGGGCTTGACGTTCTTTATGAACAGAGCACTGAGCGCGGTCACGCCGAGGAGCGCGATCGGCATGATCATCGTCTGATGCATTGCCGACACGTACCCGTAAGAGAACGACTCACTCGCGATCCGCCCGATCTCGACCACTAGTGAGTGGGGCGTGCCCGGCGGCAGCTTGAAGTTGCTGCTGCCGGTGCCGACCGCGGCGCCGCTATGCGCCGACTTAGCGAAGTTAGACACCAGCGCGGCTCGCGCGTGCGGCGGCAGCGCGGCATCCCTGGCGCGGAGGGCAGACGGGAGCGTGGCGCTTAGCCGGTTCTCGAGCAGCGCACCGACTGCCGCCGTGCCGATCACCGAACCGACCTGCCTCGTCGTGTTGAGCATGCCGGACGCCGCGCCGGCCAGTCGGGGCTGGACGCTGCGCATGGCGGTCGTGGTCAGCGGCGCGAACGTGCACCCGAGCCCGAACCCCGAGACCACCAGCGGCCCGATGAAGTCCGGCCAGTTTGAGGTCGGCGTCGCGATCGCCGCCAGCCAGCCCATGCCCCCGGCGAAACAGAGCAGCCCGGTGAACAAGATGTACTTGCCGCCGATCTTGTCGGTCAGCCGGCCCGCCACCGGCGCGATGAACATCGAGATCACCGACGACGGGGCCAGCGCGAGGCCGGCCTTCAGCGCGGAGAAACCGAGTGCCGACTGCATATAGATGGTGATCGGCAGGAAGATACCCAGCAACCCGATCGAAAGCGCGCAGGACATCCAGTTCATCAGGCTGAAGTTCTGGTCCCGGAACAGCGCGAACGGGACCAGCGGCTCCTGGTCCTGGGTCCTGGCCTGGACGACCAGGAAGATGATCAGCAGCACGATGCCGACGCCGATCACCAGCGGGATCGAGATGAACGAGGTGATCGTGCCCCAGTTGTACTTCTGGCCTTCGACCAGGCCGTAGCAGATCGCGAGCAGCGCCAGGCTGGCGAGCACCACGCCAGGGACGTCCATCGTGTGCTCGGTGCCGGTTCTGATGTCCGGGATCAGGAAGATGCCGAGCAAGATGACAATGACGCCGATCGGCAGGTTGATAAAGAAGATGTAACGCCAGTCGAAGGCGGTGACCAGCAGGCCGCCGAGCGTCGGCCCGGCGATGGTGGCCACCCCGGCGACCGCACCCCAGATTCCGAACGCGGCCCCGCGCCGCTCCGGCGGGAAGACCATGGTGAGCAGCGCCAGCGTCTGCGGCATCAGCAGGGCCGCGCCTGCTCCCTGCACCGCGCGGAACGCGATCAGCCAGCCGACCGTCGGCGAGAACCCGCACGCCGCCGACGCGACCGTGAACAGGGCCACCCCGATGATGAACATATTCCGCTGACCACGCAGGTCACCGAGCCGGCCGCAGGTAATCAGCAACACGGCGAGCACGAGCGAGTAGGCGTTGATCACCCAGAGGACGCCATCGAGCGAAGCATGCAGCTTATCGATCATGTTCGGGATCGCGATGTTGACGATCGTCAGGTCAAGCAGGGTCATGAAGAACCCGAGCGAAACGACGATCAGCACGGCCCAGGGGTTGCCGCGGTACTTAGTCAAGACTTCGCCTCTCCTGCTTGTGCGGGCTCCCTGCGCAAGAAGGGGCGTCCAGCACACATGCTTGCTCGGTCAGCAGCGCGATCATGGACCGGGGTTATTCCCGCGGCGATGCCGTCATTCGGTAGGGGATCTGCTGATCGACGATGGTTTGCTCACTCGCGTGGGGTCCGCATCTGCTCAGCTGAAGCGCGAGTTTCGTTGCCTTGATTCGATCGTAGGCCCACCCACCGACAGTCATCGGGCTGATGCGGGCCCTAAGAAAGACAGAAGACAACAGCCCTCTAGTTACTGGCGAGTACGGGCACAGTAAGATCCCGCCATGAA